>OBEQ010432578.1_pt1 | contig 27828 bp, 33 predicted proteins | sample 1670901 | NCBI WGS metagenome assembly OBEQ01 (sample SAMEA104232315, study PRJEB22302) | groundwater metagenome | biome: forest; feature: aquifer; material: groundwater | place: USA | collected 2011-08-07 | depth 5.4 m
ACCTTGCCCTTTCAAAAACCAATTACCTGCCAGCGTGCCGTCAATATCATAATCTATCTTGCCGGACACAGGCTGGATTTTGCGGGGGTTAAGGTTAAGCATCAATGCTTTGAGTTCGGGCGATGCGTAGTCAAGTGGATCAGCTGTATGTATCTTCCATGGCTCTCCGGAATAGTGATCTGGTACTAGAAAACCTGGAAGCGTTTTGGCAGTGTCCCAGACAGCAAAATCGAGGGTTTGTCCGCCGATTTTACCAATAACTTGTCCTGCCTTGACCCGAATATGTACATTGACGTTTTGTTTTATTCCAATTTGAGATTGAATATCGGGGCTCAGACTGGTTACAAGATCGAAATAACTTAAAAAAGTACAGGTATATTCGATAACAATCCGATATTCATCTGTTGCCTGGCCATGACTAAAGTTGGAGTAATCAGAAGTACGGTGTTGAATTTGCGTTATATATCCGTCAGCCGGCGCTCTAACGTCATAGGAATCTCGTGGCGAATCCCAATTTAATGGGGCAAAATATTGGTGGTCGATTGGCGTAACATGTTGGTTGACCATCCAACCATATGGAATAATGCTGGAAATATCTTCGGCTTTCATTGGCAAGACGCTTAGGATAATCGGTCCGGATCCAGAACAATTACTACCTGTTAACTCGCTCCCCACTTTAGCCCCAGCAGGCCCAAGGATATGCGTTTTTTTGACAACAAACATACCCAAACCAACTATCGCAACGATAGCAATAACTATGAGAACCAATAATATGGGAGTAAAACCACAACTATCCTTCTGCATTATTTTAGTATATAGGAGTATCAAACATCAGTGGAAAGACTTATACCTAACTCCCCAAACCTTGACTCATTATACGAAAATATCTATAGGGCGTTTTTGAATAGAGCTCATATGGGAGAACTGAAGGCAAGATATTTAGGAATTAAAAAAATGCAGAAAAGATTACTTTTTGCTCATTAAACTACTCTTCTTCATCTTCCTGCTTAATTCTTCAATTGGCGGATTTCTTTTGCCTGCGCTTAACTCACACCTAATGATTTTCCTGATCCCTTTTGACTTCATTCACTTTTGCTTTTATTGTCGTCATTTGTGTTGGCTCGAAAAGCACCCCGTTATTCGATACATAGGGGTCGGCACATAGGGTCCGATCAAAACAACATGGTCTTCGCTCTCCGGCCTTGAGCTTCGAGCATGCCGTCTCGATCCGCCGCCTACGCGTTTCCGGTTGTTTGGTTGAGCCTATCCAGCGAATCCAATCCCAGCGCGCCATTGGCGTGATATCCATCCATAGAGTGTGTGCCCGTGGAGCAGCCGCAAGAGCTTTCTTTAAATCTGCTGGCGCGTTGGGTTCCGGCCATTCTTTAACCGGCTCAATCGCCAGCATTACTGTGTCGCCTGCGGCAGCGTGAGCGACTTCGCGCATAGCTTTATCGACCATAAACCAGTGGCTTCCCTTACCATCTGGCTCAAGTGCAACTTGACAATGGAAACCGTTGACGGTTCCCTCAACCATTGTCATGCCTCGTGAGGGCAGTTTCGCGCTTGCGCTCTTTGGCAGCCGAAGAAGAGTCCATGCGCCGATCTTAAATAGCTTAGCTTCAAAACGAATTGTCGACATATTCCTTCACCATTCTACTATTTTCTTCTCGTTTCCTTGCCAATCGTTAAACAGGTGTCCCCCTGGTTCCACCCGATGTCGGTATCAGAATATATTTTACTCAAACCTATTTGTTATAATTGAAAAAGATTCGAGGTGATTATAAATGAAAACAATGACATGCAGACAAATGGGGGGGTCATGCGACGCACCATTGCGCGGGAATACAGCCGACGAGGTGATAAAGGCAGATGACCAGCATCTAAAAGACATGGTCGCAAACGGAGACGAGGCGCATAAAACTGCGCTCACGATGATGGAAGACAGATGGAAAAATCCGTCGTCAGGTATGGAATGGTACAAAAAGATGCAAGCAGACTTTGCCGCTCTTCCAGAAGATTAGCTTCACTCAGAACTTGTTCTTCCTTCCAGTTACTTGAAGACTCCTGAAGAGAACAACACAAAAATAAGAATTGTAATTCCTGCAAAAACAGCAACTGTTTGCAAGAAAAGATTTATTGCATTTTTCTTTTTTCCATCGATATACAGTTGAAGTGGTTGATAGAGAAAAAGATATCCCATGACAGCGGCAGAGAGAGTAAAAAGTGAAAGAACAACAATGGGTACAATTATGGAGTTATTTGGTCGGCCATGTTCTACTCCATAAAACATAACTGAGGCGACGAATATGATGTAGAGAGTTGCGGCAGATGCATTAATGAACGGATTTCTTGTCATATGCAAGATCAGTATAGTACTTTCGACCCATCTTTAGCCTGCCCCACTACGTGTTTCTCTTTTTCATGAACTGAAACGATGTTTCTATTAGTGTGGCCAGTACTTTTAGATCTACATCCGAAAGTTTGTTTATATATAAACATCCGCCCATAGATCCCCCACTAGATTTGTGTTTACCGAGTTTTGCCAGTAATTCTTGACTTTTATCATTGCCATGCATGATATACAAAGTTAAATTTTGTTTCCTGGGTGAAAATCCAACGAGCATCCAGTCTCCTTCCTGACTACTTTTTTCTGACTTATAATGATACTTTCCAAATCCCACGATACTCGTCCCCCACATCGCCGCTTTTTCTCCGGTAACTTTCTCAAACATTTCAAGAAGAGCAAGACCGTCTAGCCTTTTTTGTTCTGGTTCAATTGTCTCCAAAAAATCTTTCGGATTTTGTGTTGTGGCTCGTGTTTTTAATTCTGCCATAGGGAAATTACACTTGGCTCCACCTCACGGAGGAAGATAGGATTTATTTTACTAAAACGAGCCGGTTTTAACTTTTCCAAAGCGCTTGTAGTTTGCAATTATTACTCCGCTTGGAGAAGTTTTAGATTTTGTTAATTTAAATGCTGCGGGAATAGTTCCCTCTTCGAACAAGCGTTTTCCCTTTCCAAGAGTTATTGGGAAAATTTTTAACCAAAGTTCATCAACTAAATCGTTTTTAAGAAGCGTTTGAACTAAATTTCCGCTGCCGTAAACTTGCAAATCTGGACCATCTTGTTGTTTAAGTTTTTTTAATTCTTCAACTACGTTGTTATTTATAAACACAGAGTTACTCCATTTGTGTTTTTTAAGAGAATTTGAAACAACATACTTTGTAGCATCGTTAACTCCTGGCCACTTGTCTTCATGTTGTGGCCAATATGAAGCAAAAATTTCAAACGTCTTTCTGCCAAGAAGTAGGCTGAAAGGCTGCTTCATCTGCTCGGCCATGACCTTTCCCGAAAAATCATCAAAATAAGGAGCCGTCCACCCACCGTATTTAAAACCACCTGAGGTATCTTCTTCGGGTCCGCCGGGAGCTTGCATAACACCATCTAGTGTTATAAAAGTTAATACAATTATTTTTCTCATACTGCTAATATAGCATACGATTTTGAGGCTAACTTGCTCCCCAAGCCTTGACTTATTATACAAGAATATTTTAGATACAATTTGGCATCCAGTCTACTTTGCTCAGCTGCAACAAAGATGGTAGGAAATCAAAAAACTGTCTAGGGTAATTTAAATGGTTGACCCAATTCCTCAATCATCGACTTAACATTTTTGAATGAGTCTTTGCAAAATTGCAATGCGTCTACTTCGTATTTCTCAATAACAAACGTTACCCACTTTTCAACTTTTTCCTCGACTCCGAGAGTAGGAATAATACGCTGAGTATTAGGATCAACAGAAGCACCAAGGATTGCTACACCGGGCCCAAACGTTACATTCTCTGAAATAAAGTGCACGGTGCCTGCATTGCTAGCGATAGTCATATGAGTAACCTCGGTTCGTCTCTGAGGAACAAGCCCAATATGTTTTTTTCCTGCTATATCTCTTAAATTGCTAATCCAACTATTTCCAACTACAAAAGATTGTTTAGATAAATAATAAGCATAAAGTTTTGGGTACTTTTCTTTAAAGTTTTTCAATGACCTACCAATTATTGAATCGAAACTATGCTGATCTTTTGCGATAGGAAAATAAACACGTGCCCTTACTTTTTCTTCTTCAGTTAGGTTTTGCAAAACATATTGATCCCATAATCTTTTTGCTACCTGATCAAGGATATTACTTAACTTCTCAATAACCTCATGTGTTATATTTTTTGCACGTCCTGAAATTTCTTTAGAAAGGAGTATTTTATTAAACTCTTTCTCTAAATCGTTAAGTAGCTCTTCCACTCTTTCCAATTGATCTGATAAATCTCTATCCATTCTAAATTACGAGCGGTTATAATAAACCCCTTTTCTGGGGCTCATCTTGAATCTGGCTCCCCCGCTAGGACTCGAACCTAGAACCCTTCGATTAACAGTCGAATGCTCTACCATTGAGCTACAGGGGAATAAGCTGCCATATCATACAATCGCAAACCTCAAAATTCCAGCCTCAAAACCTATCTATTCCAAATAATCCTGCAGCTTTCTTCTTCTGCTCGGATGTTTCAATTTCCTCAATGCCTTAGCCTCAATCTGCCTGATACGCTCACGTGTCACCCCGAAGTATTTACCCACGTCCTCAAGTGTCATTGACTGTCCCCCATCCAATCCAAATCTCATCCGCAATACTCTTGCCTCACGGTCAGATAAAGTAGCCAGAACTTCTTCAATGTTTTCTTTTAGTAGTTCTCTTGAAGCAGCCTCAATCGGAGATGGCTGTGAAGTATCTTGAATAAAGTCTCCTAGCAATGAATCCTCTTCGTCCCCAACCGGGGTCTCCAAAGATGTCGTATCCTGAGCAATTTTAAGAATTTCACGCACTCGGTCAGCCGACATCCCTTCCATCGCCTCACCAATTTCCTCAGGTGTTGGCTCCCGGCCCATATCTTGCATCAATTTCCTGGAGGTCCTAACCAATTTATTAATGGTCTCAACCATGTGAACAGGAATACGAATGGTTCTCGCCTGATCAGCAATGGCGCGCGTAATCGCTTGCCTTATCCACCAAGTCGCATATGTTGAGAATTTATATCCCTTTCTCCAGTCATATTTCTCAACTGCCCTGATGAGTCCTTGGTTCCCTTCCTGAATCAGATCCAGAAGAGAAAGTCCTCGACCCACATATTTCTTGGCAATAGAAACCACTAATCTCAAGTTGCTCTCAGTCAGCATCTTGCGAGCTTTTTTCTCACCTTTCTCAATCCTTTGAGCCAAGTTAACTTCTTCCTTACCAGTCAACAATTTGATCTTCCCGATCTCTCGCAGATACATTCTTACGGGGTCTGTCGTTCCCGTCTCTTCCAGGGTCGCCAACACCTCAAGTTCTTTACCCAGCTCCGATACCGCCTTCTCGTCAGACTTCATGTCCTCCTCAGTTACCGATTCAAATACATCGACGTTTGCCTCGATTAGTTTCTGATACAAATCATCCAGCTCTTCTACTCTATCCTCGGCATCTGGGAAAGCCGCCAAGATATCATCTTGGGTCAAAAACCCCTGCTTTTTACCCTTTTGTAATAAATCTTTAACTTCTTTTCTAAGCTTTAGCATAAGGCAAAGTTACAAACCAATAAAAAAGCACCGCTGTCAAATCCAGTTGTCCAAAAACAACCGAACCGCTTTGGTCTTAAGTGAACTTACTATATCACATCCGTCAAGCCCCGTGACATGCTCGAGAATCTCTCCTCCAACTCCCGCGAGTCTTCTCCCTTTGCCTCTCTCTCTTTTATCTCCTGGGACAGGTGTTCCAATTGAGATTTGATGTCAAGCCTTATTATCTCCATTTTTGTCTTCTCAAACTCTTTAGAAATCCACGCCAAATCCTCAGGTAATCCATACAACATTACTTTCCCCATCCCTCCTCGCAGTTCCTCCGGAAGAGTTTCGTAAAATTCTCTTAAATCAAATTTATCCTCACCTCGACTACCAAATCTCTCCAGCACTTTCCTTCCCCACACAGATTTAACTAACTCTAAATTCTCCTCTTTAAGTAGGAGCTTGGGTTCGCTAGCAAACCCCAATGCCAACAAATACTCCTCAAGCAGCTCTCTTCTGGAACTTATTTTTGTCGCCTCGGGTAATTGCTCTTCTTTCGAGTTTTGAGCCAGAGGCCCGGATACTTTATTTATCTCCCCCCAGACAACTTCTTCCGACACTCCTAATGCTTCAGCTAGCCTGCCCACATAATGCGCCTTCATGATCTCATCACTAATCCCAGACAAAACAGGCACTAACTCCTGTCCAATTTTTTTCTTCGCAATAGATGATGAGACTCCGTGCCTTGATATTGCCGAGTCTATGTAGAAATCATAGACCACAACCGCCTTCTCAACTGCCTTTTTCCATCCTTCCGGATCTGCCCTAGCAAATTCATCCGGATCTTTGTATTTTCCTGTCTCAACGACTCTCACCGAAAGTCCTTCTTTCTCGGCGCTAGCAATCCCTCGTCTTGCCGCCATATCCCCAGCCGCATCACTATCCAGGGCCAATATCAACTCAGAACAAAATCTTTTAAGCAATTTTACCTGCTCCACTGTCAATGCCGAACCTTTAATCGCCACCACGTTAGTTACTCCCGCCTGCCAAGAAGAGATCATATCTAGTTCCCCCTCAACAACCACCGCCACTCCCAATCTTTTGATCTCTCCCCGTGTTATGTCCAGGCCATATAACATCTCACTCTTGTGATAGAGAATTGTCTCAGCCGTATTTACATACTTTCCGGTTTTTCCCTCCTCTGGATCACCTGGCAGCAATCTACCCGAAAACCCCATCACGTCTCCTCGATGATTCTTAAGTGGAAACATCACTCTTCTGCGAAATCTATCAAATACTCTCTGGCCTTGTGATTTACGTGTTACCAAGCCCACGCTCACCAACTCATCTATCTCATATCCTTTCTTCTTGGTTAGATAACTTGTCAGATTTTCCCATCCGTCAGGTGCCCATCCTAATTTAAATACCCCCATCGCCTCCTGACCCACCCCACGACTTTTGAGGTACGCCAGAGCCTTCTTTCCCAAATCATGTGTGGTTAACAAATAATTGTAAAACTCGCTAGTCAACGAATTAACAGCGAGCAACCTCTCCCGACCTAGAGTTTCCCGGTCCGGCTTATACTCTGTCAATTGCACCCCCACTTTTTTGGCTAAAAATCTCAGAGCTTCACCAAACTCCATCCCTTCCATTCGCATCAAAAACTTAAAGGCATCACCCCCTTCGCCACATCCAAAACATTTAAATATCTGCAACTCCGACGACACCATAAACGACGCTGTCTTCTCTCCGTGAAATGGACAATTAGCCGTGAAATTTCTCCCGGCTTTTCTAAGTTGCACATAAGCAGAAATCAGCTCCACTATGTCCACCCGTTTCTTTACTTCCTCAATCTCCCCCATCGGTGAGAATCTTAACACACCCTTGACGTCAATTTAGCCCAACACTAATAATAGTATAAAAGAAAAGGCCCATGCGTCGCAGACTGCCCAAACTGCTACTCACTCTCGCATTATCCTCTACCGCCATTGTCCTCCTGCGCCAAAAGCCCCCTTCTCTCGTTCTCTCCGCTACCGACCATATCGTCATCTCCGAAATTCAAATAAGCGGAGCCACAGCCAACGAAGAATTCGTTGAGCTCTACAACCCCTCCAATTCATCCGTAGATCTCTCCGGTTGGAAACTTAAAAAACAAACAGCCACCAGCAGTAGTACACCCACTAATCTCGTTGCCAGTATCTCAGGCACTATCCAACCCCATGGATTTTTCCTGATTGCCCATCCTGAAAACCTAAGCTTGTCTGCAACACCAGACAATATCTATTCTGCAACCAGCAGTGCGATCGCCGCCAACAACACGGTCCTACTTTTTAACAGTTCCAATGCTCTTATCGACCTGGTTGGCACAGGAGACTCCAACCATTCGGAAACTGCCACTGCCCCCTCTCCAGCATCCGGAAAAAGCATAGAACGCAAAGCCAATTCTCTCTCAACGGTAGAATCCATGACCGCTGGGATAGATCTACTAGCCGGAAATGGCGAAGATTCAGACAACAACTCCGCCGACTTCATCCTAAGAGATACCCCCGACCCGCAAAACTCCTCCTCAGCTATAGAACCAGCCCTCACAACCCCTTCCCCCACTCCGACTACTGAACCATCACCGACCCCTAGCACAGAACCGTCTCCTACTCCCACACCCACCATCGAGCCTTCTCCTACACCAACCCCTGAACCGACAGCCACCCCAACCCCAGAACCCTCACCAACACCTACCAGCTCACCCACTCTTACTCCAACTCCCACACCTACACCTGAACCATCGCCCATGCCCCAACCTACAGTTACTCCAACCCCGGAACCCACTTTTACTCCTAGTCCAACCCCATCACCCACCCCCACAGCTCCACCAATTCCCACTCCGACCCCTTCAATCAGGCCTTTCATTGATAATGCCTTCTTCACCTGCACCATCTCCTATCAGAAAGTTCGTATTATGTTCCTCACCGTTAACATTCCCACCGTCTCCTGCACTAACAAATAGAAACCGGCTCCTTTCACCCAAACCATTATTAACTCCCTGGGGATACCCAGTCCGATCATGTCTGCGGTGTCTGTTTGAAAATATCCGAATGGAAAGGACAATTTCAAGTTTTTCTTTTGCGGCAAACTCCATTAAATCACCGATCTTTTCCGTAAAACTCTCCGTTGCAAATCATTTGACCGGTGGGATTTTGGTGATTCGGCTTAACTTTTTCCCAAAGCGCGTTAATTCTGGCTAAGGCCCCTTGATCAAGGTATATCAGCGGGCAGAGACGGATAAAACCGGGAAAGCTGCTGTAACCGAACTCCCAATGGACTTGGTAGTGGGCATGCCCGCCGCTATCGGCAAAATAATGGCCATGTGGGTAGCCGATAATATCGCCTTTCGATAGGCGCGAACCTCTTTTAATTCCAAAGGCAACTGAGCCAAGCTCTTTATAAACGGAACTGTATTCGCCATTTTTAAGCGTGACGTACAAAACCGGTTCGCCCATGTCTTTCTCATTAGTTACACTGCTGATAGTGCCGTCAAAGGCGGCAATAAGCGGTGCGGAGTAGTCCCATTGAAAATCAATGCCGGGGTGGCCATCGGGATGAATATCTTCTTTCTCGCCAAGCGGCAACATTGATTTAGGCTCATTCTCTGGCCCATACGGCAGAGTAATACTAATTCCTCTGTGGCCGAAGATGGCTAACGGCCCGTATCTGAGCCAAGAGAGAGCCTGCATTCCGGCAACAAGCAGTATGCTGCCTGCCATGATAAAGGCAATTACTTTAATCGATTTTTTCATAAATTCTGCCTTCATTTTCCAGCTGGCGGAGAGGGAGGGATTCGAACCCTCGGTGAACTTGCGTCCACATGCGCTCTCCAAGCGCACGCACTAGACCACTATGCGACCTCTCCTAAATTAGCCTCAAAATTATACCACCTCTATTCTCGTACCCCCTAACCAATTATGGATATTCCCACCCTAGACACGAATCATTCTTTCTGCTTTAACAATCATCTCCGCCTCGTCTTTTCTTTTCCCCAGCAACCCCTTCGCCTCCTCTTTGTCCACCCACTTGACCTCCTCTGTTTCCCACCCATACCCTTCTGGAAGATCGGCGATGTGTTTCATTAGGAAAAATATCACTGTCTTAAACACTCTCTCTTTATCTCGATTAACAAAGAAGAATTTCACCTCTCCCGCTCGTTCTATCACCCGAACATCCACCCCTGTCTCTTCCCTCACCTCACGTATTGCTGCCTCCTCAAGCTGAGTCTTGGTCGCTCGTTTCTTTCCCAAAGTCATCGGTCCTGGTTTATCTCCTTCCTCATCATCCAACCAACCTTTAGGTAAACTCCAGTCTCCGGACCCAGGAAAATCAGGATTAAGCGCACCTTTTCTCAAAAGCCACAATACACGCCCTTTTTCTCTTTTATATACTACTCCCCCAGCGCTAAATTGTCTCATCATCAAAACAATTCTAGTTTATCAAGCCATCCTGCGCACAACAATGATAAAATTAACCACAAGTCCTCGTAGCTCAATGGATAGAGTAAGTGCTTGCGGAGCATTTGATAGTGGTTCGATTCCACTCGAGGACACAAATAAATTAACCATTCCCAAGGAGAGGTGCGAGAGCGGTTGAATCGGACGGTTTCGAAAACCGTTGTGGGGCGTTTGTCTCACCGTGGGTTCGAATCCCACCCTCTCCGCAAAGTTTGAATATGCTATCATCTCCTTACAACTAATAATCAAGAGTGGTGGGGAGAGATTTGGCTCACTGATCCATCCAGCAACCTAGAGATATCCAAGGTGCTAAACCCAATCCTGTAACAGGAAGGATTTGGTCTAAATTTTTAGACAAAACATAACCTCTCTTAGTCAGGAGAGGTTTTTTGATACTTCTCCACCTCTTGATTTGTAAGTTGGCAAAGGAGGTGAGATAAATGCAAGAAAGAGATAGTAGAAAACTTGAGAAACTCAAGCAAAACTTAGCCAAAGACCAACGCCAACAAGATCGCAGAAATACCCAAATCGAGAGCGTTAGGACTCAGCTTGAAAAGATTGCCAGAGAATCTGTAGCAAAATATCATCAGGAAGTTGAAACCATACGACCCGAAACTGAGTTGGCCATTATTCAGATCATTCAACCTTGGTTCTCCAATTTAACAGCCTCAGGCGCTTATAACAGATTGTTAGGTTGGTGCAAATCCCATGGGAATGAAATTCGCCTATCAGATACGATTTCGTATTATTGGCCAAAAAATGCACTTGAGGTTGTGGACAAAGTCGCCAACAAACCCTACGCCGATACTGCAGAATTTATTGTTGAGCAACACAAAGAAGAATCACAAATTTATGCGGGCGCAGATGAGATATGGCATGCAGGTTTCTGTCTACACAATTATGAGTGGGAAAGGTCAAGAGGTATAAAAATTTGGCGACAACCTGCAGTTGGCATGGGTTTTGGTTTTGCCATGGTTTCCAAAAGTTACGAGATCCCGATCAGCGTCCAAAACATAGTCACTTCTATGGACCAAATTAACCCCAAAGTATGGATTAAATTTAGTCAACAGATTGCGAGTGGCCAGATTTGGGAGATAATTGATCAATCGATGAGGTCCAAAAAATAAAGGGGCCATACCGGAAAACACCAAGTAAACCAGAGGTGGCAGGGTAACCAATCCCTGCCATTCTCTAAAAAAAGCCCTCGTAGCTCAACGGATAGAGTGACAGTTTCCGAAACTGTTGATAGAGGTTCAATTCCTCTCGGGGGCACCACAATCCAAACTCAGCACATCACTCCAGCGGCACCTTTTTATTCACCCACTTGGCCGCCTTGTCAGTCCATCCATCTTTCGGTCTCTCCTCTATCATGTATGTCTTAAGGACTCGGCGCACTTCTTCCTCCGTCGTCTTGCCCAAAAGCATTTTCATCCTCCCTGGAATTACAATCATCTCAACCACCAGCATCTTCTGTCCCAATTTTTCATCAAACCAAAAACTAATCAATTGGCCCCATCTATAAGTCTTTCCTCCAAACACTACTCCTTTGTTAGTAATTCTATGTTCCACTTCCTCAGGTGGAACAGTAGAAAGCACATACACAAAGAATATAAATGCCACAATTACAGCCGCAGGCATCCATCCGTCGATAAAGAACAAGATCAATCCCATGATAGTCCCCATCGCGATTATCGTTACCCAAAACTCGCGGTTTCTTGTCTTAAACACGCGACTTGGAGCTTTCCAAGTTAAAAGTGTAGCCTCAGGTTCCGGTCTTACTACCACAGGTTGTACGTTGGGATCCATTCCATTGTTATTTCTTTTTGATGAGTTTCCACCCTCGGCCATACCTCTATCTTAACAAAGCCCCACCCAAAACCAAATAGAATCTGCGGAGGATGTGGGAGTCGAACCCACCGACCACTTTCGCGGTCATGGTTTAGCAAACCATTCCCTCAGCCGTTCGGGATATCCTCCTGCACGGCTGATTTTCTCAGAAAATGAGATTAAATGCCACCTCCCCTTCACCTCACCTATTACTCGAGCAATATCCTTGTATCAAATGCTCTCCTCCCCGCTTCGTGAACGAACCCATCTTTGAGTAAGTGTTTAAAGCGAGAGACATTAGCGGCAGACCAAGAGCTCTTTGCCCTTCTAGGAGAGAACCGCAGAGCGTAACTTTCACTATCTATGCCTTTCATTTGTCCATCAATCCAGCCAAAACACAAAGCCTCATCAACTGAGTCCTGATAACTTATCCCAGACTTACCACTCGTCTTCTTGAAATACGCCAACCAAACCTCTTTCTTCTTGGCGTGATTTACTTCGAGCCACCTTCGCCATACGGCACGATCAGAAGCATAAAACTTTTCAGTTATCTCCATAAATCTGACTTGCGGAGAGGGTGGGATTCGAACCCACGAGGAGCTTGCGCCCCTAAAGGTTTTCAAGACCTTCGCACTCGACCACTATGCGACCTCTCCATGAACTAGCCTCAAAATTATACCACCCAAACAGATCAAGAAGATTATCCCAACATTCCCAACGCCTCTTTAGCGCTCTCCGCCTCCATAAATTTTGCTCTCATCTCGGATGCTCCGGGAAAGCCCTGAATATACATTTTGAAAAACTTCTTCATGATTGGGAAATTTTTGTCTCTCCCCCATTCTTTATCAAAGAGTTCAATATGCTCTCTCATTTTTTCAATTTTCTCGCGAGCTGTCCCTTCCCGACCGGCAAACAACCAAGGGTTAGAAAATATCCCCCTACCGATCATGACTCCATCAACACCAAATTTCTCTACTTTAGAAAGCGCATCTTTTCGACTAAGCACATCTCCGTTCCCAATAACCAGAGTTGGAATTTGCATTTGATCCTTGAGTGCCACTACTTTACCTATTTCATCCCAATGGGCAGGTACTCCAGACATTTCCTTGGCAATTCTCCCGTGTATCGTAATTGCATCTAAATTAAGTTTAAGCAAAAAGCCAATCCAGTCCTCAGTCGCAATTTTGTTTAGTCCTATCCGGGTCTTAACACTTATTGGCAAATTACCAGCTCCTTCCTTGGTCGCCAAAACAATCTCATTGGCCAAATTCCTGTTGTCGATTAACTTAATGCAAGCACCTTGTTTTATAACTCTCTTCTCTGGGCAACCCATGTTTATATCAATTCCGTCAAAACCCATTTCGACAACCAGTTGGGCCGACTTAAGATAGTTCTCAGGCTTCATCCCCCATATCTGGGCAACAATAGGTCTTTCTATGGGGTGGTAGCGCAGTCGATGGATGAGATGAGATTTTCCCACTGAACAAATCCCATCCACATTTGTAAATTCGGTGAATAGCACATCGGGTCTCCCGCAGCTACATACGATACGTCGAAAAACAGTGTCAGTCACATCTTCCATGGGAGCCAACACCAAGAATGGTTTCTTTATATCTTGCCAAAAATTCATAAGTATAATCCTATTTTACCAATCGAACGCTGATTATCTGGCAATAGTAAATCCCCACACCGTTTTTGCCCCACCCTTTCTCAAGACTCTGATGCACTCTCGCATAGTTGCACCTGTTGTCCATACATCATCAACTACAACGATTTTCTCCGACAACTTGCCGACGTCTTTTAGAGAAAATGCTCCAATTACATTCCCAATACGCTCTTTGCGAGATAACCCCACCTGTTCAATGTTTCTGGTCTTGGTCAACAAATCCTTGCAAGGCGTTCCCCAAATTTTGGCTAACTCCCGAGCTAGCTCTTCCGCCTGATTAAATCCTCTTCGCCTTTTCCTCGCCCAATAGCTAGGGATAAAGGTTACTATAGTTTTTTTATCCAAAAATTGCATAAAATCCAAGTAAATAGGACTATTTTGAGTTACAAAATTTACGGAGACCTGAGCCAAATCATAAACTATCGCATATACGAATCGATATTTTATCCGAGATAGGGCTCGACGGATAACTCCCCCAAACCCAAACACTGCCACCAAGCCGCTCATCTCCCATTTGGATTTACAACCCTTGTGTACCACACCTCCTGTCGCCCTATTAGCACATACCGGACAGATCTGATCAATCACCTGCAAATCACCCACACACCTCTCGCAAAAATAGTTACCTTCCTTACCACACTCCAAACATCTTTTTGGGGAAATTACATCCCACAACCAAGTCAGCATAACAAACCCATTATCTCAAATCTGGTGGAGGTGCCCGGAATTGAGCCGGGATCCGCAAACTTACTTCAAAAGCTACTACAAGCATAGTCGAAAGTAAAAATCTCGTCTTATCCTTAGCCTTCCAACTGCAAAGATAAAACCAGGTTGTTATTCTTAAGAAGAGTTAAAGTAACCAACTTCAACATTCCGCACACTGACTATGTTTTCACCTTATAGTTCCCGCCAGTGGAAGAGCTACAAAATGCCTTGAACCTGCCCTGGTATTAAGCCAGAGCGAGTCTTGGAGCTGCCATAAGGCCAGCTAATCCTTGCATGCTTTCGCTTACAAAGTTAGTCGCCTTAGCAACTAGACTGCTTAATTTAGCAGTTGTGTTTTTAAGCCTTTTTACGAGTAGACTAAAACTCGGCTTGCAGCTTGTCAAAGATCATTTCCGTCGAAAGCCTAACACCCCCGAACACGGCCAATTATACTCCCCAGAGCCTTAAAAGTCCACATTCTTACCTCTTAAATCGATCGCCACGTCTCGGTCAATATCTGCCCTCTTTTTAGCCTGCTTTTTCTCATATTTTTTCTTTCCTCGAGCCAGAGCTATCTCAAGTTTCACTTTGGGCCCTTTCATATATAAGAGAACGGGCACCAGAGCCATCCCGCCTGATTTCATCTTCTGCTCCAAAGACAACAATTCCTTCTTGTGTAGCAACAACTTCCGAGTCCTGTCCGGCCTACCTGCGTTAGCCGCAAACTTGTATGAGAGTATGTGACAATTTATAAGAAACGCCTCACCATTCATAATCTTGACATATGCTCCGTCCAGCTTGACCTGTCCACTCCTTACCGATTTAACCTCAGCCCCAGTGAGAACCACACCACACTCCATCCTCTCGTGAAGCTCATAGTCAAAACCAACACTACGGTTAAAAACTCTCATAAAACAAATTAATTTAATACAAACTTACCCGATCTACTTTAATCCAACTACCCATATTTTACTCCCCGACAGTAGGTACAGCTCGCGTTCTTTTTCATTAACAGCCAAATCTTCTACCCCGCCCATCCCTTCCCACAGATACTGAGCCTTGTATTCAGCTTTATCTTTAGACAGAACCACCACTCGTTTGTTCTCCCGGTCCAGGACATATAGATTATCCGCCTCCTCGTTTGTATCCAATCTGTATACAGAATTTATTGACTTCTCCAGACCAGTAGTGTCAAATCTCTCCGGCATTCCCAGAACCAGTTTATTAATCCTCCCTGTTTCACTCCCTATCCATATCTGCCCATCTATTGCCATGTCAGAAATTTTAGAAAAATCGACAACGGCGCCGTCGGCCATCCATTTTTGCTTCGCTCCAAATCCTCCCTCAATCCCCGGATACCGCCAAACCATGTTGTCTGTCTTATCCAGTAAATACAAATTTCCCCCATATGCCGCCACGGACCCTATTCCTCCCCATTCGTGGTCGTTATCAACAACCACCTTGCTTTGCCCAGACTTTGATTCGACGAGCCCTTTATCAGATAAAACGAAATCTCGATCGCCGTAATTAGCGGCCAACTTAGCTCCTCCCATCAAAGCCCCACCTCCCGAAACCGCAGTTGCTCTACTTCCCGCAACTACGCTTATCAGTCTTGGACCGCTTTCATCCAAAATCATTATCCTCCCCAGAGAAAACGACATTCTCTTCCCAACTACCCCGTCCCGCACCAATGACAAATCCTTATATACCTGTGGTTCTACTACATACTCACCCGAAACACCCCTCAGAGCTCCTTCAACCTTTCCCATCATCTCAGAAAACCCTTTATCTACATACCCACCCCGCACGACCTGGGCTCCCAAAGTCTTGGCCTCAACCAAGAGTTGTCTTGCCCGGCTAGAGTTAAGTCCCACTAACCCCTCGGCCTCCTGATACTTGGCGGCCACCTCTTTCACACTTGCACCAAACTTCTCCTCCGTTTGTTTTTTAATCCTTGCTTGTCTTCCAAATATCAAACTCGCCCCCAAAAGCAACAGTAGAAGAAGAGCTACCAACCTCAAGCCCTTCCCCCGATTACGCAAATCCCCAGACGAGATGCCATTCCCCACGTATACTGCCGGATTTCTCAAATGCCCAATCCTAGATAATCTATCAGTTGTTCTTTCCATCCATCCTTTAAAATCCAATACCTTTGCGCCTTCCTTCTCAGAATTCTTCTCCTCGCTCTTGCCGACCTTAATCAGCTCTCTCGCCTGCGATTCGACTCGCACTATGATTCCCGCTGCCCCTCCTTTGCCTTCAACCAAAGGAGCCAATATCTCAGCAGCCGCAATGTCGTTATCGCAGGAGAGCGCAGCTCTCAATATCCCCTCAGCAAACCCATAAAACCCACTACTTCCCAAAACTACCATGCCGCCCTCAGCCACTATCCCACTAGCGCCAGACATGCCTACAGCGAGCTGAAGCACCCGCCCCATCACTCCGTCTTTGCGCACCCACACCTCACCACCTCCTACTCCAGCCAAATATACCGCCACCCCCACATCTCTTTGCACAAAAGCACCCGCCACCACCTCCAAAGTCACATTTTCCTGATCTCTGTGCTCATTTTCAAATTCCTTTTTTCCCTCCTCGACAGCCTGTTTTAATATCGCGAGGATCGGTGACTTCAAATCATCATAGTATTTTTGAGATATTCGCCCCATTACCGCTCTACCTGCAGTCACACCCTCAAGACCGGACAGTCCCTTTATCGCAATTACTAATACCAGTTCACCCCTTTTTATCCGCCTTTCCTCTCCCTCTGGAGAATAATGATGCACATACGACCATTCTTCGTCCGTAACAGAACCAGGAATTTTAGAAATAGAGAGCCTCACATTTCCAGACTACAAAAGTAGCGCCGAGAAAACAAATAGCACTACCGCACCTAATAACTGTAACCAGGCTACCATCTTAACGACAGGTGTTAAATTGCCGTCCAAAGTTGAAACCATCAGCTGTACTTGTCTTACCACCACAAAAGCAAAGACCAGGTAGAGCCCCTCCCCCAAAAGAAGCATCACCTTAACTATCTGCCAGACGTCAATATTTGCAATTAAATCAGACATGCTTGGTTACTTTTAATTATTACCTTGGCCTACCTTCATACATTTCCTGTTCTTCCTGAGTTACCAAAGCTCGTATCACAGACACCACTTTGTCGGGGTAAGGAACATTCACAAATTCAAACTGCGGCACTTCTGCCGCGGTCTGAATAGTTACATTGCCATAATTAAATATAGATCTAGCAATCCCCCCCATAGAGTATGTTACATCCTCTACCTTGTCCAGCTTAGCCTCGGACACTCGTTTATACAAAAGATTCAAAAAGTCCACATCCACTATCCTTTCATCTGTAACTATATATACATTAAAATACCAGTTAAGAAATTGTTCGAATACAAACGCTATGGTTATAAGATACCAAAAGAGCATCCCCACTGCGTAAAACCTAGCTGGCAAGAACGACATTGTGCCAAAGGCACTAAGTATAAATGGCAAAACCGCCATTCCCAGCGCCACTAGTATCCAGGGAATATTGGTAATCACATGAGCTCGCACCAGTAATATTATTTCCTCCTCTTCCTCTTGTATCTCAAACTTCGTATCCTCCGGCACATGAGAAAAAGAAGCTAGTTCTTTGACTTTCCTTTGTGCATCGCGTGATATTCTCCTTTTCTCACCTTTGTCAGTTGCTACAGCATTAGCAGATTCATCAGCCCCATCGCCCTTACTTAAGCCTCTCTTCACATATACATCTGGCATACATACGATTATACCCCAAAGATTACTTCTTCTCGATATTAAATAGCCCCGATTTAATGCTAATCTTGCCCGGTGCTCTTAAGTTAAACACTGTCTTAAATTCCCCTCCCGGAATAGTTACCCCTCCCTTGTCAGTCCCCAAAGACAGACTTGCCGTTACCCCATCAGTACTGTAGCTTACATTCACGCTCGAGACACTTGTGTAACCCCCTCCATATTTGGCTGCAGTAGATCTCATCTCGGCAATTGAGAAGGGATTGCCCCCCCAACAAGCCGTATCATTGGGCGACACCCGGGATACCTCACCCGCATCTCCTTTGTTTCTGACTACCCAAGCGTTGGCAATATCAGCAAACTCCTCACCAGACAGCCATGGGTGATTCCTTCCACAAGAAGCTCCACCACGATCCCGATACCAGCCTTTATAAAACCACGGACTCCCAGCCTGTCTTTCATAAGCCTCACCCGTCCATCCTTCCCGACCTCTCGGTGTATCCCAAAACCCCGGTGTCCCATGACCCAAGCTAGTGTAACTCTCTTGATAGCCCCCAGACGTAGAAGCATACCAAGCATTAACTATCTCATTTGAGTCATTACCTACAAGAACCTTCCCTCGAGTCTCGTTAACCGCCGTCTTCCATTCCGCCGGAGAGTCGGCCTTACCTGCTTTCCACACCTGACATGATTCAGTCACGCAAATATTTCCTGAGGCGCTTCTATTTCCCATTCTCCATCCCACGTAAGAGAGAGCATAACTACGCGCCGCAATCGCCTGAGCCTTAAGTGCTTCCATGCCTCCTTCTCCGGCCCACCGGGAAGGCATCTCGGCAATACCCATAATATACCGATCCTCAAATGCCATTGAACCTGCCGACGTTTTGATACTAAAACCTGTGTCAACGTTCTCAATCCGCACGTTTCCGTAGTAAGCCTTAAGAATCGTCTCGTAACTTTGTCCTGCTTTAGCCCTACCCAATGCCCCATACTGACTCATTCCTTTATAGTGCGGTGCTCCGAAGGAAAAGGCCGCAAAAGCAGGAGAAAATCCCGGGTTATAATCTGGCCTGGCATTGGGGTCATCAGCCAAAGGAACTTCTCCTACACTAGTTTGAAAAACTCCAGTTTTAGCAGCCAATATCTCATTCTGTCGTGCATTCAAACTCGCAATTTTGCTCGACAGATTCTGCTCATACACGGAAGCTTTTGCCACTTCACTTGCATAGAATGCTGCTTTCTCGTCGATCCCCTTTCTGACCCTCTCCAGCCCTTCGCGATCGGAGGCCAATTTACTTTTCTGTTTTTCGAGAGACCCAATTTGCGTAGTGATTCCTGCTATCGCATCTCTGTCTCTCCTCGAAAGAGCTTCCAGCAGTCCCAAGTTTGCAATCGCCCTTTTAGCGTCTGTACTTCCCAAGACAACCCCCAACCCAATTCCCGAACGAGAGCGAATATAATGTGACCTCACCACCAGTGAAAATCTTTGATATTGGCTAGAAAACGCCTTCTCTTGGGCCTTTATCGCACTCTCACGCTCCGCAATTCCTTTCTCAATCGCTGTTATCTTTTTTTGCAGCCCTGTTATTTGTTTTTGTAACTCTTCCAGGGTTTTCTTGTTTGTACTATTAGCTTTTGAAATTGCATCATAAGTCTCTTGGATCTTGGTAATACACTGACCTATCGTTACCGCATCAGCCAAACTTGCCGGATTATCACAATCGACAGCCGCGACTTTTCTCAATACCAAAAACCCTGCTGACAAAACCACTAAAACAATAACCAATAACTTCCGCATGACAAAACTATTCTACAATAATAAAATAGGCGGCTTCTCTATGCTAAACTTAAATACGAGGATGGAACCAACCAAAAACCCAAGGCCCTTTTCGTTAAAACAAGGGATTTGTATCCCTCTTGCAGCCCTGATTCTAAACCTTGCTCATCCAGCAATTGTGGCAGCTCAATCCCTGCAAGGGAGCTGCGCTAATGGTTCGATAGATACCGCCATTGGCTGTGTTCCCATAGACAAACCCGAGAATTTCACCACTTTCATTCTGGGTTGGGCTGTGGGCATAGCCGGCGGAGTCGGGCTTCTTCTTATCATCTATTCGGCCTTCCAGATTACGACATCCTCAGGCGATCCCAAGAAACTACAAGCCGGACAGGAGCTTCTCACCGCAACCATCACCGGGATGCTTCTTATCATTTTCTCAGTCTTCCTTCTTCGCATTATCGGCGTTAATATTCTAGGCATCTTCACCTAACTATGGCACCCAAAAAACCTTCTCTCACTTTCATTCTTCATACTTTGCTGGCCTTGTATCTCCTCATACAACCACGAACTGCATTTGCCCAACCAGCCTTCCCCAATATTCAAAATCCTCCCGGATTCAAATTCACCGGCGGCACTCTAGGACAAGTCATCAGTAGTAGTATTCCCTATATCTTGGCAATCACCGGTCTTGCCAGTTTTGTCTTTGTCCTCTGGTCAGGATTCCAATTTATTCTCTCTCAAGGCAATGCCAAACAAGTTGAAGAGGCAAAGGCCAAACTCATCCAAGCTATCGTTGGTTTCCTTATCGTCTTTGCCAGCTACTGGGTAGTCCAAATTATTGAAAACATCTTCAGTGTCAAAATTTTCTAACCCTCTCGCGCTATATTCCCAAATCCTAATTCTTAATTCCTTAATCACCCCATTAACCGCTATTTCAAATTTCGAATTGTAAATTTCAAATTGGTCCCCTACACTTCTCTTATAACCATATATTCTGCAATCCCCTGCAAATAATCGACAGCCTCGCGGTTTAACTTAAGTTCCCTCAAACCTGCAGCCGCATCAGCGGCTTTCTTGGCATACCCAATTGCCAATTTTCTGCTGTAGTCATAAGCCCCACTTTCAACAATCGCTTTTCTAGCAGCTGTGACATCTCCCTCGGTCGCATGTCCTCTACCCCATACTTTATCAAGAGAAGATACAGCCAAATCATTTCCTTTCTCCAGCGCCTTAAGGACCAACAAAGTACATTTACCTTGCAATAGATCCGAGTCAGCAGATTTACCTGTCTTCAAAGAGTCACCAAAAACTCCCAAAATATCATCCTGAAGCTGAAATGCCAGTCCTGCGTTCATCGAATACTCCCGAATCCCAGCAAAACACTCCTCTTTTGCCCCTGATAACAATGCTCCGATCATCAAAGGATTCTCATACGTATAAACTGCGGTTTTTGTCCTATGCACCTCCAAAATATCCTTCTCTGTAAACTTTCCCATAAGCCCCAAGCTTATATCAAATGCCTGTCCGTAAGCCGTGGTCACTATAGTATCAAATAGATGCTCAAGGGCGGGAATTAATCGTTCAGACTCAAACCCCGACCCCACCAATATTCTGTATCCCAAGTTCCATAAAGCATCCCCCAAATTTACGGCCATTGCCTCACCGTAATGCTCCCCAGCTTTACCCTGTGACTGAAAATACTTGTGAGTAGTAGGACCACCTCGCCGCACACTGTCACTGTCCTCAAAATCATCATGCATCAAAATAGCCGCGTGAACTATCTCAACCGCCATAGCTACTTTCCAAATTCTCTCATCCACCTTTCCCTCTCCGAACTTGAATCCGTAATAAACCAGAGATGGCCGCAGACGTTTCTGTGGTCTTAACAAATATTCTCTACTGTGCTCAAGCATCTGCTTTACGAGTTTCATTTCCTTGGGGTTAGAAATCTCGACTTTTGCTATCTCATCATCAAACAACTCCTCAATCTTAGGATTTATCTCATGTACAAACCTCTCGAGGGTCTTTCTTGCGCTATTCGCCAAATCTAAATTACTCATCGTACATTTACGCAACTCTCTCTTTCAAAGCACTATAAAATCTCACCAGATAATCTTCGGCCTTATTCCAATGAGGCGTCGGATCGCCAATCCCACTCATGGCAATGCGTTTTTCAATAGCAGCCAGAGCTCTTAAATGTGCTGCCTTAGCAGCTTGGAGCAAAGAGATTCTATAAACTTCAGCATATAGATTCTTGGCCGCATCCTCCAATTCCATTAAGCTACCCGCATCTGCCCCTTCTTTCTCTGTCTCTTTTTGCCATCTTACCTCAAATCCTGCCACCAGCTTCGGCTCAAATGCATATCCCAGTTCTTGTTTAACCAGCTCATAAAACTTCACCATGTTTTGTTTAGCCTTATCCCAATTTCTTCCTCGCTTGCCCTCGAGCATCGCCTCAATCAGATAACCTGCTGTTTCCTTCGCCAGTGCCGCCGACAATCCAAACTGTTCTCTCAAATGCTTAACTACCAACTCACTTAAATGCTCTCCTGAATTTTCTTGCATCCTCCACCAAGCTAGTTCCAATTTCGCCACCACTTCAGGACGAAAACCCATATGTGAAACAGCATCGTTTCCACCAAATCTTCTTCTACGGCGACTATAGTCCAAGATTGCATTAGTGAATTTCTCCACGGTAAAGTCAGGAAAATTGTCCTGTTCAAAATAAAACTCTGCATATTCAGCCTGCCACATGAGAAGTCCGCTGGTTCTCTGTTCTCCAGAAGTTCGAATCATCAAATCCGGGTAAGGATATGGCTGTCCTGCTGTATCCAAACTCGCCTCAACCACCTCCCGAGTGATCTCAAGTTCATCTTTCTTGGTTTTAAGATCGCCCTTAGCCTGAACCACGAGATGCAATGCCTTATTCACAGCTCTCATCAGCTCATCACGTCCATTGTAGTCCAGAGCCAAATTAACAATATGTTTCTTTCCCTCTTTAGTATATTCCTCAGCTTGCCGAAGCTCCTCTACAAACCACTCTGGCATCCTATCTTTCCTTCCCAAGTGCACAATCTTCGCCCCGTCTCTCTTCGCCTCCTTTACGTGCAGCCTCAACTGCTCCGCTATCGCCTTAAACAAAAAGTCGACTTCGGGCTTAGGCCTTTCTAGCCAATTTTCAGTCGAGAGCCCCCAGGCTGTCACCGTATGTATTCCCATCTGCCGAGCAGCCCTCGCCACCTCAACCAACCTCTGTGTTCCTTGATAATGCCCTTCCATTGGAGTCTTCCCTCGAGCCCTGGCCCACCGCCTATCCCCATCAGGAATAATCGCCACGTGATCAGGCACCTTCACTCCAGCCGGTAAAGAAATTGTGCTCTTCGCACTCATCCGCCTAGTATACGCCAGAGGATCACAAATTTCACTTTCAGCGGTCCGTCTGTTATCCTTAAAGAGCAATGCTCCGCCGTATCACCCAAACTCTTAGCTTTTGGCCTATCTTTGGTCTTTTCCTCTTTCCCCAATCTGCATTAGCCCAAGTGGACATTAGCTCCCGCTTCCCCGTGAATCGCTTTAAAAGTATCGGCGACCTCGTTTCTGTCCTCACAGCCAACGCCTATGTTGTCGGAGGTATTCTCTTTCTTTTTGCTCTTCTTTTAGTAGGACTTCTGTATATTTTCAACGCCGGCGCCGAAAACATTCAGAAATACCAAGCCATCCACCAAACATTGCTTTGGACTGTTATCGGTTTACTGGTTATAATAGCCTCATATTGGATCATCCAGATCCTAGAAGTCCTCACTGGCTTTAAGATTTTCTAGAAATATGTCGCGTATTTATAAATTACTCATTCGCCTGCGAACAACAATCATAAACCCACTATCTTTGTTGGCTTTGAGCTTTCTCTTTCCCTCCCCAGCTCTCGCTCAACCCCTGGGCCCAGTTGCCCCTCCCCCTGGAGTAAGTAGATATGGAGATCTTACCAATGGTGGTCTAGTCAACTTCATGACAGCAATTCTGCGCACCATGCTAGTCATGGGTGCCATTTTCTCACTTCTCAATTTCATCATGGCCGGTTACCAATATATGTCAGCTGCCAATGATCCCAAAGCCCTTCAAGGTGCCTGGGGACGAATCTGGCAATCTCTCCTAGGACTTGTCATCAGCTTCGGCGCATTCATTTTGGCCGCGGTTTTCGGATATATCCTCACCAAAGACCCCACTTTCATCTTAAGACCCCGACTTTACGGTCCCAACTAGCCCAAATGAAGTTCTCAAAATTCCTCACCACCTTTATCTTTACTCTTACCTTTTTGTTACCGCCCTCAAGCATTCTAGCTCAAAAGCCAGTCGATCTAGGCAGCGATCTCCAGGGTGTCGGCCCGTACGGCTCTGGTCTTGGCTCAACCGGAGCTGCCAACAGTCAATTTGAGAAGATTCTCAGCAGTGTAGTCGGTGCCATGACAGTGGGCGCAGGAATTTGGTTCACTTTCCAAATCGTTATGGGAGGCATTACCTGGATTGGGGCTGCTGGAGACAAGACTGCCCTTCAGGCATCTCGCAGTCGTATCACCAGTGCCATCCTCGGATTAGTCATTACTGTCTCATCCCTAGTAATTATTGCCCTTATAGGCGGAATGCTCGGATTTGATATTCTCAATCTCAATATCTCCAAGCTCGTTCCATGAACGCATCCAAAATCACAACCACTTCTATCTTTGTCCTTTCTCTGCTACTTGTGCCCTCATGTGCGCTGGCCCAAATTACCAATCCCGCTCTCAACGGATCTCTCGCCAATCCTTCCAGTACTGGCGCCAAAGAAACCAGCAGCCTTATCTCGACCCTAGTAACGGCTAGCTTTATAACCGGCATCCTTTCCTTTGTCGTCTATTTCATCTGGGGAGCTATTCGCTGGATTATGTCAAGGGGCGATAAGAACGACACCACCCAAGCTAAAGAGCATGTCACTCAAGCCGTTTTTGGTTTAGTAATTCTTTTTACTCTCTTCATTATCCTTAGCGTCTTTAACTCTATCTTTAAATTAGACCTACTCAATCTCAAGTTGCCCAGCGTGTAGGCAGTTGTATATAATAAATCCTAATACATTGTTCTCGATCTATATTTGATTCACGAAAGGAGGTGAACGACAAACCACATGAATAATCTCAAAAAGATAGCTTACAGTGTCGGTACCGCTGCAGTCTCGTCTCTCGTCTTGGCTCAAGGAGCATTGGCTCAAAATATTGAGATCAAGCCAGGTGCTGGATTTGAAAATCTAGCTAATCCTCCATCCTTAAGCAAGATTGTGAGCACGATCCTTCAGGTACTCTTAATTTTTGCCTCAGTAGTTTTCTTTGTTATGTTGCTAACCGGAGGTATTCGTTGGATTCTTTCAGGTGGAGATAAAACTAACACTCAAAACGCGCGTTCCCAAATTACGGCCGCTTTAATTGGTTTAGTCGTCGTCTTCTCCGCATGGATCATCGCAGGACTAGTTGGCCAAGTTTTCAAGGTTAATCTCTTTAACCTACAGCTACCGACGCTTTAAGCGACTCCAAATAGGTTTATTAGCCTATCAAAAACGCCCCGCCAAAGAGGGCGTTTTTGGTGGAAAATTCTGGTATACTCCCTGAAGTACCCCATCGCACTAAAATGAACCGTCTAAATCTAATCAAGAATTGGAAAAGATATTTATTTTTGCCAGTCCTTATTCTTGGACTTATACAACCATCGTCTGCTTTAGCATCTGACCCCGCTTCTCTTCAGGATCTGGAGACAATCTTTGGAAAGTTAATCGACGTTAGTGCGGCTCTTCTCGGTTTTGTTCTCTTCTTCACTTTTGTAGGAGGTGGTTTCACCTGGGCCACAGCCGGCGGAGACGCAAAGAAACTTCAACAAGCCCAATTCATACTTACCTTTGCCATAGTAGGCTTCGTAGTATTTGCCTCAGGCACTCTGATTCTTCAACTCATCAAGCAATTCACTGGAGTTGACCTCACCATCTTTCGCGTACGCCAATAATTCCCCACCCTCTCTCCTTGCTCTATAATCAAGCCCAGATTACACCATGTATCTCATGCCAACCACCAATCGTTATCCACACATCGCCTCGCCAACTCAACCACTCCATCACTTTGCTGGCCTTGTAGTTATCACTATTTGTCTCTTGTTTGCAATTATCTTTACTCTTATACATCCGCCAGTTGCACTAGCTGGTTGCTATTGTACCGACCCCACTGTTTGCAAATGCTCCCAACCACCTCCCGGTGGAGCTACTTTCCCAGCCAATATAAATGGCGTTAATGTAATGTGTGATTCGCAGCTAGAATCCCAAAGCGTCTTCGCGATTGCCGCCCCCATTTGTGGCAACTCAGCGGAAATCATTCCTTATTGTGTGGAAAATGTCAGTGATCCCTCAGACTTAACCTGTTATGGTCTTGAATGGATTACAGCCAGTGGCAAGGCCAACGACACCATCACCCAGGAAACAGGCGGCAAACGTGTCTTCGTTCCAGGCCCTATCATCTTCAACGGCGTCAACTTCGGTTCCGGCAAACACGTCCTCGCTTGCAATTCAATTGCTTTCGGTTGCAACCGCTCAGATATTCAGTTCAAACAGCCCCCCATCCAAACCCCCACCGGCTGTGGAGCAGATCCCACTCAAAGAAAACCTAGCACCTTCCAAACCCCAGCTTTTTGTGCCGGAGGAGGCGGATCTGGCAGCGAAAACGCTTGCGAGCTGGATCCCACCGGCTACTCCCCCGCCGACTATATCCAAGGGAGCAACCCCGAGATTTATCCTGTCACTTGGACTCGCAAGAAACGCGCCGGGGAAGACAATCTCTATAAGAATCTTCCTAACGGCTCGACAGTCACCATCCTTTCTGATTTTCCCGGCGACCCATCGGCCGGAGATACCAGCCCCGGCAACCACCAAAGATGGATCCAGTCTCGTATTCCCTATCTTAAAGAAATTTGGACCGGTTTATACAATGCTAGCAACTCAGTTTATCGCACCATGCTCCCCAAACGTTCCGGCCAGAAATCTTTTTGGAGTGGTAGTGCTTTGGACAACGACTGGCCTGGAGAAACTATCACCCCCTATACCTTTACAGATGTCACAGCCGGAGCTGGTAGTGGTAAACCCGGTGATCAAGCCAAGTTCTATCTCAAATTTCTCTACACTTTAAACCTTGCAACCAAAGACGTCATCAAATCAACTAACCCCTATGGTGTTGCCAGTGGCGGCACCTACCAAAGCCCCACTAGTCGTGCTCTTCCCACAGGAGCTCCAGCTACTACCAACGTACCCGGAGATCTGGGAAGTGCCATCGCCGAGGCTGCCAATCAGTTCAATACTCCCAGTTGTGTCCTCACGGCCGTTGCCCGTATCGAAGGCTCCCATCTTTTCAATGCGACCAGTAGCGAACTTCAAGCCTGGTTAGCCCCTGGTGGTATCGATCCTCACAACTGCAATCCCAATCCCTGGGGGGCTGCTGGACCCATGCAATTTACAGCCGGCCCCTGGTTTAACTGGCCCCACACAGATGGCACCCGCGGTTATGGGTCGGCGCTCACCACAATAGATCCCCGCTATACCGAACCCGGCACACCGGGATATGCCAACGTCTGTAACCTACGAGCCGCTCTTTGGGGAGCTTCCAAAAAGCTTAGCACCGACTCAGTCAATTTCCCCGCTGGCCCCCTTCACGACAAAACTCCTTGGACCGAATTCCAAATCCGCGAAGCCGCCCGTCATTATTACGGCTCTTGTAATAATGATTCCATCACCCAAGGTTCTCTTGGCATGTCTTATTGTGATTTCCTTGCCAAACAGTGCGGCTGCGTCAACGGCACTTGTCCTTTGGCTGTCCCAGGTCAATAGATCCTAAAATGAATAAATTAATACCAAAACTTCAAACTTCAAACTTCAAATTTCAAATTCGGTTTTGTCTATCTCTCATAATCTGTCTCTTGGGATTCAGGCAGCCATCCACTGCAATTG
>OBEQ010183311.1_pt1 | contig 27815 bp, 31 predicted proteins | sample 1670901 | NCBI WGS metagenome assembly OBEQ01 (sample SAMEA104232315, study PRJEB22302) | groundwater metagenome | biome: forest; feature: aquifer; material: groundwater | place: USA | collected 2011-08-07 | depth 5.4 m
AGGAGAATCAGTTGGAATTCCTTCTTATAAATATTGTTTATAAAATCCAGTAGGTGTATAAATTTTAACATCAAGTGCTTTTGATTTCATCCCCCACTCTTTCAAGAGAATTTCATCTTTTTTATTGGGATATTTCATCGTCCAATAAACGCCCATCGTATCAAGAATAATAACACTAATATTCTGTTTCACATCAGCAGCTAAATCAGAAATGCCTTCAGCGATGACTCCCATCGTATAGCTCTTCCCCCCACCTCTCTTACCGACGATAAACACAACGTGTGACCGGATAACATCAAGATATATATTATTTGACAAAGAAGTCGTCTGCCCCATCTGAACATATTGTCTGCCTAAGAACACAACTCCTTTATTTCCAAATTTTTTTAATTCTTCTTCACTTCTTCCAATGATTACATCGTACATAACTATTTTCTCTTCTTTTAGCTTTAAATAGTTATCGCTCTAAACTCTTGCAGAATTACTTCTCTCTTATTGTTTTAAAATATGGGCAATAATTAGCAGTTTGACTTCCACGGAGATCTTCTGGTAAATAAGGGTGCATAATTACGCTTATTTTTTCACCATTTGAGAATGGAATATCAAGCGGAACAGTAACCAATTTTCTGGTGTCTTTTTCGTTTGGAAGAAAATACCTACGAGCGTCATCACTTTCACATTGTTGATCTTCTGCAGGTTCAGAAAAATAAGTGCAATAACCACAGGTTCTAAAAATCCATCCATTCAAAGCATCGTCTTTATTAAAAATAAACAATGACTCTTTAAAGGGAGTTTTTGTTATATCTAATTTTTTTGCTCCTTTATTGGCTGTATAAATACTAACACCTACTTTTAATTTAGGTTGATTTTCTCTATATTTTAAAATAACAGCAATAATTGAATCTTCTTGCATTTCAGATCGGGTAAATTCAAGTTGTTTGGATAACATTTGAATGAGTGTTTTTTTGTCAACAATTTTATCTTCAGCAATATCTAAAGAATATTGTCTATACACTTTATTCAATTCTTGAGCTGCAAAGAGAGCAGGATTAAAATCTGGTTTTAATAAATAAAATAAAGCATCAAATTGCTCTACTTTTTCAGAAACACTACTATTTACTTTTTCTGAACCAACTACATCAATTCCACGATATTGAACATTTGCTGAAATATAACAGCAAGAGAAAGTTCTATCTCTAAAATCCATTCCTACTATTGCTTCAAGTTGTTTTTTAAAATCCATTTTTCTCTCCTTCCATTTTTTTTTCACAGTTCTTTTTCATCTATTTTTGCAAAAAAGATGCAAATTCAGCAAGAGATCTCTCATTAGTCTTTGGTATGATCCTTGTAAACTGATATCCAAATTCCAATTTATCAAAACAAAGCAGTGCTCCATCATCATTGCTAATTAAAGGTCGTTCATCAATGTTATTTCCGAGTAAATGTATTTCTCTTGAAATAGCATATTCAAAAATAATATCTTCAGCTCCTGTGCTTATTTTATTATCAATGGGTTTCATTTTTTTATGTTCGTCAAAGGCAATATGTTGCGGCCAATATTCTTTCAGAGCAAATGCATATCCTTCAAGAGGAAAAATATCATTAATTTTAGGATAGATTCTTGTTGTCTTATCATATTTCTCATTTTCTAAAGATTGAAAGACGTGTACATTTACTTCATCATCTAATTTAACAGCAGCAATCAGAACAGAATGTGGTTTGTCTTTTTTCCATTGTTCCGAGAGCTCTAAATAGGAAGCAATTAAATAGATAGGAAACATAGTCATTACACTTCCTTTATCATATTTAATTGCTGCTGAATATACAAAATGATCATATTTATCTTCGGGTAATTTTTCATTAATTTTTTCAATTATACCATTACTCATTTTTATCCTCTCCAAACATCTTTTAATCTTATTCAGCTCGAAAATCAACAAAATTTGGGCAGTAATTCCCAACCTGTCGTCCATCAATCTTCTCCGGCATTCGTTCAGTTTCAGGAATACCAAATAATTTTTTAGGAGTATCAGTAACAAGAATTTGGCAATCTCTTGTTGTATTCTTCTCCCCGTCCCTATAAAAACATAAACCACATTGTCGATACATCCATCCTTCTCTATGCTCATCATATTTTTGAACTGATTTTACAAATGCATTTCCTCGTAATCCAGCTAATACTTCACTTTTATCTGCTTTATTATAACGAATCACAACTTTAGTTTCTTTTTTATGAGCATTATAACGAAAGTCAACAAGAACCATTCCTGAATCTTTCAATTTTGGATCTTCTCCTAACTGCAATAATGTCTCTCGCATTTTTTCATATAATCTTTCTTTTGTTAGTGCGCCAGCATGTGTCTGGATATCTTGTTCAACAATTATAGGAGACTTGCTTAATTCTTCCAATCCGCCATTTACTTCTAATTCAAGATGAAATACTTCTTCATCTCTATCGGTATAAGTTGATTGCCAAGCATCAGTCAATCCAAGAACTGTTATTAAATCAGCCAATTGTAACTCTTCTTTTTTATATAACTCTAATTGTACATTAACCATTTTCTTACCTCGCTATTATTACTATTAATCTCCCACTTTTTTTAAAAAATATTTATTTACATTATTACATTATTTCACAATATTAGTGATAGTACCAATATCATAAGTTGTTTTAGTATTCTTTTCAGAAAAAAGAACTTTTTCAAAAAAAAGAACTCCTAAATCAGATCGTTGAATAGGATGCTTATCATCAGTGTAAGTCATCTTATGATAGAGTGAATTTCTATATTTGCTGATTAATCTTTTAAATCGATTAAATCTTTCTTCTGGCATGGTACGTTCAATATCAAGAGTAAAATCATTTCCACTATGCTGAGTTCCAAATTCTTCTACTTCTATATATAGGGGGAGTCCAAAGCTATTTGCAATTCCTGGATAAATATTAGTAGTGTTAGAAAAAGCATGAAAGTGATGCAACTCTAATTTATTTTCTACTCTCTCAATAAATAAAAGTCCAGAATATCGAGTTGCTCTCTGTCTAACCCACGGATTAGTTTGTGTAATTAACTCTCCATATAATGTAAACATAAAACTATTATCAGGATCTGCAAGAGTTGCTGTTAATGTTTTCTGTGTATAACTATGATTATGAGCTAGTAATTCTTTAACTGTATCTAATAAATTTCTACCCATTTCATCCACATTTTTCACCCTCAAAAATCTTATTTAATAAACCATATTTGATTATTTAATAGTAGTAACTTAACTCCTATTTAAGCATTGTGTATACATAATATATATTATATACATCGTATACATTTAACCAAAAGCTTTAAATAACTCCCTCTCTCTCTTGTAACAATGGAACAACGAAAACTCATGCAGCATGGTGCTTCAAGTTTAACCATAGCTCTCCCCAGTAAATGGATAAAAAATCATAGTCTCAAAAAAGGTGATACACTTTACACAGAAGCCGAAGGCAATAAAGTTATTTTTACAACAGCAAAAACAAAGAAACTGGAAAAAACAACAATAAATATCACTCAATTAGACAGAACTTCAATTTTGTTATGCATCCAAAGTTTATATCGTTTTGGTTATAATGAAATTGAAATCCTTTTTGAGAAGCAAACAGCAATTCATTATAGAAGACAAAAGCAAATAAGCATTTCTTCAATTATCCATGAAATCGTCAATAGGTGTGTTGGTGCAGAAGTAATTGAGCAGACAGAAAAAAGAATTCTGATCAAAACAATAACCAAAGATACAGAAGAAGATTTCACAGTGATTCTTCGAAGAGTATTTCTTCTCATGAATGAAACTGCTGATACACTCCTCAATGGAATAAAGAAAAATGATAAAATTGCTTTGGCAACAATTGAAGAAATGCACGATAATATCAATAAATTTGTTAATTATTGTCTTCGATTATTAAACAAGTATGGTTATCCTGATGTAAAAAAAACTTGTCTGTATTATCATAGTATTGCGTCAATTGATAAAATTATTGATATTTTAAAATATAATGCAAGAGATCTACTCAAATCAAATAAACCATTTCATAAAGAATCAATACACATTCTTGAGCAAATAACAAAATCAATGAGATTATATTATCAATTATTTTATCAATTCAATGAATTAACGATTCATGAACTGAGTAAAAAAAGAGATGAAATTAAATTACAAATTGCAAAACATCAAAACCATTTGCCCTATGAACAGCTCATTTTTCTCACCAATATGAAGCAAATTCTCGAAATTATTTTAGACCTTACAGAATTCAGAATGGGATTGGAATATTAACTTTTTCTATTTTTTAATTTCTCCAATTTCAAATTTACCAATCTCCTCCACAATATTAAAAATCATGATCGCCAAAAAGGCGAACATGATTTTTATTTGCATAATCTTTATAAACCAAATAAAAATCTAACAAACAAAGGTGATTTTTTTGGATGAACAAAAAAAAGAAACAGCAGAGATAAAAGCTCCTCAAACAGAAGCTCAAAATGAAAACTTATTACAGATTGGTGCAAAAGCAAAGCATCAAGAATCAGCTGATAAAGAAGAAAAAAAACCTCTCTTGCAAATAAAATCAAAATCATCTGAGCAAAAACAAGAATCAACATCTGAAATGAAACAATCACCTTCTGAATCAAAACAAGAATCTCATGAAGAAAAAAAACCATCCCATCAGCAATCTCAATCGCATCACATGCAGCATCATGCAGCAAAGAAAAAACCATTCTATAAAAACCTCTACTTTTATCTTGCAATATTTTTAATTCTAATAATTGCAGGTGGTATTTTTGTCTATCTTCATAAACAAGTTCCACAAAATGTTCTTGTGGAAGTAAATGGTGAATCAATAACAACAGAAGAACTGCAAAAGGAAATAGCATTATTACCGCCGCAATATGCAACAGTAATGAATAAAGCGCAATTAGAAAAAACTGTTCTTGACCAATTAATTTTAAAGAAATTACTCTTAAATGAAGCAAAAGCAAAGAACTTGCAGGCAACAGATGATGACGTTAATAAAGCAATTGATAAATTTTTGCTGTCAGCAGGATTGACAAAAGAAGAATTCATGCAGCGATTAGCACAAGAAAAATCGTCGTATGATGAAGTAACAGCATTATACAAAGAGCAAATTGCAATCAACAATTTATTAACACAGGAAGTATTTTCAAAAATTATCATCCCTGAACAAACATTGCAAGATTATTACGACCAAAATAAAGCTGATCTTGTTCAATTGCACGCATCGCATATTTTGTTTTGTTATAACTCATCGTTATTCTGTGAGAAAAACAGAACTGAAGAAGCTGCAATCAGCTTAGGTAGTGATGTTAAAAAGCAATTAGATTCAGGAAAATCATTTGAAGATTTAGCAAAGCAATATTCAGATGATCCATCAGCAAAAAATGGTGGCGATCTTGGTTGGTTTGGAAAAGGCGAGATGGTGCTTTCTTTTGAAGAAGCAGCAATGAAATTAAAGACAAATGAAGTTTCACCATTAGTAAAAACACAATTTGGTTATCATTTAATTAAATTAACTGCAAAAAATGAATCATTCCAAGAAGTAAAACAAGTAATCACGCAAAAGCTTTCTGCTGAGAAAAAACAAGCAGCAGTCAAAGATTATCTTGACAGTTTAAAACAAAAAGCAGTGATTATTTATACACAGCCACAAAACTAATTAACATTTAATTAGTTTTGTAATCATTTTTTTCAATTCTTTTTTTATTTTTCCAACATATTAATTATACTCAGAGGAGAATCTCATTCTTTTTAACTGTTGCTATAAAATCTTTTTTTATTCGTTCTTCAAAATCAACAATTCTTTCTCCTTCTTGCTTTTCAGCATTGCAAAGTTCAAACAATTCTTTAATAAATATTTCTCTTTTTTCTAAGGCAAGTAATGGTGTTTCTAATGTTTTAAGATGCTCTTGGATAAAGCTCTCTTCAATATCAGCATTTTTTTCAATGCTGATAAGAATTTGCTCAAATTGTCGGGATGTTAATTTATTCATATTCTTCATCACAAAATAAGCATTTTTTTCATAAAGAAGGGTAATAATAGTTTTAATATCAATATCAGTAGCTTTTCCTTCAGCAAGCATTCCTTCAAAACGAAGAGTAATAATTGCATCCTTTACCTCTTTTTGTCCAATTTGAAAAAGCATTTCTTGATTCACTTCTTGCGCTGTTTTATTTTCACAATCAAAATAAAAAGAAACAACAGGGTATAACTTCACAGGGCAATATTCGACTTTTCCATCTTCATAAAGATAAAATCCACCATGATGATATTTTTCTAATTCTCGAAAATTATTAGGGAACAATGCTCCTGGATACGTAAACAAACCATACTCTTTAACCTGTTCTTGATAAATATAATGAACATGCCCACCTGCATAATAATGAAAATTTTTTGGAAAAAAAGATAATGGTGTAGACTCCATTAACTCTAATTCAATTGGTTTAAATTCAGTAATTGCCGTGTGAAACATAAATATTTTAAAGCCATCCTCCTGTTCTAAATGATCAAGAGAAAGTGCTTCATAGTAAAGTCTGTCAAGCATCCCTTTCTTGCCAAGCATCCCTGTAATTTTAGCATTTGTTTTTGGATCAACAGTAAATTGTAAAAATAATTTATTTTCTTGAACTTCTCCTTTGACAACATTAATAAACAGTTCAGCGCTTTCAAGTACATCAAGCATTGTTTTTCCGCTTGGTGAAAAATCATGACTTCCAGCAATGACATAGACAGCAATTCCTTTTTTCTTCACTTCTTTTAATTTTTCAACAACAATCTTGAGTCGATCAATTGTTGGCAGCGATGTATTGAACAAATCGCCGCTGATAAGAATAAAATCAACGTTCTTTTCAATGCACATATCCATTGCTTTGCAAAAGACAAGCGTACTGATCTCTCGAAGTTTAATATCTCGCCACGAACCAATATGAACATCACTAAAGTGTACAAATCGCATGAAAAAAGAAACACTTTCGTATTTAAAAAACTGATTGATGAAAGTACCTAAATGGATAGTTTAATAGTAAATCAATGAAACAGCTGTCCAAAAAAATGAATGATTTTCATAAAAAAATTTTCTTTTTGAGTTCCTTCATTCTGCTCTTGTTGTATATTATTCTCTTCAGCGATATTTTGTGGTTCAAAAGAAATATTATCTTTTTTGTCTTCATTACTATTATTGTCAATAGTAACAATATCAGTAATAATTAAGCTATTATTAATTGCACCTGTTGCAGATGTATTTTCAATTTTTTTTTTAACAATTTGAACTTTTTCAGTTTCAATTGTATCATTAATTTTTGATTTCTGGGCAAAACTTACGCCTGCTATTAATACAACGCAAATATCCTTATTTTTTTCAAGGGAGCTTACAGCATAAACATCCTTTACCCATATTTTCACATCACCGATTGTTTCAATCTCTCCTTTTTCTACAACATAACTTTTATTATTAATTTTAAAGAAACACACATCTCCTTTAGTGCTAACATCAATTAAAACAATATCAAGTCCATCAGAGATTACTTTGTTATTATTTTCTTTATCAAGATAAACAAAGGGTTCAGCAAAAACAACAGCAGTAATACTCAAGAAAATGACAATAAAAATAAATAATTGAGAGATAAGTTTTTGTTTCATGGTAATTATGAATTATAATCAATATTTTGACAATTAATTATTATAATCTACAATCAATTATAATTTATTAATTCCAATAAACTGTTTATGAGAGTTATTAGTTGAACTTCTATTAAAAGCTAATTGATATTTTTTGACTATTTCTGCAAAAGCAGGAATTTTAACAGGTGTTGCAAAATGAACAAAAACACTGCTAATAAGGGCTTCTCCTTTATCGAGGCTTGCAATTGTTTGATGATCATCTCGTAAATCTTGTGCAGCTGATTCAATGATTGCTTGTCGCTCTGGTGCCATTTCAAGTCCAAGAATAATCTTTGTATTCATATTGGCTAATATCTCTCGTGGAATTAGGGAAGGAACTTGAGTAATTGCAATCAAACCAACTTTAAACTTTCTTCCTTCTCGGGCAATTGTTGAAAAAATATTCCCAGCCTGTGCCATCTCTTGAGATAACACACGAGGAGCTTCTTCTAATACGATTGATATGATCGGTTTTTCTTCAAGCAGTCCATCAATTTTATATTTTTTATACTTGCTAAATATTTCTGCTGTAAGAAGTGATGCAAGCAAAATTTCAACAGCATTAGGGAAAAGTGAAGTATCAATAATCGCCGTATTGCCTTGTTCAAGCTTATTACAAATATCGCTGACAGTATTTTCTCCTGCAACAGTGTCAAATAAACCATAACAAAACAATTGTTCTTCACGTACTTTTATATCAAGCAAATTCATCAGTTTTCTTTTAACGACAGCCAATGTTCCTTCATGAAATCCCTCAACTTCTTTTTTATCAGTCAATAATGCAGCAATCCACTCTTCTTTATATTGTCGATAATAAGCATACAGGGCTTCTTTTTGTGCATCACTCCATGAAACAACACCATTAAAATGATTCGGTTTAATCTTCGAAATATTTATTTTTAAATTAAAACAACCAACAGGAACTTTATATGCAGTATAATAAGAAATTTTATCTTTCAGTGGATGGTCTTTTAATCCAAGTTTATTCCTTCCATAATATTCGTCATGGGGATCAAAAACTAAGATTCCGCAATAATCTTTTGCCACACTTTCAAATAATAAACATGATGTTAAATTACTCTTTCCTTTTCCCGTTGAAGCTGCAATAAGAATATGCTCAGAAAATACTTTATTGCCATCGAGGCAAACAGGAAAATCAATTGTTGTACTTCCACTTCGTAGATTTCCAAGAACTATTTCATGTTCTTCTTGATGTTTTACAGGAAAATCTTCTTTTTTTACTGTTCTAATATCTGAAAAAAAAGCAGGTAATGTTTTGCATAATACGGTTTCATTATTTTGAAATGCAATCAAATTTTTTGCAAATACTAATCGATAATTGCGTAGTTCTTGATCAAAAAACTGAATTTCATTTTTATTCTCAAGTTGCAGTCCTGAAATTAATTCAAGATGCTGTTGTGATAATTGGCTTGCATAACATAAATCATATACTTGCAGTAATATTTTATTCTTGATTCCATTTTTATTGTCTGGGGTTAATTCTGTATCTTCAGTAACTAATAATTCACCTAATTGAATATTCTCCCCTAATTTTTCACGAATAATAACTTTGTGAAAACTGCCACCAATAATTTTTCCTTTAATCATAACAATGGGAATTACTCATCATATTTATAATATTCTTTTAAGCTATAGCTAAAGCAAATAATTTTCGAATATAACTTTGCTTTAGCTAGATAGTCAAGGCACATTAAAATATTCGATTATACTGCGCCTTGACTATATCCTTCTGTTGGCAATTTAGTACTTTTAACATGTTTGAAATATACCACTGGTTTATACAACCAGTGGAGTAATCCACATACGAATCTTGCTGGTAGTATATTTCTAATATGCTCAAGTCTTAGAAATTGTAACAACAATTTCTGAGAAATTAGAAATGCTTTGCATTTCCAATTAACCACAATTATTGACATCAGTGGCATCAAATATATTATTCAGCATGCCACTGGTGTTGAGCGAAGCGAACACAAGTAATTCTTGACAAGTACTAACTGCGATTTACTATTTAATAGAAAATTATATAAACCTAACCTTATTTTCTCTTTTTTGTGAATCACATGAAAGAGGATATTACGAAGCTAAAGATGGAGCTTGAGCACCTTGAGCGCACCTATAAAGCAGGAATTATTAAAGAGAAAGAATTTTCTGATAATAAAATAAATATTGAGAAAAAACTGCAGAAAATGCAGCAAAAAATGAAAAATGAAGAGGATTCTAAGAAAATTATTGCTGATATTCTTGAAGAGCCATCAAAAAAAGAAAAAAATAAGATAATCACAAAACAAATTAAAAAAAAGCAAGAGTTTATTCTTCCTGAAAAAACTCCTGAAAAAAAAGAGCAACTTAAAACTAAAAAAGAAGAACAGCAACAAGCCTCTTCACAATCAGAATCACAACCCGAAGATTTACTCAAAACAGACAATTGGAGTATTGCAGTCTATCTCTTAACAATTGTTCTTATTGTTATTATTCTCTTGTTCTCATACAAATACACACAATCACAGCAAGTAAATACAAAAGTAGTGACGATGTATGAATATGCTGATTATCAATGTCCTTATTCAAAAGATGTGCAAAAAACATTGCAGCAATTAAAGGAATATTACAAGGATCATCTTATTATTGTTCACAAACATTTTCCTTTAGAACAACTCTATCCTGGAACAACTTTTACATCAGAATCAGCAGAATGTGCTAATAATCAAAAAGCATTCGTATCGTACGAAAAACTCCTCTATAATGACCTGGATTATTTACATAATATATCATCAAGTAAGGGCGCATTTAATGCTGAATTACAATATTTAGCCTCTCAATTAAATTTAAACATGGATCAATTTAAAGCATGTCAAAATAATCATGAAAAATTATTAAATGTGCAGAAAGATATTGAAGAAGGAAAAGACAAAGGGGTCATTTCAACACCAACATTTTTTATAGGTGATAAAAAGCTCGTAGGCGCACAAAGTTTTGATGTATTTAAATATTATATTGAGCAAGAACGAAAGAAGTAATATTTATATACTCTAACAATTATAACAACATCTATGATTTTTTTAGACAAATTAAAAATATGGTATTCATTGCAAAAAGCAAAGCAAGAAGAGAAAAAACATCTTGTTACAAAGGAAGAACTTCTCAATTCAGAAAAAGTATTTGTAAAGGAAGAAAAACAATTAAATAGCATCTTAAAGCATAAAAAAAAGAAGAGAAAATAATTATTATATATCAATTAAAAATCATATATCTAATTCAATTATTGCATTGATCTCATCTTCTTTAACACTGCAGCCATTTAATTTGATCCCCCATAATACTCCTTCTAAAATTGCTTTCCGGATATTAGAGACATGGATATTTTTATCAATATAACTATTAAATAATCCATTTTCAAACGCAATTGTCGCTAGTTCAATCGAACGAATTACCTTAATTCCTTGTAATTCTTTTTTAATAAGTGCAAATTTCTCTTTATCAACGATCACTGTTGTTCCTAATTTACTTTCTAAATATTTGACATGGCCTTCAGGATCTTCGATAAGCTTTCGCGTTGTACGCTCATCAATAACGATTGCTTTTGCTTGAAGCATTTTAGCACATGAAATGACTTCCATTTCCGCATAATGAACAAGAGTGATATAATTATTATATGCTTTAAAACAAGTATTAATCAGTTGTAAGATATATTCAGTATACTCTTTTATTTTTTTATCATTATTGATTGTTAATACTCCTTTGCTAATGGACGGCATTACCTGTATTGCTTCTAATTTATATTTTCGTGTTGAAAGTGGTTGTTCAATAATTTCTTTATAAACAGAAGGAGTAATGATAAATTCTCCTTTGAATTTTTTTTGCAAAGGTTCTAATATCCAAAGAAGGTTATTCGTTGATAAGCTAATAATTGGTCCAGAATCAAATACCAGTGTTTTCATATTTTTTCCTCTTTGTATAATGTATTATAAACAAATAATCTCTTTATTGAAATAATTGTCGTGTAAAGATAATCCGTTGTTGAATCTCAATTTTCTCAGGACTGATGTCTGATTGTGTTGTTTTCCCAATGTATTTCATAAGTTCCCACTGAGAAATATTGAGTAATTTTGCTGTTTGTGCTAAAGAAATACCTTGTTCATAAATTTTACTTCCTTTTTTGATTTGAGCTTCATTCAATACATGGCGGATGTAAATATTTAATTCTTTATCTTTTTTTGCTATTGTAGCAGTTAATTTCTTAATTAGAAAATGAAACTGTTTAATCTTATTTTTTCCTAAAACACTTCGTGCTTCTTTAAGATAATGAATGAATTGAGGATCAATATTATTCTCTCGTTCAAGCATCTTAAAAAGTGCATAACCGACAACAGCAATTGACACAGAATCTTCATCTTGAAAAATAGAAGCACAATGAATTATTTCATTTGTTATCTCATTAACATCTCGCAAGTCTTTATGCTCTAATTTATAAATGAGTTTATCAAGAACAATAAGGATATCGCATTTTACTTTATTTTCAATAATACTCTTTTGTTCTAACATATTTTTTTATTGATTTCATTTTTTATAAATGCTTCGCTTCAATATCGTAGCTTCAATTAGTAAATTATATAAACAAATACAAAATCAATAGATTTTATGTTAAGTATTATAAAAAAATTTACTGCAAAAGTCTTTAACTCATTGTTTAAAAGAAAAAAAACGCTGAAGGTTGGTTTTTACGGTCCTCCAAATGGTGGAAAAACAACATTGGCAAATAAAATTTGTAAAGATTGGTTAGGCCAAGAAATGGGTACTGTTTCAAATGTAGCGCATGAAACAAGAGAAATTAACATTAAAGAAAATGTAGTTGTACGCTCGAATGGAAAAGAATTATCTTTCAATTTTGTCGATACTCCTGGAATTGCAACAAAAATCGATTATGAAGATTTTCTAAAGCATGGTTTTACAGTAAAAGAATCAAAAGAACGAGCAAAAGAAGCTACAAAAGGTGTTATCGATTCAATTACTTGGCTCGATAATATGGATGTTGTTCTTGTTGTTTTAGATGCAACAATTAATCCTTATTCACAGGTAAATATTACAATCATTGGTAATCTTCAAGCAAGAAATATTCCTGTCTTAATTGTAGCAAATAAAGTTGATTTAAAGCGGGCAGATGTAACGAGGATAAAAGCAGCTTTTCCTCAATATAATTTGGTCGGCATCTCAGCAAAACATGGCACAAATATGGAAGAATTTTATGAAGCATTATTTGTTTTAGCTGGGTGATAATAATGCTTACATTAGAACTTATTTCATTGAATGAACTTCAAGAGCTGTCTTCTCAAAAAAGAATTGAAAAATTGCTTAATCTTGCAAAAGAAAATAAAATAGTTCTTATTGAAGGTATTTTAACCGAAAAAGAATCAGCAGCATTAATTAAAATAACGATGGAAAGTATTGATGAAGAATTTCGTGGCATTGAATTAGCAGTTCTTTCCGCAGAATCAAATAATACTGCTTTAATTAATAAATGGAGATTAAAACTGGCAAATATGTTATTAGGGGGAAGAAGAGGTATCACAATCATCGGCCCAGCATCAGTTGTAAAAGAAATAAAGCAGGATCCAAATAAGATTTCATTATACACCAATAATTTTAGAAGTGGAAAAGTATTAAAGCAAAAGAAAATTTCTAGAAAAAATAAGTGAAAATCTTCACAATGAAGAAAATGAGTTTATACTAAAAAAGAGTTGATTACTTTGCCTCACCAATGCGTACGATGTGGAATTTTACATACTGATGGTTCAACGGAAATATTAAAAGGTTGTTCTTGTGGTTGCAAGTTATTTTTCTATGTTAAACGTGATCATTTAGAAAAAATGAAAGCTGTTACAAAAAAATTATCTGAAGAAGAAAAACAGGAGATGGAAGAACAAGCCTATGGCTTAATAGGTGTTGAAGAAGCAGAGCCAGTGATACTTGATTTTGAATCAATTAATATGCTCGAACCAGGGAAGTTTGAGATAGATTTGGTAAATTTATTTAATAAAAATAAACCAGTTGTTTATAAATTAGAAGATGGCAAGTATATGATTGACATTGCTCATACAATGATGAAAAATCTGGATAAAAAGTAATTATATTCATGTACAAAAAAATCGGTAAAAAATTCCACATTTTTTTTACTTTCCGCTTACAATCTCAATGACATCTGTTTGTTTAAGAACGTAATCTCGACCAATTGTTCTTTTTGTTCGAACATCTTTTGCGCAAATGAAATTATTTCCAAAATCACTATGGAGCCGAAATGCAAAATCAATTGCTTTTGTACCTGGAGGCATTAAAAAACAATCAGGCAAACATCGGCCATTGCTATCTTCTAATTTATTGATTCCACCGGGAAATATTGCAACATACCCTAATAATGTAAAGACAGCTTCGTTAATTACTTGTTGAACGCCAGTTGAGTCATATTTGTCAAGAATATTTTTTTGAATAAAATCTAATGCTTTTTTTTGTTTTTCATTTAATTTTTCAGGTGTTAAAAGTGTAAAACTTTTTTCTCCAGGGACATAACTAATCAAATTATGTTTTGCAGCTTCTCGCAATGCTAATTCAGATTCTGCGCTTGCAGCAATAATAATATAATCAGGAAATTCCTTTTTTAATCGCTCAATGTTTTTTTCAGCAATTGGTATATCTCCTTTATTTGCTGCAATCAACATTGGCTTTGTTTTTTTTCGTAAAGATCGTGCTAAACGTAAAAGTGTTTGTTCTTCCCATGTATTTGGTTTTTCTTTTGGTATTTCTAATTTTCGAAGTGAATCTTCAATCATTTCTTCAGTTACTTTTAATCCTGATAATTGTTTTGCTAATGCTTTACTGATATCAGTTTTCTCCTGCATAATCTGGCGTGCAAATTTCTCCCAGCCTTTTTTAAGAATGCTTAAATACCACATATCGAGTTCTGTTTCTAAAAATCGTACATCATTGAGAGGATCATAACTGCCTACTACAACAGGTTCTCCTTTTTCATTAACACTTCCAGAAGCATCAACGATATGGATCAAAGCATCTGCTTGCCGTAAATCATCAAGAAATTGATTACCCATACCTAAACCTTCATGCGCTCCAGGAACTAATCCTGCAACATCCATTAAATCCACTGGAACAAATCTGCTTTCTCCTAAACAATATCCTTCTCGTGGATTTGATTTTTTCCCGAATTCTATTGCAACATCAGGTAATTTAACAAACCCAACTGCATGATTTGGTTTTATCGTTGTAAATGGATAGTTTGCAATCTCAACATCTGCTAATGTTGCAGCTTTAAAAAAAGTACTTTTCCCTGTAGATGGTTTTCCAACAACGCCAATAAACATAATAATCCCTCAAATCAATAGTTATTTATCTTCAAATCTATTCTAAATTCCTTACCACTCTTCTCCCGCATACTCTCAATTGCAATTTCTATTCATAAAGTTTGCAGTAATTCGTGAACTTTATGAATAGAAATTGCTTGCTATATAAAAAGTTTTATAAACTTGAATCAATAGAATAAAACTATGGCTGGACTAGGCTTTACGCATGATCTTTTAATTGCAAAATGGGAAGTAAAAGCAACAGATGTTATTAATTTGAATGAATTCTATATCTCTTTGCACGACTATCTATGGCATGAGAAATACTCTCCAAATAAAAATGAAGGATTTCCAGAAACATTTTATTTTGAGTCGAGAACTCAACAAGGTGGTCGTGAATTATGGGTTTGGTGGCGTTGCACGAAAACAGAGCATGATTCTGCATTTTTTAAACGAAAATTACAAGTCGATGTCCACGGTGTTGGTATGAAAGAAGTTGAAATTGTACGAAATAATCAAAAATTTAAGGCAAACTCAGGAAAAGTGGAAATATTGGTGCAGATGAAATTAGCAATTGATCATACAGGTATGTTTAAAAGTCCATTCTGGAGTAATATTCTTGACGTATTTTACAAGCGAATTTATCACAAACGTATCGAAGGGCAAAAGAAAGAAGCACTCAAAGATGCATATAAATTTCAAGAATTTGTAAAACGGCAAATGGATCTTGCATCATTTGATCCAAAAAGACAATTTGCTCCACCTCTTGGTTTGGACGATCCACACATGACATAAGAGAGTTTAAATCAAAACGTAAGAAAAATAAGCCTCCGAAGGGAATTGCACCCTTGACCTCGAGATTACAAGTCTCGCGCTCTGCTGGCTGAGCTACGGAGGCATATAGTCAAGGTACAGTATAATCGAATAATTTAATGTGCCTTTACTATCTTACTAAAGTAAAGTAATGCTCAATAATAATTTGCTTCAGCTATAGACGCAAGAAGAAATATTCCTTTTATAAATCTTTCCGCTAACTATTTAAACACTTCATTAATTCTTTCTCTTATGGCTGAAGAAAAAAATATTGAATTGAAATATAAAGAATTGCAGAAAAAATTACAATTACCAGAGTTTAATCAATTGAATAATGTATTTGAAATTAATTCTCTCCAGAATGATCACTTTTTATTACGAAATATAAGGAGAACAATTGCTGCAAAATTAGAACATATAACAAAAATAGTAGAAGAATTATTACAGCCTGACACTCATTTTCGAACATTAACTGAATCATCATCAATTTCAGAAAAACAAAAACAGCAGCTTCTCAAATTTTATAAACAGATAATGCATCTTCTTCGATTATCTGACGAGCTCGATTATTCATATAATGATAAAAAAGATGCAGAATACATTTCTAATCTTTTTTTAGAGTGGGAGCAGATCAATGTATTGATTAAATCACTTCTTGAGCAATTAAAATTATCGTGGCAAAAAGAAGAGATATTTGATCATGATATAGGTTATCTTGGATAAAAAAGGCTAGGTTAGCAGCTTGAAAGTTCTTGATTGTTTATCTTATTGCTGATATTCCTCTTCAGGGACACCTCGCTTGTCAGCTAGATTTATTATCAAAAGAACTTTCACCTTATGTTGCTAACCTGAGCGTTAGCGAAATTTAGGTTGGAGCCGATAAAAAAGAAACATTTAAAAATTCTAAAAAATAAAAAACCATAAAAAGGTGAAATAATGGTTAATTTAGTCGAAGAAATTGTAGATGATTGTAAATCCTTGCTCAAATATAAGCATACAAGACTATTTCTCACATTATTACCATTATTGATTGTTTTGTTTGTTGTTAACATGATGCAAACAGTAAATAATTTTACTCCTGCAGTTGGAATATATGATGTTAATGAATCACAAAATGCCTCACTTTTATTAAATAATTTTTATAAAGATTTTCCTATTACGACGTATTACCAAAATATTTCTTGTATTAATGCTGTGGTTATAGGAAAAAATGATGTATGTATTATTCTGCCAGAAAAAGAAAGTAATATCCAAGAATTACAGATTTATTTAACGCTTGATAATTTCGAAAAAATAAAACCTTATTTGCAAACGTATACACTATCTCTTGGTTCCCAAGGTGACGATTCAAAAACAGAAATTACAGTCAATCTACTCACAAAAATGGGTGCTATTAAAGATGAATTAGCAAACCAAACTACAAATATAAACAACATGAATAGTGAATTAACTGCTTTAGATAGTAAAATTACACAACTCAAAGAGGAAACTGAAAAGTTAGATATTAAATTTAGTGTTACAGATTTTAGTGCTGATGAGATGAACAAGCAAAGTAACAACGCATTGAGCAATCTGAACACGTTAAAGAAAAAAGGAAAAAAAGCAGTTGAAACTGCAACAACATCTTTATCAGACATTAAAACAAAAGTGGTAAGTTTAAATCTTTCGCAAGCAAATGAAGATGCAATTATTAAAATAATTAATTCTTCTACTGGAGATCTTTCTTCACTCGATGGGGAAATTGATCAAAATTATAATGATGCAAATACAGATTTATCGTCATTATTGAATACAACAACAGCATTAAAGGCAAACGTACAAAATCTTAATACTCAAATCATTGCTGCGATGCAAAGTAAACAAACAATGGCAAATGATCTCAATAGTGTAAAAGCAAGTATTAATGTAACTCAAGACGCAGTAGCAGTAATTGAATCCTATTTTAATGAGATTAATGCTGCATTGCCGTCAGTTAAATCAAATACAAATGGTGTTAATGGACTTGTTGCAACGCAATTCAATCAGATTGCAGCAAATAAAATTGCATATCATTTAATGATTATTTTTGCATTCATTACAATCTTTTTAACATTGTTAGTTGCATCATTATTAACGAAAATTAAACTAGCAGAAGGGGATAACACTTACTTTGGAATATTTGGGAATGTATTTGCAACGACATTTGTGATTAATATTGCCCTTGCTATTGTATTGACCATTTTATACAGTGCGCTTATTAATTTTAATTTTATATTTTTATTCCATATTTATTTTGTAGTTTTATTTATATTTACACTTTTATTCACATTAATTGCAAGTGTTATCGCAGTATTAACGCATACAGAAGAAACAAATGCAATGGCAATTTTTTCAATTTTGACACTATTTGTTCTATTTTCAGAATTAGTGTTCAAAGGATATAATGTGTATACACAATTTAATCCATTTCAATTATTTATAGCAACAACCACAAATTCATTATTACTCATTGAGCCTATAATCTCATTTAATGTAATGATTGCTATGGTTTACATTATTTTCTTTTTTGGAATAGTTTGGCTTTTGTCAGGAAGCAAGTATATTTTGAAGCATCCACAAGTTTCTTTTTCCCATCAAGTTGAGCATCATCATCACAAACAAAATAATGAAGAAGGGACTAAAGCAGTTGGGGATGAAGATGTTGTTTCAGAATTAGAGCGTATCGGAGCAGAAGATGAGAAAGAACATCATTATGCAAAAACAGAAGATATGTCTATTGAAGATTACCATAAAGCAAAAAAAATCGCTTCAAAGCAAAAAGAAATTGAAGAAAAAGAAGAAGAAGAAAAAGAAAAAAAAGTTGAGCGAGTGCAATTGCAAGAAGAAAAGCAGACTAAAAGAGTCAAAAGTAAAGCTGATGACATTGTCGAAAATCTTGCTATTGAAGGGGAATTGCAAGAATTGCTAAAGAAAAACAAAAAATTAACAAAAAAAGAATTACGGCAAAAACTCTGTGAATCTCATGATGAAGATACTGTTGATGATGTATTAACAGAATATTTTAAATAAAAAGAATCGTGAGACCTTTTCACAATTTTTTTATGATTCTTTCAGATTCATCAAATTTTTCTCAAACAATAACTTTTTAAGGCAATAGTGCCTAACAAAAGTCATGTTCGTAAGAATAAAAAAAATAAAAGGTAATTTTTACGTTTATCTTGTTGAAAATACCTGGACGCCAAAAGGTTCACGGCAGAAAACAAAAGCATACCTTGGCAAATTACAACAGTTAGAAAAGATAAAAGAGATTTCTTTTGAAGATTTTCTGAGTAAAAATTATAAGCAATCTCTTGAGATTTATATTGAAAAAACAACTCCGCAATCAATTGTGCTGGATCTTCTTATTTGTGAATTGCAAAAGCATGGTTTTACGGAAACATTAACAAAAAGAGTATTAACAAAAGAAAGTTTAGTTGCAGATCTTAATAAGTTGCGTTTTTTTAAAAATAATTTTGATACTGATGTAGAAATTGTTCTAAAGTTGAATAATGAATTTATGTGCAAGCATACAATTCAACAGTTGTTTGCTTTAAAAATAAATGGTGATGAGGATATTTGTGGGCAAAAACTTGCAGAAACGATAGTTGCTGCTGGAATTAGTTTGCAACCTGAACTTTTTATTGCTTTATTTGAAAAGATATATAAGAATGAAGTGTTAAGTATTCAATAATATGAAAATTGTAATCATCTCAGGAACTCCTGGCACAGGAAAAACTGCATTAGCAAGGAAATTAACAAAATTTCTAACAGCAGAATCTATCGATGTCAATGCAATTATTAATAAAAATAGTCTCAAAGAAAAATATGATCATCAGAGGCAAACATATGAAGTAGACATAAGAAAATTAAATGCAGCAATTAAAAGAAAATTAAAGCAATACAGTGTTGAATCAACAGTAATCATTGATTCCCACCTTTCTCATTATCTTTCAGGCATAAAAACAGCTTTATGTATCATTACAACATGCAATCTAAAGTTATTATTAAAGCGATTAAAACAAAGAAAATACAGAAAAACAAAAATACGGGAAAATCTTGACGCTGAAATATTTGATGTTTGTTTTCTTGAAGCAACTGCAAAACACAAAAACATAATGAAGATTGATACTACAAAGCCAATAACTTTAAATACTTTAAAACAAATAAAAAAATTATTATAAAAAAGGGGTAATCATGGGTATTTTAAGCATCTTTACAGATGATGATAAACATATTAAAAAGATTGAAACACTAAAAGTGCAGTTAGGTAACTCTTTCTTAAATATCAGAAAAGATATTGAACTCCAAAACAAATGGATTAATTTTCTTAATCAGAATCATACAAATCTAAAAACGCATCATGATTCCCATAAAGAGATCACTGCAAAGCAATTGGATAATCTATCACAATGGATTAAGCATTTGCATGAAAATACAAAACAGCATCAAGGGCGAGTTCAAGAGCTTGAAACACACTTGCAAAAAGCGTTTAAACTATATAATGAGCATATCATTGAAATGAATAAAAAAATCAATCATGTGATGCAAATCCAATCACAAGTGCAAACAGTAAATCCAGAAGCAATAAAACGGCAAGCAGTTAATGAATCATTAATCACGGTGGAACATTCTCTGAGCTCATTAAAACAACAGTTTTCTGATGAGTTGAAACAATTAGATGGCATCATGAAAAAACAACAGCAGCAAGTTCATGATCTTATCAAAAAAGAATTAACAGACATTTTGGCAGCAACACCACAACCGCAACCAAGAATTATTCATGATGACCAAAAAGTAATATTGCCTCAGCAATATATTCCAAATTATTCTTATGATCTTTTAACAAATCCTGAAAAAAAATTATTATCAATTATGTTTAATGAAGCAGAGCCTTTAACTTATGAACAAATATCACACAAAACAGGTCATAGTATTAATACGGTCAGGGTCAACATGAACATTCTTAAAAAGAAAGGCATTATCGAAGAACATCTACTCCCTTCTGGGGTAAAATTATTTGCTTTAAGCAATAAAGAAAAGATTAAGAAGATGTATAATCTGGAAGTTATGTAAATCTGATTTATTAGTTCTTATTAGGCATAATATTTATTAAGAACACACTCTGACAATACATATGGTTGCAGAGGATAATATAACATTAGCAAAGATAATATGGGATTATCATCATGTTAATCACAAGTTAAAAAAAGCTGATTGTATTTTTGTTTTGGGAAGTCATGATATAAGGGTCGCAGAATATGCTACTAAACTTTTTTTTGAAGGTTATGCTCCAATAGTTATTTTTTCAGGTGGTGTTGCACATCATGATGATTTATTGAGAACTGGGTGGAAGAAGTCTGAAGCAGAAACATTTGCCGAAAGAGCAATTCAATTAGGTATTCCTAAAAATAAAATTATTATTGAAAATGAATCAACAAATACTTCAGAGAATATTAAATTTACAGAAAAAATACTAAATGAAAAAAGACTAAATTTCAATTCATTTTTAGTTGTTCAAAAGCCATATATGGAAAGAAGAACATACGCAACGATTAAACTATATTGGCCAAATAAAACTATTATTGTAACTTCTCCACAGATTGATTTTGACAATTATTGCAATGCCAAAATCACTCAAGATGATGTTATTAATCTTATGGTTGGAGATTTGCAAAGGATAAAACTTTACCCCTCAAAAGGATTTCAAATCTCTCAAGAAATACCTTGTAATGTGTGGGTGGCATATCAAAAATTAGTTAAGTTGGGGTATACAAAACATCTTATCTTGGGTTAGCTTTTTTCTTCTCTTTTTTTCATTATGATGTATTATCCACATTGGCATTATAACATTACAAACATTGGAAACGTTGGTTTTTCTTCAATACTCTCTTGCTTATTAGGTCTTAAAACGCCATTATAATGAATTATAATGCATTGCAATGCTTATTGTGCCCCTTTTTGTACTCTTTTCTCTCTTTATCTTTCTCATCTCTCTTCATTATCTCCAATTTTAACTTTCACCCTCACTTTAACTGTTATTTCTATCTTTTCTGCTGTTTTTTCAGTGTTTTTTCTTGATAAAACTCTTCTCTTTTCAACCTCTCTTTTTTTATTCACATTGTAATGCATTACAACGCATTACAACACACATTACAATGCATTACAATGCCTAACTTTAAACAAAAATAAATTCAAAAAAATCTATCCAAATTATTAACCTTTTTTTAGCAAGTTATTTTGTTATGCACCATTAAATTTTGCAGTTTATTACGAAAGTGAGACTAATTACAAGAACTACACAATTTAAATTATCTCATATCTCTAAAAAATGAGCAATTGGTATAAGTCAAGGCACAGTATAATCGAATAGTTTAATGTGCTTTTACTATCTAGCTAAAGCAAAGTAATATTCGGAAATTATTTGCTTTAGTTATAGAAGTTTCAAATCAAAAAAAAAATTGATTAATTGCCATTTTTTATTCTTCTATTCAACAATTTCTATATCATCAATGGCGCCATCACCATCAAAATCAAAGCCACGAACAATCGTTCCAAATGTTTGAATATCCTTCATTTTTCTAAATATTTCGGGATACTTTGTCAATCCAATTATTGCAGCTTTTGTTCCTAAACTACTAACGCCAGCTAAAAATAAAACAGACTTCCCTTTACAATAGGGGCTTTCAAATTTAGCAATTAAACCAATTGCTTCATCATGGTAACTATTGTTTTCACTAGCTATTTGCCATGGTTTTTTCAAAATAAATTTAATCGGTGAATATTCATTCACTTCAGCAGCAATCAAATTCGCTGCAGGCCCTCCTATGACTATCAAGTTCTCTTGGAGTAATACACTATTCTTCATCTCAACATCTAATCGCACAGAACTCTGAACAAATGAGGAATATCTGCCAAAAAACAAGGCTAAATCTAAAGCATAATGCCCATCTCTACATCGTACCTTAAATTCACCATGGGGGTCAGGGCTTCCAATCACAAAAAGTGAGGATAGTCTTCCTTTTTCAACAAATGGGTACAATAAAGAAAAATCTTCAATAACAGGTATTGTGAACAATTGATCGATATTCTGCCATTTTTGTGATAAGAGTAAAGAAAAATTCAACGCTTTTGTTTTATACTTTTTAGCAATCGTTCCACGTATCTCTTTTTTCTCAGCAATTTCAAGCAATCCTTCATTGATCATTTGCCGAATATGGTAATAAATATTTTGCTCATGAACTTTTAATTCAGTTGCAATTTCTGCAGGATACAAAGCTTTTTTTGCTAACAATTGTAATATCTTAATTCGTACAGGACTATCTAATGAAAAAATTGCTTCTTTTGAAACTGCTATGCTTGATGTGTATAAGAGTTTCCCTTGTTCTTCCTTAACAATATAATAATGTTCTTTCTTTGCTTCCATCTCTTTGGAATAACTATTTATTATATAAATATTATGATTATTATCAATTATTTAATAATGGTCTCTCTGTCCTCTATAAAACACGCTCATAATGATTATCATTTTACAGAATAGTACAAAGATTCTTTTAATTAACTTTATTAATAACCTACTCTGTTGATTTCTCAATGGAACGAAAGCTTTTTGGAACAGACGGTATAAGGGGAATAGCAAATACCTATCCGATGACTGCAGAGATTGCTTTAAAATTAGGACAAGCAGTTGCAAAAATACTAATAAAAACAGATCAAAAGAAAACAGATAAAAAAGATCCTCCAAAAGTAATCATCGGCAAAGACACGCGAGCTTCTGGTTATATTTTTGAATCTGCATTAACTGCTGGTTTATGTTCAATGGGTGTTTCGGTTTATTTAGTTGGTCCAATGCCAACTCCTGCGATCGCACATTTAACCAAAAGTTTTGCAGCAGATGCTGGCATTGTTATTTCAGCATCACACAATCCTGCAGAAGATAATGGCATTAAGATATTTGCAAGCGATGGCTTTAAACTTCCTGATGCAATCGAACAAGAGATTGAATCATTCATTTTAAACAACAACATAACAACAGATCATATTATAGGAGATCAAGTAGGTAAAGCATTTCGTATTGAAGATGCTCGCGGAAGATACATAGAATTTGCAAAAGGTACAATTAATAATATTTCTTTGAAAGGCTTAAAAATTGTACTTGATTGTGCAAATGGCGCAGCATATAAAGTATCACCACTAATTTTTAAAGAATTAGGTGCTGAAGTAATTGTATTAAACAATTCTCCGAACGGCACCAACATCAATGAAAATGCTGGTGCAATGCATCCTGAAAAAATAAAAGAATTTGTTCTTAAAAACAAAGCAGATATTGGTATTGCTTTAGATGGCGATGCAGATAGAGTTATTTTAGTTGATAACAAAGGCAATATTATTTCAGGCGATCATATCTTAGCGATTATCGCAGTCTATTTAAAAGACAAAAAGAAGCTCAATAAAAACACAATTGTTGCAACGATCATGTCAAACTTAGGATTAATACAATTTCTGAAACAAAATAATATTGATTGTATTCAAGCAAAAGTTGGAGATCGATATGTTATTGAAGAAATGCAAAAAGCAATATTAAATTTAGGTGGCGAGCAATCTGGTCATATTATTCTATCCGATTATACAACAACAGGTGATGGTACAATTGCAGCATTGCAAGTGCTTCAAATAATGAAAGAAAAAAAGAAATCTTTAGCAGAATTAACTTCAGGATTAAAACAATATCCGCAAGTAATAATAAACGTTGATGTCAAACAAAAAAAACCATTAGAGCAATTCCCTGCAATCATGAAAAAAATAAAAGAAGTTAAGCAGAAATTGGGCTCAAATGGAAGAGTCTTAGTAAGATATTCAGGAACACAAAATTGCTGCAGAGTAATGATTGAAGGAGAAAACAAAAAGCAAGTCACAGAATATGCAGAGCAAATTGCTGCAGAAATAAAAAAATATGTCGATTAAATAATAATTAATCTCAAAAACAAAAGAGTTACGCACTATGGCAAAACAAAAAATACAAGCAGTTATCCTCTGTGCTGGTAAAAGCACAAGAACGTATCCTTTAACACTGACAAGACCAAAAGCATTATTGCCAATAGCAAACAAACCAATTATTAAACATTTTCTTGATAATCTTGAAGGCTTAGTCGATGAAGTAATTATTGTTGCCAATTATTTAAAAGAAATGATTATCAAAGAAGTAGGAACAAATTACAAAGGAATGAAAATCATTTTTGTTGAGCAAAAAGAAACACAAGGTACAGCTGATGCACTGATTGTCGCAGAAAATGTCATTAAAGATAAATTTCTGTTAATGTATGGTGATGATCTTTATTCGCAAGCAGATTTTAAAAATCTTCTCAATCATGAATATGCCCTGCTTGGAAAAAAAGTAGCAAATCCTGAATTATTTGGGATTATCCAAGTAAAAAACAAAAAAGCAATTGAAATAATCGAAAAACCAAAAGCATTTGTTGGTGATCTTGCAAATGTTGGTGTATTTATACTTGACAAATCAATATTTAAGTATAAAAATAAAATTAAAAAATCATCACGGAATGAATTAGAGTTGACAGACATGCTTTCCTTAATGATGAAAGAAAAGGATTTTACAGTTGTCGAAGCAGAACAATGGATTCCAATCACTTATGCATGGTCATTGCTTGAAGCAAATGAAATTCTATTAAACAAGATCACAAAGTCAGATATTAAAGGAGAAATAGAAAAAAATACCACAGTCAAGGGCAATCTTATTTTAGGAAAAAATTCAATTGTCAAGAACGGTGCATATCTTGAAGGCACAGTTATTATCGGAGAAAACTGCACAATTGGCCCGAACTGTTACATTCGTGGTCCAACAACAATTGGAAACAATTGTAAAATAGGCAATGCAGTTGAAGTAAAAGCAAGTATTTTATTTAATGGTGCTCATATAGGACATTTATCATATGTTGGCGATTCTGTAATTGGTGAAAAAGTAAATTTTGGTGCAGGTACAATTACTGCTAATCTTCGCCATGATAATTTGCCAGTTCATAGTTTTTTAAATGATCAAAAAATTAATACAGGCAAAAGAAAGTTTGGTACAATCATCGGTGATAATGCACATATTGCAATCAACACTTCAATTTATCCTGGAAGAAAGATTTGGCCAAATGTAAATACAATTCCTTGTGAAATAATTAAAGAGGATAAAATGGAACAAGAAAAGTCAGTAGGGGAGAAATAAACAAATAAATCAATTCAATAAATAACGTGAGGTAGGTGACGGACATGATTAAAGCAGTGATTTTCGATTTAGATGGTGTAATCATCAACTCAGAGCCTTTGCATGATGAGTCAACTGCAATAGTATTGCAGAAAAATGGAATTTCAATTTCAGAAAAAGAAAGAAAGCAATTCCTTGGATTAAATGATAAAGAAATATTTTCGCAAGTAGTAAAAGAGAATAAACTCAAGAAAACACCAGAAGATTTAATTCAAGAGCGTGAGAAAGTATACTTTGATCTTATCAAGAAAAAAGGCTTAGATTTATTCCCAGGGGTATTGGAAGCAATTCAAAAGTTTTCAAAACGGTATAAATTAGCAATCACAACTTCATCAGAAAAATCAAAAGTAGATTTTACTTTAAAAAAGTTTAATCTTTCGCAATATTTTCCAATTATAATTACAGGGGAAGATATTACGAAAGGAAAGCCAGATCCTGAACCTTATATAAAGACAATAAAACAATTAGGAGTAAAGAGCAAAGAATGTTTAGTGATTGAAGATTCAATCAACGGAATGAAATCAGCATTAGATGCAGGCTGCTTTTGTATTGCAGTAACAAACACATTCCCGGCAGCGCAATTAAAGCAAGCTGATATGATTGTACAAAATATTTCAGAAATAAATGAAAATGTGATTACATTGGTTGGGATGTGAAATTGAGTTGAATGTAATGGAAAAAAAAGTAGTAGCAATAACTGGTGCAACAAAAGGCTTAGGGTTAGCATTAGCAGAACAGTTAGCACAAAAAGGTTATTACTTAATTCTAGGCTCAAGAAATCTACAAGAATTGCAAGAAATAGAAAAAGAATTTCAAAAATTAACAAAAATAATAATAATACAAATGGATGTAACTAAAAAAGCAGATTGTGAAGCTTTTATAAAAAAAGCTGAGAAAAGTTTTGGAAAGCTAGACATATTAATAAATAATGCAGGAATCTTAACAAGAGCTATTATTTTTGAACAGATTACAGAAAAAGAGTTGCGTGATAATTATGAAACAAATGTATTTGGAACATTTTTTTGCTCACAAGCAGCTGTTAAAGTTATGAGAAAACAAGGATATGGTCATATTATCAACATTGGTTCAAGTGCAGCAATCGACTTAAAAACAAGTACAATTGCATATGGCTCTTCGAAATCTGCAGTTAATGCTCTTACAGCATTTTTACGTTCAGAATTAAATGAAACTGCAATTAAAGTTTCAGTAATTAATCCAGCAGGAATAAAAACAAGTCTTTTTAAACAGCAGCCAGAAAGAAAAATAGATAATTTCATGGCTGTCAATTATGTTGCAAAAAAGATTATCGACCACCTTGAATCAAATTCTAACGATTGGAATATTATTATTAGAAAAGAAGGTGAATAGTAATGTGTGGAATTGTTGGCATAATCTCAAAGAAAGAATTTTCAGTAAAGAATGATTTACTCAAATCTCTCAAAAAATTAGAATATCGTGGCTATGATTCTGCAGGTTTTGCTACAAAAGAAGGAATTATAAAAAAAGCAATTGGTCACATTGGTCCATTTATTGATACAGTAATTGATAGTAAAACAACAGTTGCAATTTCTCATACTCGCTGGGGTACACACGGTGGAATAACAGAAATAAACGCGCATCCTCATGCAAATAAGGAGAAAACAAT
>OBEQ010020641.1_pt1 | contig 27804 bp, 24 predicted proteins | sample 1670901 | NCBI WGS metagenome assembly OBEQ01 (sample SAMEA104232315, study PRJEB22302) | groundwater metagenome | biome: forest; feature: aquifer; material: groundwater | place: USA | collected 2011-08-07 | depth 5.4 m
GCCTTGGTAGGCCACCGTCGAGTCGTGAAACCGATCACAGATGACGACCTGCCCACGCGCGAGCGCCGGACGAATCCGCTCCTCCACGAGCTGCACCCGTCCGCCGATGAACAGCAGCGCTTCAGCCAGCGGGGACAGGGGCACCGAGCTCTGGAGGAGTGCCTGCCGCAGCGAGCGCCCGAGCGCCGTGGAGCCCGGATCTCTGAGGCACGTCACCGCGCAGCCCGCCCGGCGCAGCGACGAGACGAGCCGCCGGCTCTGGCTCGACTTCCCCGACCCTTCCGGCCCCTCGAACGTGATGAAGACGCCACCCCTCATCGAACGCGTCGCCAGAATGTTCCATTGGCGGTGTCGGCCAATAAAAATCCTTCTTCCTTTAGGTCATTGCGAATTTGATCAGCACGAGTGAAATCTTTTGCTTTGCGGGCGTCATCGCGCTTGGCAATTAACGATTGGACGTGTTGGAACGTCTCTGGTTGTTCTTCGGACAGCCCTTGGAGAAACAAACCGAGGGTCGTGCCACACTCAAGCAGAACGTCGGACACGAACCTCGCCATAAAGATTTTCATCGAGGCGCCGGATTCTAGGATCCTGTGACCGAAGTTTACAAGGTCAAAGAGGACAGCCAGTGCTTTTGGGGTATTCAGATCGTCATCCATTGCATCTTCAAACGCTTTCTGATATTGGAAGATCTCCATCTGCGCCGTATCGGTTCCACTGGACGGACTGCCGGCCTTCTGGTGGTAGTGCTGAAAGAACCTCGAGAACTCCTGCCAGTTTTTCTTTGCTTCCTCCATCTTGACTGGTGAGTAGTCGATCGGCGAGCGGTAGTGGGTCTTCACGAAAAAGAGCTTGAGATAGTCAGGGTGCGGGTATGCCGTGAGGACTTGCTCCAACGTGAGGTAGTTGCCGAGCGATTTGGACATCTTGTCGCCGTTGACGGTCAGCAACCCGTTGTGGACCCAGGTGCGGGCAAATTTCTTGCCGGCGGCCTGGGCCTGGGCCATCTCGTTCTCATGATGGGGGAAGACGAGATCCACTCCGCCTCCGTGAATGTCGAATTCGTCGCCCAACTCCTTCGTGCTCATCGCCGAGCACTCGATGTGCCAGCCGGGCCGCCCCGGTCCCCACGGGCTGTTCCACGACGGCTCATCGGGCTTCGCGGCTTTCCACAGCGCAAAATCGAGCGGGTCCTGTTTGTGTTCGCCCGGCTCGACCCGCGCACCCGCCTGCAGGTCATCCACCGTGCGATTGGACAACATCCCGTAGCCGGGGAACTTGCGCACGGCGAAATACACGTCCCCCTGCGCTTCGTAGGCCGCGCCCTGCAGGAGCAGTGTTGAGATGAAGTCGGTCATGTCGGGCACGACGCGTTCCGTCGCCCGCGGCTCCACATCCGGCCGCCGGATACCGAGCCGATCCATCGTCGCGTGGTAGCTGTTGAGATAGCGCTCAGCCACCTCCCGGCACTTGCTGTTGAGGTCTCCCGCCCCCGACCGAGCCGGGGTACCCGCCGCAGGCGGGTCGGCGACGGGAGTGCCGCCATCCGCAGGATGGCGGCCTACCCCTAATTCGTGTCTGGCCTTCTCGATAATTTTGTCGTCCACGTCCGTCACGTTACGGACAAACCGCACCTGGCACTTCTGAGACTCCAGGTAGCGACGGAGCAGATCGAAGATGTAGGCGCTGCGGGCATGGCCGATGTGGGGATCGTCGTACACCGTCGGCCCGCAGACGTAGATCGTCACCGCAGGAGGAGCCAGGGGGTGAAACGGCTCAACGGATCGGGTGAGGGTATTGTAGAGTTTCAGGATTGCGTACTCGATTGGGACTTGCGGTGTTCCTTGAGGTGCTGCTCGAGCGCGTCGATCTCGTGCTGGAGGCTCTCCAAGCGCTCGGTCAGGGGATCGGGCAGGTGCGTGTGGTCCAACTTGATCCCGGGGAAGTGGCGGTCCTTGATGCGCGTGATTCGGCCAGGCACCCCGACGACGGTGGAATGCTCGGGGACATCCCGGATGACCACCGCGTTGGCGCCCACCATCGAATCGTTTCCGATGGTGATGTTCCCCAAGACCTTCGCGCCCGCGCCGATGACGACGTTGTCGCCAATGGTCGGATGCCGCTTGCCGTGTTCCTTCCCCGTCCCGCCGAGCGTCACGCCCTGGAAGAGGGTCACGTTCTTCCCGATGACCGCCGTCTCGCCGATCACCACACCCATCCCGTGGTCGATGAAGAGCCCCCGCCCGATCTTCGCGGAGGGGTGGATCTCAATCCCGGTGAGCCCACGCGCCACGGTCATGATGGCGCGCGGAATGACCGGCACGCCGAGGCGATCCAACGCGTGCGCGAGGCGATAGCCGATGATCGCGTGCAGCCCGGAGTAGGCCAGGAGCACCTCGAGGAGGTTCCGCGCGGCCGGGTCGCGCTCGAAGCAGGCCTTCACTTCCGACGCGAACAGCAGACGGACGATGAGGCCTGCCACCAACAGTCCTCCCAGCACCCACAACATCTCCGTCATGTACGCCGTCTTCCCGATACACGGTGTCGTGTGCGCGGCATGGGCTTCAAGAGGACCACCGCCTGAGCCGCCACGCCGCCCTTGCCCGGGGCGAACCCTTCGGTCGTCTTCGCTTTCACGGATACCTGGGAGGGACGAACAGCCAACAGTCGACTGATCGCCCGGCGCATCGCGTCTTTGTGCCCGATGAGCCGGGGGGCATCGGCAATCACCGTCGTATCGACGTTGCCCACCGTCCAGCCCTGCCGACGCACGGCCGCATAGGCGGCTTGCACGAACATCCGGCTATCCGCGTTGCGGTACCGCGGGTCGCTCGGAGGAAACTGCTCCCCTAAATCTGGGGCACCGACCGCCCCGAAGAGCGCATCGGCCAGCGCGTGCAGGAGCACGTCGGCGTCTGAGTGGCCGGCGAGCCCCTTCGCAAAAGGAATCGTCACCCCTCCGAGCTTCAGAGGGCGCTTCCCGTTGAAGCGATGCACATCATACCCAATGCCGACTCGCATGATCTACAGCTTCTCCCTCGCTGCGAGGATGGCTTCCGCGAGGATGAGGTCGTCGCGGGTCGTCACCTTCAGGTTCAGCGGATCGCCGCGAATCATGCGCACGTGAAATCCAGCCGACTCCAGGATGGCCGCATCATCGGGAAACTGCGGCAGGGTCCCATTGGCCCGCTGGAGCGCCTGGGTCAACCAGTCCCGCCGGAAGACTTGGGGGGTTTGGACAAACCAGAGGTGCTCGCGGTCAAGCGTGAGCCGCACACCCCCTGTGTCATCGACGGCCTTGACGGTCAGCGAGGCCGGCAGGCCGCATGCCACCGCCCCGTATCGCTTGGCGGCGCGGACCGCGTGGTCAATGAGACGACGGCTGACACACGGACGACCCCCGTCATGGACGAGCACCCACGCGGCCTCTCGCGGCAGGGCGACGAATCCGTTCGCGACCGACTCGGCCCTGGAGCGACCCCCGACGCGCGGAGGCAGCGCCTTGGTGATCCGGTACTTCCGCGTCAATCGTGCCACGCGCGCCTCCTCGCCGGATCGGACGACGGGGATGATCCACCGCACCGCCGGGCTCTCCTGAAAGGCGCGCAGGGTGTGCACGAGAAGCGGGACGCCGGACAGGAGCACAAAGGGTTTGCGGGCCGAGCCGCCCAATCGACGCCCCGCGCCGGCCGCCGGGATGATCGCCGCCACATCCATCATCGAAGGTGAAGCGACCGATCAGTACGGAGTGCGGAGTTCGGAGTAAAAAGGCCTCCAACTCCGCATTCCGCACTTGCCGTGAGTCATTTCCTGGCGGCGGGCGCGCCTTCGGGCCGCACGAAGACCATCCGGCCAGCCGCCGTCTGCAGGACGCTGGTGACCAACCCCCGGACGCTCTGCCCGATGAGTGGGCGGCCGTTCTCCACGACGACCATCGTCCCATCGTCCAGGTAGGCCACGGCCTGGTGGTGCTCTTTCCCCTCTTTGATGGGTTTGACGTCCAGCGTCTCACCAGGCAGGACGACCGGCCGGAGCGCCTGGGCGAGCTCGTTGACGTTGAGCACTTGGACGTTCTGCAGCTCGGCGACCTTGTTCAGGTTGTAGTCGTTCGTGATGATGCGCGTGCCGAGCATCTGGGCGAGTTTCACGAGCTTCGCATCGATCTCCGGGATGCCGGGCAAGTCCTCATCATGGATCTTCACGTCGACGGTGGGGAGCTGCTGGAGCTGCTTGAGGACCTCCAGGCCCCGCCGGCCGCGGCCGCGCTTGATCGGGTCGGCGCTGTCGGCGACCGCCTGCAATTCCTTGAGGACGAACCGCGGGATCACGAGCCGCCCGTCGATGAACCGCGTGCGGCACAGATCGAGGAGGCGCCCGTCGATGATCGCGCTCGTATCCACGAGGCGGGACTCATCCCCCCGATCGTGACGCACGAGCCGGATGTAGGGCACGATGACGCTGAACTCATCTCGGCCCCGCAGCGCCATCGTCATCCCGAGGTAGCAGAACGCCCATGTCAAGACCACGCGAATGGTCGCGATGGTCCCTAGATCAAAGGGGATCAGCGCGATGGCGTCGGAGACCAGCTTCGCCATGATCAAGCCGAAGAGCAACCCGAAGACCGCCGCGGAGAATCCGCGCACCGACACCCGCCCGACGCGGTGGATCGCCGCCTCAATGGTAATGAGGATCGCCCCGGCAATCACCCCGATGAACGCCCGCAGCGCGAACGACCAGCCGGCGGCGATGCCCACGACTTGCGAGCCAAGCATCGCACTGATGATCAAGAACCCAACCCGGACAAATCGCAGATCCATTTTTATAACCCCCGAAAGATCCTTGTATATTACTCCAACGCCTTGATCACAGCGTCTCGTACATGATGCACGGTGATGATCTCGATACCATCTACGCCATAGGCCCCTCCGCGTTGCGCGGCCACAAAGCAGCGCTGAAACCCCACCCGTTTCGCTTCATGAATCCGCTGGGAGACGTTGGTGACCGGGCGCACCTCGCCGGTCAACCCGACCTCGCCAATGGCGAGATCCCGACGACCCGTCGCGCGTTCCTTGATGCTCGAGGCGATCGCCATCGCCACCCCCAAATCCGCGGCCGGCTCCAGCAACCGCACGCCGCCCAACGAGGAGACGAACACGTCCTGCCCTGCGAGCTCGCGCAATCCGACCCGCCGCTCGAGCACCGCCAGGAGCATGGAGAGCCGGTTGAAGTCCACACCGGTCGTGCGCCGGCGCGGCAGACCCATCCCGCACGGGCTCGTCAGGGCTTGGACTTCGACCAGGAGGGGGCGGCTGCCTTCCAAACTGACCGTCACCATGCACCCGGGGACGGCGTCGGTGCGGTCGCTCAAGAACAGCTCCGACGGGTTGGCCACTTCCACCAGTCCCTCCGCGGTCATGTGGAAGACGCCGAGCTCGTAGGTCGCCCCGAAGCGGTTCTTGGTGGAACGCAGCACGCGCAACCCGCTGGTGGGCTCCCCTTCGAAATAGAGGACCGTGTCGACCAGGTGCTCCAACACCTTCGGGCCGGCGAGGAACCCTTCCTTCGTCACATGGCCGACGAGGAAGAGCGCGGCGCGGCTCTCTTTCACGAGCCGCACGAACGCCTGGGCGCACGCGCGCACCTGCCCGATCGAACCGGGCGCCGAGCCCAGCGCCTGCGTCTCCATGACTTGAATCGAATCGACGATGACCACCTGGGGTGAGAGGTGCCGGATCGCTTCGAGGATCACCTCAAGCTGCGTGTGCGCGAGAAGGTGGATCGACGACGAACTGAGGCCCAGCCGGGTCGCGCGCAGCTTCGTCTGGCGCAGCGACTCCTCGCCGCTGACGTAGAGGATGGTGTGCGTGAGCCCCGCCAGCGCTCCAGCGACGCTCAAGAGCAGTGTCGACTTCCCAATCCCTGGCTCTCCTCCGACGAGGGTGACGGATCCGGGGACGAGTCCGCCCCCCAGCACGCGATCAAATTCCCCCAGGCCTGTCCGCAGGCGCGCGGCGTCCTCCATGGAGACGTCGGCGAGGAGGGTGGGGCTGACGACTTCGAACGGCTGGGCGTTCGTGGCGGACGACGGCTCCACGAGCTCCTCGACCAGCGTATTCCACTGTTCGCAGCCCGGGCAGCGCCCAATCCACTTGATGGATTGGTAGCCGCACTGTTGGCAGAGGTACAGGGTTTTCACTCTCGATGGCATGGAGGGTTCACTGAGCGATCAGCGTTCAGAAACTGAAACGGCCTTGCGAAGTCGACTACTGGCTTTTCGCTGAGGGCTGATTGCCGATAGCTGCTGGCTGACCTTTGGGGCGCACCAACAGCTTCCAGGGGTGCGCCCGGATGTCATCGACGAACCCGGCGATCCGCAGGTAGAGCTCATCATCATACAGGAGCTTCCCGAGGCTGCCCTGGCCGGACTCGGCGTAGGACATCCCGACGTTGAGCCGCTCGCCGAGCGCCTTCCAGTTCCGGGTGGCATCCCGCGCTTCTTGGAGCGCCTCTTTGAGATAGATCCGCGCCTCCGGATCGCCGACGAGCGTGTTGATCCCCTGCAGCGTCTGCTTCAGCTCGGTGAGGACCTCATTGGAGCGCTCGATGACGTGCTCCGTGGAGACCGGCGGCTTGCCCGCCAGCTCCCCGTCCGGTCCTAACACCGTGCCAGCACCAGGCCCCGGCGTGATCTCCAGGTACTTCTCCCCAAGGAGCCCGAACGTGCTGATCGAGGCGATGTCATCGGTCCGTACCGTGACGGTCGACGGCAGGACCACGACGAGCTGCACCTTCGCATCCGCCTGATGCGTGGGGTGGCGCAGCTGGACCGCCTGGACCTTTCCCACTTCGACTCCCGCGTACTGCACGGGCGAGCCGTCGGTGATCCCGTTGGCCGAATCGAAGAGGACACGCAGACGGTAGCCGGGTTGGAAAATCGTCGATAGATCGCCGATGGCGAAGATGAAGGTGATGAGGAGGGCCACCCCCAAAACGATGAACGCCCCCACCTTGATCTCTAACGTCCACCGCTGTGCCATTAGACCCCTCTAGAACGACTCTGTGTCATGTTGATTGTGTAATGTGTAAAGTAAAATCCTTGGTGTTTCCATTACACATGACACACTACACATTACACAATTTTTCGTGATTCAGTTATCGCAGGTCGATCTTCGCGCGAGATGACCATCGTGACAAGACCCGCCGATCGGGCAACCCTTCCTGGATGGGCCCGACGGCAGCCCCCTCGATGAACTGCCGGACGATGGGGTTCTTGGAGCTGCGGATCTCCTCCGGGGTGCCCGCCTCCACGATCTCTCCATTGTAGAGCATGGCGATGTGGTCCGCCACTTTGTAGGCGCTGCGCATGTCATGGGTGACCACGACCGAGGTCACCTTGAGCCGGTCCCGCAGCGCGATGATGAGGTCGTTGATGATGTCGCCCATGATCGGGTCGATGCCGGTCGTCGGCTCATCATAGAGGACGATCTCCGGGTTGATCGCCAGCGCCCGCGCCAGCCCCACCCGCTTGCGCATCCCGCCGGAGAGCTCCGAGGGGTAGTGGTCATCCACCCCCTCCAACCCCACCAACTGGAGGCACTCGTGCACCCGCTGACGGATGGCCTCCCGGCTCATGGCGGTGTGCTCCTCGAGGGGAAACGCGACGTTCTCATAGGCCGTCATGGAGTCGAAGAGTGCCGCGCCCTGGAAGAGCATGCCGAACTTCATTCGGATTTCGTCAAGCACCGCACCGGTGAGGTGGGTGATGTCGGTCCCGTTGACGAGCACCGTCCCCTCATCGGGCTTCATGAGCCCGATCATGTGCTTCAGGAGCACCGACTTCCCGCAGCCGGATCGCCCGATGATCACCATCGTCTCCCCGGTCTTAATGGTCAAGTTGACGCGATCGAGCACCTGGTGCGCATTGAACGACTTGGACACCTGTTGAATTTCAATCATCGCCAGACGAAGTAAAACAGCGCGGTGCACAGGCAATCGGCCGCGATGACGAGGAGGAAGGAGGTGACGACCGCCACGGTCGTCGAGCGTCCCACCCCTTCGGCACCGCCTTCGGTCCGGAACCCCTCGAAACAGCTCACGACGCAGATGATCATGCCGAAGATGAACGCCTTGAGCAACCCGGAGAACAGGTCCTTGAACGCGAGCGGGATGGTCGTCATCTTCCAGTAGAGGCTCGGCAGGACCCCGAGTTTCAGGGTCCCGATCAGGAACCCGCCGAAGATCCCCATCGCATCGGCCAAGAGCGTCAAGATGGGAAGGGCCACGACCATTGCGATGAACCGTGGCACGACTAAGAAACGCACCGGATTGACCGCGAGCGTCATCAAGGCATCGATCTGCTCGGTCACCTTCATCGTTCCCAGCTCCGCGGCGATGGCCGAGCCCACCCGTCCCGCGATGATCAGCGCGGTCATCACCGGGCCAATCTCCCGCACGATGGAGAGTGCGACGAGGCTGGCGATGTAGTTCTCCGCGGAGAGCCGCTGCATCTGGTACGCGCTCTGGAACGCGAGCACCATCCCGATGAACAGCGAGGAGAGGAACACGATGAACCACGACTGGACGCCGATCCTCACGAGTTCCAGCGTGACCGCGCGAAGGCGCAGGCGATGCGTCACCACGCCGCCCAGCGTCTGCGCAAACAACAGGCAGAGGCTGCCGGTGTACCAGAACAACTCCACCGCCCAAGTGCCGGCCGCGGCGGTTGTCTGGAGGAAGGAGGTGTGGAGCTGAGTAATCATCGCGGCAGTCCGTGGACCGTGGACCGTGGACCGTGGACGAACATCAGGATCTTCAGCTGGCTGCGGCCGGCGGAGCCGCCGGCACCTTCTCCTCGAACTCCATTGTCTCCCCTTTGCGAAAGACGCGGAGAATCGTCCCCGCCTTGAGCCGCTTGGCGATGATCGCCTCTGCCAGAGGGTCTTCCAGCAACCGCTGGATGATCCGCTTGAGCGGACGCGCGCCGTAGAGCTGGTCAAACCCCTTCTCCACGAGGAGTTCCTTGGCGGACTGATCGAGTTCGACCTCGACGCCTTGCTCCCGAAGCCGTCCTTTGACCGTGGTCAGCTCCAGCTCGACGATCTGCATCAGGTTCTCATGCGAGAGCGGGTGGAAGATGATGACCTCGTCGATCCGGTTGAGGAATTCCGGTTTGAACGTCCGCTTCACCTCGTCCATGAGCTGGTTCTTCATCTGCTCGAACGTGGCTTCGCCCTTGCTCGGCGCGAACCCGATGCTCCCCTGCTTCTTCAGGAGTTCCGCTCCCAGGTTCGAGGTCATAAACAGCACCGTGTTGCGGAAGTCGACCTTCCGGCCGAAGCTGTCGGTCAACCGCCCGTCCTCGAGCACTTGGAGGAGGATGTTGAACACATCCGGATGCGCCTTCTCGATCTCATCGAGCAGGACGACCGAGTAGGGCCGGCGGCGGATGCGCTCGGTGAGCTGCCCGCCCTCCTCATAGCCCACGTAGCCCGGCGGGGCCCCGACGAGCCGGGAGACGTTGAACTTTTCCATGTACTCGGACATGTCAAGCTGCACCAGGGCGTCCTCGTTGCCGAAGAGGAACTCCGCGACCGCGCGTGCGACCAAGCTCTTGCCCACACCGGTCGGCCCCAAGAAGATGAAGGAGCCGATGGGCCGCTTGGGATCCTTGATCCCGGCCCGCGAGCGTCGGATCGCCCGACTGATCGCGGCGATCGCCTCCTCCTGGCCAATGATCCGCTTGTGGAGCTCTTCCTCCATCTTCAAGAGGCGCTCCGTCTCCTTCTCCTCTAAGCGGATGAGCGGGATGCCGGTCCACTTGGACAGGACCACCGTGATCTCCTCGGCAGTGATGACGGGCATCGCTTCGCCCTTCGTTTTCTTCCCCTCGCCCTTGATCCGCTCGAGCTGCTCCCGTGATTCCCGCTCCTGATCCCGCAGCGAAGCCGCGAGCTCGAAGTCCTGCCCCTTGATCGCCGACTCTTTCTCTTTGCGGATCTGCTCGATCTTCTGCTCCAGATCCTTGATCTCCGGCGGCACGGTCAGGACCGAGATTCGCGCGCGCGAACCCGCCTCGTCGATGAGGTCGATCGCCTTATCCGGCAGGAACCGGCCGGCGATGTAGCGGTTCGAGAGTTTGACCGCGGCCTCGAGCGCGTCGTCGAGGTACTTCACGCGGTGATGCGCCTCGTACTTGTCGCGCAGCCCCTTCAGGATCTCGATCGTCTCGCTCACCGATGGGGCATCCACGATGATCGTCTGGAACCTCCGCTCGAGCGCGGCGTCCTTCTCGATGTACTTGCGGTACTCATCCAGCGTGGTCGCGCCGATGCACTGGATCTCTCCGCGGGAGAGCGCGGGCTTCAAGATGTTCGAGGCGTCGATCGCCCCCTCCGCGGAGCCGGCCCCGACGAGCGTGTGGATCTCATCGATAAAGAGCATGACGTTTTCGGTCCGGTGGATCTCATCCATCACCGCCTTGATGCGCTCTTCGAACTGGCCTCGGTACTTCGTCCCCGCCACCATGAGCGCCAAATCGAGAATCACGACTCGTTTATCCCGCAGGATCTCCGGGACATCCCCCTTGATGATATTCTGGGCCAGCCCCTCCACGATCGCGGTCTTCCCGACCCCGGCCTCGCCGAGCAGGACGGGGTTGTTCTTCGTCCGCCGCGCGAGGATTTGGATGACCCGCTCGATCTCCTCTTGGCGGCCGATGACCGGATCGAGCTTGCCCTCGCGGGCCAGCTGTGTGAGGTCACGCCCGAACGCATCGAGGGCCGGGGTCTTGGTCCGCGTCCCGGTACTGCTACCGGCAGCCGGCGCCGGGCTCGAGGAACCCAGGAGCGTGATCACCTCGTTGCGCACCCGGTTCAGGTCCAACCCCAAGTTCATGAGGACCTGGGAGGCCACCCCTTCGCCTTCTCGAATGAGACCAAGGAGCAGATGCTCTGTCCCGATGTAGTTGTGGCCCAAGCTGCGCGCCTCTTCCATCGCGAGTTCAATGACCTTCTTCGCCTTCGGGGTGAACGGGATGTCGCCGGAAACCATCGTGCTCGGCCCGCTCTGCACGAGCTTCTCGACTTCGAGCCGGATCTTCTCCGGGGAGAGGCCGAGCTTCTGCAGCACGGCCGCCGCGACTCCTTCCCCTTCGCGGATGAGGCCAAGCAAGATGTGCTCGGTCCCGATGTAGTCGTGGTTGAAGCGCTTGGCCTCTTCCTTGGCCAAGAGAATGACCTTCCGTGCCCTCTCCGTGAACTTATTAAACATGGGTAACTCTCCCTCCCTCACTCAATCACTTAATCACTCAATCACCTAATCACTGCTCTTCTGTCCCCCGAGCCGCGTGCGGATGAGCTCGGCGCGTTTGGCATCGCGCTCTTTCGCCGTGAGGGCCTTCCCTTCCAATTTCTGCAGATGGGCCGGCTGCGAGAAGATGAAGAGTTCATTCACCGCGGTCCGGTCGATGCCGCTGTTCAAGATCTTCAGGTCCACACCCAGCCGCACCGCCGAGAACAGATCCAGCGCCTCGGTCGAGCTGATCGTCTTGGCGTGGCGCAGCAGCCCGAACGCCCGCCAGATCCGATCCTCAAGCTGGATGCGGTTGTTGGTCATGAGCCCCTCGCGGGCCGCCTGCTCCTGGTGGATGACCTCTTTCAGGATGCGCGCGATGTTCTCGATGATCTCCTCTTCCGCCCGACCGAGGGACACCTGGTTGGAGATTTGGAAGAAGTTCCCCGACGCCTCAGTCCCTTCGCCAAAGAGCCCCCGCGCGGTGAGACCGAGCTTCGTGATCGTGTGGAGCACCTTGTTGATCTGCTTCGTGATGACCAGCGACGGCAGGTGCGCCATGACGGAGGCGCGCAGCCCGGTGCCGGCATTGGTCGGGCAGCACGTGAGGTAGCCCCACTCCGTCGAGTAGGCGTACGGGATCACTTCGGAGAGCTCATCGTCCAGCTCGGTGATCAGCACCCAGGCATCGGCCAGGTTCATCCCCGACTGCATGACCTGGATGCGCAGGTGGTCCTCCTCGTTGATCATGATGCTGACCGCTTCTCCCTCCCCGATGGCCACCGCCTTGTGGTCCGGGTGCACGATGTGCTCGCGGCTCACCAGGTGGCGCTCCACGAGGAACTGGCGATCGACCTCGTCGAGCTCCCCGATCTCCACAATGAGGGGCCGTTTGATGCGCGAACTCTGGAGGATCCCCTCCCTGACGATCTTCAAGACCTCGGCTTGCGAGGTCTTGGTCGAGCGCGTCGCGAAGGGCTGGTTCTCCAAGTTGCGGGCCAGGCGGATCCGGCTGGACATGACGATGTCCGACTCCGGCCCCACCCCGCGCAGCCACTCGCTCGTCTGCTTGAGCAACCTGTCGAGTTCATTCGCCATCGATCAAGATACCCTCTTCTCTCTCGCCTGCTGCTCTTGCTGCTCCATGCGGCGGACCTGGTCGCGCAGCCGCGCCGCCTCTTCGAACGCCTCCTGCTCGATGGCCCGGCTGAGCTTCTTCTTCAACTCCGCCAACTCCGTCTTCGCTTTCGCAGGCTTGACGAGGCGCGCCGGAGATTTCCCCACGTGGAGCGGGGAGCCGTGGATGCGCTTGAGCAGGCCGCCCAAGCTGCGCTTGAACGTCTGGTAGCACTGGGCGCAACCGAGCCGGCCCACCTTGCGGAAATCGTCATACGTCATACTACAGCTCGGACAGGCCTTGGTGGCCACCTCCTCCGCCTCCGGCGTCTTGCCGAAATCCGCCAGCTCGGAGAGCAAATCCGCGAGCCCAAAGTGGCTCTCCACCTGGGCGCCTTTCTGGTTGGCGCAGGCCTCACAGAGGTGCAGCTCGGACATCTGATCGTTGACGATCTCCGTCAAGTGCACCGTCGCCTGGATTTGCTTGCACAGTTCGCACAGCATCGTCGCCTCTTCGCTATAGGCCTATCTTCTTAGTTTACCAGGTTTTGAGCCCCCCCGCCAGGAGGCGGCCGATCAGTACCTAACTCCTTCGGTCTTCGTGAGTTGTCGGAAGCCTTGCTGGAGTTTCCTGGTGACCGGACCGGGCTTGCCGCCGCCGATCACCCGGCCGTCGATCTTCACGACCGGGATGATCTCGGCCGCCGTCCCGGTTAAAAACACCTCGTCAGCGTTGAACAGATCGTAGCGTGTGAGCAGCTCTTCGCGCACGTCCAGCCGCGCTCGCGCGCCCAGCTCCATCACCGTCTGTCGGGTGATCCCGCGCAGGACCCCGATGTACGGCGGCGGAGTCAGGAGCCGTGTGCGCCGCACGAGGAAGATGTTCTCACCGGTGCACTCGGTCACGTAGCCGGAGTGGGAGAGCATGATGGCCTCCTCGTAGCCCGCGGTGATCGCTTCGATCTTGGCCAGAATGTTGTTGAGATAGTTGAGCGACTTGATCTGGGGATTGAGCGCTTCCGGGACGTTGCGCTGTGTGGCCACGGTGATCAGCTCCAGCCCCTGCTCGTAGAGCCGCTTGGGGTAGAGCTCGATGGTGTCCGCGATGATGAACACGGTCGGCGCGGTGCACTTGCGCGGATCCAACCCCAGATCCCCCTCGCCGCGCGTCACGACGAGGCGGATGTAGGCGTCGCGCAGCCGGTTGACCCGCAGGCTCTGCTTGACCGTCTCGATGAGCGCCGGCTTGCTCATCGGAATCCGGAGCATGATCGTGTGCGCCGATTCGAAGAGCCGGTCGATGTGCTCCCGGAGCTTGAAGATGCGCCCGTTGTACGAGCGGATTCCTTCGAAGACCCCGTCGCCGTAGAGCAGGCCGTGGTCGAACACCGACACCACCGCCTTCGAGGCGTCCACGAACTTCCCGTTCAGATAGACCTTCATGATGCCCCCGTCTGTTGACCGGCCTCGCTCACGGCGGATGGGGCGAGCTCCTCAAGGATCTGCCCATCTCGCAAGACCACCGTCCGTTCGGCCGCCTCGGCCAGCTTCGCTTGGTGCGTCACCAGCACGACCCCCACACCCCGGCGCCGGCTCAGCGTGGTGAGCAGCCGCATCACGTCTTCCCCGGCTTTCGAGTCGAGGTTGCCCGTGGGCTCATCGCACAGGAGCAGCTTCGGCTGGTTCATGAGCGCGCGGGCGATGGCCACGCGCTGCTGCTCGCCCCCGGAGAGCTCCCGCGGACGATGCCGGGAGCGGATGTTCATCCCCACGTGCTCCAGGCAGGCGACCGCGCGCATCGTCACGTCCTTCCCGCGCCGCTGTCCACCGACCACACTGGGCAGCATGACGTTCTCGAGCGCGGAGAGCTCCGGCAGGAGGTGGTAGAACTGGAACACGATTCCGATCATCTGCCTCCGGAACTCGGTCCGCTGGCCATCGCTCAAATTGGAGACGACCCGCCCGCCCCACAGGACCTCGCCGCTCGTCGGCGTATCGAGCCCGGCGAGCAGGTGGAGGAGTGTGGACTTGCCGGCCCCCGATGGCCCCATGATCGCGAGGAACTGGCCCGGCTTGATCTGCAAGGAGACATCCCGCAGGACGTGAAGGATGCCCCGGCCCATCGTATAGTCCTTGGACACCCGGCGCGCCTCAAGCATCAGAAAACCGATTACAGTGATTGTAGAAAGCCGATTTCGGTGATTCCAGCTTGCCTCGAGCACCCATTACCGTAATCACTGTAATCTTCTTTTCAAAATCACTGTAATCTTTTGTTATTCATAGCGCAGCGCGTCGACGGGTGCGAGCCGGGCGGCCCGGATGGCGGCGTACGTCCCGGCGAGCAGCGTGAGCAAGAAGGTCGCCGCCACCACCCCGATGACGTCCACGGAGTTGATCTGCGTGGGGATGTGGTCGAGATAGTAGATGGTCGGCGGAAACAACGACCACCCAAAGGTCCGCTCCAGCCACTTCGTGAAGGTGTTGAGATGCCAAATCAAGAACAACCCGCCGCTGAGCCCCAACCCGATCCCGATGAGCCCGATCACGCACCCTTGCGAGAGGAACAGCGTCGCGATGGACGCGCGCGTCGCCCCCAGCGCCCGGAGAATCCCGATGTCCTTGGTCTTCTCCATGACGATCATGATCAGCATCGACATGATGTTGAGCGCGGCGACGACGATGATCAGCGTCAAGATCACGAACATGACCGTCTTCTCGACCCGCAACGCCCCGAAAAGCGCTGGGTTCAGCTCCTCCCAGGTCCGCACGCGATACGCGCCGGTGAGCTTCCCGCGGATGAGCGTCGCCATCGCGGAGGAGCGGTCCAGCTCATCCAGCTTCACCCCGACACCAGTGACTACGCGGCCGAGACGGTAGAGCTGCTGGGCGCGGGAGATCGTCATCGCGATGAGTGTGGCGTCATACTCGTACATGCCGGAGCGGAACAAGCCGCTGATCGTCAGCGTATGGGTCTTGCCGTCCGCCGGGCTGATGAGCTCGAGCTGCGCGTCGGGCCCGGCGCGGAGGTACGCGCCCAGTTCCGTCCCGATGGCGACCTCATCATCGGCGCGCGGCAGATGCCCCGCCACCAGGTAGTCGGCCAACCGGTTGACGCGCGATTCCCGCTCGACATCGATCCCCCGCACCAGCACCCCGAACGCTTGATCGGGCAGCCGAAGGATCGCTTGCCCGGACACGAACGGGCTCACCCCCACCACGTGCTCCAGCGTACTGAGCTGCCGCATCACTTCCTCGGCGTCGGCGAGTCCCGCGGGGGTGTCGATGATGAGGTAGGCATTGGTCCCGATGAGCTTGTCCTTGATGTCGTGGTCAAATCCGCTCATGACGGCCAGAACGACGAGGAGTGCCGCCACGCCCAGCGTGACCCCGCCGATCGAGAGCAGCGCGATGATCGAGATGAACCGCTCCCGCCGCTTCGCGAAGAGATAGCGCAGTCCGAGCCACAGTTCGTATCTCATCGTATAATTGCGAATTGCGGATTGGGGATTGCGGATTGTTCAATCCGAAATCCGAAATCCGAAATCCGAAATCTCCTTGAGCCTTGAGCGATTTTCATTGGGGTTTCAGCAGTGGAAATAGGATCACGTCCTTAATCGAGGGCTGGTTCAGCAGCAGCATCGCGAGCCGATCCACGCCGACCCCGAGTCCCCCCGCGGGGGGCATCCCGTACTCCAGCGCCTCGAGGAATCCCTCATCAACGGCTCGTTCAAGGTTCGAGGTTCGAGGTTCATGGCCTTTCCCTTGACCCTTCAACCTTGAACCTTGAACCGCTCCTTCAAGTTGAGCCTCAAATCGCTTCCGCTGCTCGAGCGGATCATTCAGCTCCGAGTACGCGTTGGCCACTTCCATGCCGCCCATGAACAGCTCGAACCGCTCGGTGATGAGCGGGTCATCCGGCTTGGCGCGCGCCAGGGGTGAGAGCTCGGTCCAGTAGTCGACGACGAAGAGCGGCTTCGCCTTGGTCTTCGGCTCGAAGAGCTGCTCGACGAGCCGCACGAGCTGCGAGCGGTTGAGCTCCTTCACCTCCATGCCCTTGCGCTGCAGCACGCGCTGGATCTCCTCGAGCGAGGAGCGCGGTGTTAAGCCCATCGCCTCCATCGCCTCGGCGAACGAGACGCGCTCCCACGGCGGGGGGAGGTCGACGGCCTGCCCCTGGTACTCGAAGCGCAGGCCGCCCGCGACCGCTTTCGCGGCCTCGCAGATGAGCTCCTGCACGAGTGCCATCATGGACGCGCAATCGCCGTAGGCCGCGTAGGCCTCGAGCATCGTGAACTCGGGGTTGTGGCGCGTCGAGAGCCCCTCGTTGCGGAACGAGCGGTTCAGCTCGTAGACCCGCTCGAACCCGCCGACCAGCAGTTCCTTCAGGTAGAGCTCAGGCGCTAAGCGCAGGGAGAGGTCGATGTCCAGCGCGTTGTGGTGCGTCACGAATGGCTCGCCCGCCGCCCCGCCGGGGATCGCGTGCATCATCGGGGTTTCCACCTCGAGGAACCCTCGGCGCTCGAGCGTCTGCCGCAGGCTCGAGAGCAGCCGGCCCCGCTGGAAGAACACTCGTCGCACCGGCTCATTCGCAATCAGATCGAGGTATCGCTGCCGGTAGCGGACTTCCACGTCCTTGAGCCCGTGCCACTTCTCCGGCATCGGGCGAAGCGACTTGGCCAGCAGCGTGAGGCGGCCAACCTCCACCGTGATCTCGCCAGTTTTGGTCTTGAAGAGTGTCCCGTCCACCCCGACGATGTCCCCGAGATCAAGGCTGTCAAAGAGCTGGGAGGTCATGTCCCCGACCCGTTCCTGCCGAAGACAGATTTGGATTTTGCCGCTCGCGTCACGAAGGTCGGCAAACGAGAGCCCCCCATGTCCCCGCTTGGCGGTCAGCCGGCCGGCGGTGGTGACGGACTGACCCTCCGCGTAGGCGGCGACCAACGCCACGAGGGATTCGGTTTTCGGAAAGGCCCCGCCGTATGGCTGGATCCCCTGCTTGCGCAGCGCCTCCAACTTTTCGCGGCGGGTCGCCTGCTGCTCGTGCATAGAATTAGGTATTATACCACCGCCGGAGGCCCAGGAACCATCCGAGCGTGATGGCGAGACACAGCAGCGCGAACCAGTCTCCCCAGCGCCGGTAGACACTGGTGGCTGAGCTCAATGGAACCTCGCAGGTGTGCGTGCCGGCCACGAAGAGCTCCCGGTGCTCGGCATCCTGGACGCTCCCGATCCAGCGGCCGGCGGGATCGATGCAGCCGGACCACCCCGTGTTCGCCGCGCGCGCGATGGGGACGCGCAGCTCGATCGCCCGGAACGTCGAGGCCTGGGCGTGCTGGTAGGCCGCGGCCGTCGGGCCGAACCAGGCGTCGTTCGTGATGACGAGGAGCAGCCGCGCTCCTTCCTGCACGAATCGTCGCGCGAGATCCGGGAAGATATCTTCGAAACAGATCAACACGCTGAACGCCAGTGCGGAGTGCGGAGTGCGGAGTGCGGAGTAGGAATTCCGCATTCCGAATTCCGCATTCCGAATTTGAAAGACGGTATACGAATGGCCTGGGATAAAATCCCCGATGGGCGGCAAGACATTGCGCAGCCACGGGAATGTCCGCTCAAACGGAATGAACTCGCCGAAGGGGACGAGGTGGAGCTTGTCGTAGCGCGCCGCCAGGGTCCCCTCATCGATGAGGATGGCGCTGTTCGCCAACGACAGGACCTCCGGGCTGATGACCGGCGTGGGCGAGCCGACGAGGAGTGGGTGCTGCGCATCCTGCGACAGACTGAGCATGCGCTGGGTCAGCGCCTCGTCGAATCCGAGGTAGCCGGGCACCGCCGTCTCCGGCCAGACGATGAGATCGGGACGCGTGGCCGCCGCCACGTTCGTCAGCGACTCGTAGCGCGCGAGGATCTCCTCTTGGAACGCGGCGTCCCACTTCACCGCCGTCGGGATGTTGCCCTGCACGAGCGCGACGCGAACCGCCTTGGAGTCACGCATGCGCGGGATCCGCCACATCCCGTATCCCACCGCCGCGACGAGGCTGACCGAGGCGAAGATGAGTCCGGCCCACCGCGTGCGATGCGGTCCACGAGGCTGGAGAGCCGCCGCCAGCGCCGCGTTGACGAGTACGATCAAAAACGACACGCCCCACGCGCCGGCGACGTCCGCGATCTGGATGACCGTCGTCCACGGCGTCTGCGAGTACGCGAGCAGGTTCCAGCCGAAGCCGGTCAAGAGGTGGCTACGCGCGTACTCGAGCGCGACCCAGGCGGCTGGAAGGATCAGCTGACAGCTGACAGCTGACAGCTGACAGCTAGACACTCGCCAGGCAATCCATCCAAACGCGCCGAAGAACAGCGCCAGATACGCGCAGAGGACGAACCAGCCGACCACGGTCACGTACACGAGCCACCAGATCGAGCCGAGGAAGAAGAGGAATCCGATGAGCCACGACCACCCGAACGCCGCGCGCGGCGAACAGCCACGCAGGAGGACCAGCCACGGCGCCAGCGCGATCCACGCGCACCACGGCTGATTGAAACTCGGAAACGAGAGGACGAGGAGGGCGGCGCTGGTCAGCGCCAAGCCCACCTCGCGAATGACACGTGACCGGTGACGCTTCAGGAAGGAGACCAACTTAAACGAGACAGCGAGAGCGTGTAGACGTCCCTGCGATGACCCACCCGGTAGACCCACACGTTTTGTCCCACGATTTTATAAATGACTCGATAGTCACCGACCCGCAGCTTCCAATAGCCCTTGTACCGATGACGCAGGGCTTCGCCGTAATACGTAGGCTGGATTGTGAGGCGGGTCACGACCGCGCGGATGATCCGATCGGCGACATCCACCGAGAGACGCGGTAAATCCTTACCGACCACGGCGGGGTGATAGCCGAGCCGGTACGTCATGACCGGCGGCGTTTTTTCAGATACTCCAGCACCTGCTCATGCGTGAGGGCGTTCTTGCGAACAAACGTCTTTTCCCGCTCGCGCGCCTGCTCAACCCAGTAGGCATCCTCATGAAGCTCGAGGGCCTCGTGAATCAAATCGCGAGCCTTCATCGAAAGCGATACGCTGTCTTTCGCCGCAAGCTGCTGGACCGAACGAAAGCTCAATGGCTCAAGCACTACGTTCAATCGTGGAAGTTTCGTCGGCATCTCTGCTCACCTCCTCTGCCCATGAGTGTATCATAAGTGATGAACTTTCTCAACCAGATCTTGAGTGCATTTGAATCTTCCACACCCCGAACCCTACGAAGACACCCCACGTAATTCCATAGAAAAGTCTATGAGCAAACGACGGGAAGTTTGAGTAGTCCAACGCAGCGAGCAATCCGCTTACAATTCCCATTCCTAAATGCACAGCCAACCGTTTTGCGGCAACCCCACGACATACACTTAAAAAGAAAACATAGACTGTTCCAGCCACTGCCAGCAGCGAGGGATTCTGTGGAGTAGAAAATCGTGTCCAATGAAACGGTTGAAGAAACCCCAGAACTGTTCCCCAAACTGCATATGCTACGGCTCCATTCATCTCTCCGGGGGGATATCGCACTGCTGTTGTATGGTCTATGAGGAAGTTACAAATAAATTCGAGTGGAAGAGCCACCAACCATGCCAACAAGCACCACGTGAGTATCAATCCTGCTAACCGCGTGATGAATTTACGTCTCCAAAAGAACAAGGCAAGCCCTACGCTGATTACTGCTGAAAGAACTCCATGGATAGCTCCTCCAAACAATGGAAGCCAAGGCCACAACCACGATCTTATCCAAATAACATTGGTCGCCTTGCCTAATACGACCGAAGGAATGACCAACGCAGTGATGGCTCCAGCTGCGCCCCCTAACAGTGCAATCAATCCTAACCCTCGTACTCTGGTTGGTTCCCTAGTCATGACGTGTTCCCATCACTTGGACATGGAATCACTGCTGGCGGATATTTATTTGCCGTGGCACTTCTTGTACTTCAACGTGCTGCCACAGGGGCAAGGGTCATTCCTCCCGACCTTGGGTCCGGTGCGATGCACAGGCGCTGGCGAGGCCTCTCGGCGTGGCGGCTGCGGCCCAGTCAGCACGGGCTCGGGTGGACGGTCGCCAAAGCCGATGGGATATCGCATCACGACGCTAGGAGCTGAATCGACAGGCGGGGCGTCCGGATGGAGCTCTTGGTGCGGCAGCCGCTCGAAGACGCTGACGCTGCGCGCCTCGACGGCCGGCTGCACGCGCAGGAGCATCGTCAGCGACTCGACCTTGATCGATTCGATCATCTCCTGGAACATCTGGTGGGCTTCGCGCTGGTACTCCACGACGGGATCGCGCTGGCCGTAGGCGCGCAGGTGGATCCCCTCGCGCAGCGCATCCATCAGGTAGAGGTGGTCTTTCCACTTTGTGTCGATGACGAGGAGGAGCACCGTGGCCTCGTGGCGCCGCATGAGCTCCGCCCCGATCGCGGCCCGCTTGGCCTCGTACGCGCGCTCGAAGGCGTCAATCACCCGCGCGCCGATCGTCTGCCGGTCGCCTGAGGGCGCGGCGTCCTCGAGGCTGACCATGAACTGGTGGATTGCCGCGTCGCGCAGACCCTTGAGATCCCACGCGTCGGGCCGCTGCTCTTCCGGCGCGAAGGTCCCGATGAGGTCATCGACGACCTCCTCGATGATGTCGCGGATGAGCCCCTCCAGATCCACCCCCTCGAGGATCCGCCGACGCTGCTCGTAGATCACTTCGCGCTGGCGGTTCATCGTGTTGTCGTACTCGAGGAGCTGCTTGCGGATATCGAAGTTATGGCCTTCGACCCGTCGCTGGGCGGTTTCGATCGCCCTGGTCACCATCGGATGCTCGATGGGGAGGCCCTCCTCCCACTGAAACCACTTGAACTCCATGAGCCGAGCGATGCGGTCCGAGCCGAAGATGCGCATCAGATCATCCGCGAACGAGAGGTAAAAGCGCGACGAGCCAGGATCGCCCTGCCGGCCGGAGCGCCCGCGCAGCTGATTGTCGATGCGGCGCGCCTCGTGCCGCTCGGTGCCCAAGATGTGCAGGCCCCCGGCTGCCACGACCTGCCGGCGCTCCTCCTCGCATGTCTGCTTGAAACGCTGCGCGATCGCCTGCTTCGCCGCGTCCTCGAGTAGAGCCTCGCGCGCGGCTTCTTCTTCATGAATCGCGTGGTCGGCCAGCGCCTGCGGGTTGCCGCCGAGGAGAATGTCGGTACCGCGGCCGGCCATGTTCGTCGCGATGGTCACGGCCCCCTTGCGGCCCGCCTGGGCCACGATCCCGGCCTCTTGCTCGTGGTACTTGGCGTTGAGGACGTGGTGCGGCAGCCCCGCACGGATCGTCGCGATCGCCTGCACGAGCCGCTGGATCTCTTCCGCCCTGTACGCCAGGATGGACTTCGGGGCATCCTGCTTGAGCAGGGTGAGGAACTCTTCCGCCTGTGACTCGGTGATCGTTGCGGGACGCGACCATGCCTGCAGAAGCCGCGCGCGAAGCGCTTCGGGCAGCGACTCCTTCTTGAGCTCATCGAGCGCTCGCTGCGAGACGGCACCCAGCCATGTGACCATCGGTCCGGGCTCCTTGAGCAGGCGCGAGAGCCGCTCGGACTTCTCGATGGAGATCGTGCCGATGAGGACCGGCTGGCTGGTTCGGTGGAGCGAGACGATCTCCTGCACGACGGCGAGGAACTTCTCCTCTTCGGTCTTGAAGACCACGTCCGGGTAGTTCGTGCGGATGAGCGGGCGGTTCGTCGGAATCGAGACGACGTCGAGGCCGTAGATCGCGGTGAACTCCTGGGCCTCGGTGGAGGCGGTCCCGGTCATGCCGGCGAGTTTCTCGTACATCCGGAAGTAGTTCTGAAACGTCACCGAGGCGAGCGTCTGGTTCTCCTGGCGGATCTTCACGCCCTCCTTCGCCTCGATGGCCTGGTGGAGGCCGTCGCTCCAACGCCGTCCAGGCATGAGTCGGCCGGTGAACTCGTCGACGATGATGATCTCGCCGTCCTTGACCATGTAGTCGACGTCGACCTTGTAGAGCTCGTGCGCTCGGAGCGCTTGGGTGATGTGGTGGACGAGGCGCATGTTCGTCTCGTCGTAGAGGTTCGCCACACCGAGCAGCTCCTCGGCGCGTTTGATCCCATCTTCGGTGAGGCTCACCGCATGATCCTTCTCATCGACGTCGAACGCCTCGCCCTTCGTGAGCTGGCGCACGAGCTTGTCCAGGCGGTAGTAGAGCTCGGTCGACTCCTCCGCCGGCCCGGAGATGATGAGCGGGGTGCGAGCCTCGTCGATGAGGATGCTGTCCACTTCATCGACGATGGCGTAGTGGAACTCCCGCTGGACCATATCCTCCAAGCGGAAGCGCATGTTGTCGCGCAGGTAGTCGAAGCCGAACTCGTTGTTCTGGCCATAGGTGATGTCGGCAGCGTACGCCTCCCGCCGCTGGACCGGCCGCAAGTGGAGGAACCGTTCGGTCGCCTCGGTCCAGGTCGGGTCGTAGAGAAAGGAGAGCGACTCCTCTCCCTGCCGACGCTCGGCCGGGTCCACGCCCTGGATGGCGCCGACCGAGAGGCCCAGCGCATGGTAGATCGGCCCCATCCACCGCGCATCGCGGCGCGCGAGGTAGTCGTTGACGGTTACGATGTGGACGCCGCGTCCGGTGAGCGCGTTGAGGTAGGCGGGGAGTGTCGCGACGAGTGTCTTCCCTTCCCCGGTGGCCATCTCGGCGATCTTGCCCTCATGGAGCATGATCCCCCCGAGGAGCTGCACGTCGAAGGGGCGCATGGCGACCGTGCGCCGGGCCGCTTCGCGGACGACGGCGAACGCCTCGGGCAAGACGGCGGCGAACGCGCGCTGCTGAATCGTTCGCTGCTCTTTTTTCAGCGCGATTCGTTCGTCGTGGTTCAACTCATACCACGCCGGGTCTGAGGGACTGAGAAATTTGTGCGCGGCCAGCGATTGGCGTAATCGAGTCCGCAGCTCATCGGTCTTCGCCCGCAATTGATCATCGCTGAGCTGCTGTATCTCAGGCTCAAGCCGATTGATCGATTCGACCATGGGCCAGAGCCGCTTGCGCTCCCGCTCGTGGTACGTCCCAATGACTTTCTGCAGCAGCCAATTGACCATTGTCGCTAGCAAGCGCTCAGCAATCAGCACTAAGCACTAGGTGGGAAATTCTTGCTCTCCTGCTTCGTGCTGGGTGCTTAATGCTTAGTGCTATCCTGTGCTTTCCACTTGAGATACGCTTCCATGAAGGGATCGAGTGTGCCGTCGAGGACCGCCTGGGCGTTGCCGGTTTCGTGGTCGGTCCGCAGATCCTTCACCATGGCGTACGGGTGGAGGACGTACGAGCGGATCTGCGAACCCCACTCGATCTTCCGCTTCGCCTGGTAGTCCTTCGTCGCGGCCTCTTCCTTCTTGCGCCGCTCGGCGTCGGCGAGTCGCGCCTTGAGGACGTGCATGGCCTTGGCTTTGTTCTGCAGTTGGGAGCGCTCATCCTGGCACTGCACGACGATCCCGGTCGGCAGGTGGGTGATGCGCACCGCGGAGTCGGTCGTGTTCACCGATTGGCCCCCCTTGCCGCTGGAGCGGTAGACATCGATGCGCAGGTCCGATTCTTTGATTGCGATGGGGACGTCATCCTCACATTCCGGCACGACGTCGATGGAGGCGAACGAGGTGTGGCGCCGCTTGTTGGCATCGAAGGGTGAGATGCGCACGAGCCGATGGACTCCCTCCTCGCCCTGGAGGTACCCGTAAGCGTACGGCCCTTTCACGATGATCGTCGCACTCTTGAGCCCCGCCTCCTCGCCCGGGAGGAGATCGATCACGTCGGTGGCGAAGCCATGCTCATCGGTCCAGCGCCGGTACATCCGCAGGAGCATCTGCGCCCAATCGCACGACTCGGTGCCGCCTGCGCCGGAGTGGACGCTGAGGATCGCGTTCTTTCCGTCCAACTCGCCGCCCAGCAGTCGTTGAATCTCGAGCCGGCTGAACTGGGCTTCGAGGACGGCCACGTCGCGGGCGAGCTGGTCCAGAGAGGGTTGATCGTGAGGGTCGATGAGGCCGACGAGCTCGGCGAGGTCGCGCAACCCCTGCTCGAATTGGTCGATGGGGTTGCGGCGGGCTGTGAGCGCTTTCAGCGTCTGGACGGTCTGGCCGGCCTTGGCCTGATCCGACCAGAAATTCCCCTGCGCCATCGCGCGCTCGATCTCGGCGATGCGACGGGCCAGGGTCTCCAGGTCAAAGATACCTCCGCAGTTGGGTCCAGCGGCTCTGAAGCGCCGCCAGACGATGGCGAAGGTCGATGAGCTGATCGGAAATGTCTGCGGGAGCCATCGGTGGGAACTAGTCTAACATGGAACCCGTTGAAGGTAAAAGTGACTTTTCACTTACACTGACTGTTGGTTTCTCGCGAGGGCTGCGGCCTGCCGCTCCTGCTTCTCATCGATGAAACGGAGGAAGGCCTCCACCACGACCGAATCGTGTTGGACCCCGGCCTGCTTGTGCAGCTCGGCCCTGGCCTGCTCGACAGAGAGCCGCTTGCGGTAGGGTCGATCGGTGACCATGGCGTCATAGGCATCCGCCACCGCGAGAATTCTTGCTCCCAGGGGAATCGCCTCGCCTTTGAGCCCATCGGGATAGCCGCTGCCGTCAAAGCGCTCATGGTGGTGGCGCACGAGCGAGACGACCTTCTGCAGCGAACGAATCGGTCTGACAATCGCCTCGCCGATGATCGAGTGCTGCTCCATGATCTTGGCCTCATCTCCAGTCAGGGGCATAGGCTTCAAGAGGATCTCGTCCTTGATGCCAATCTTGCCGATGTCGTGGAGGACGCCGGCGTCGTTCAAGATCCCCTGCATCTCCTTATCCACACCGAGCTGTTCTCCGATCTTCGAGGCGTAGTAGCCCACTCGCTTCGAGTGGCCAGCGCTATAGAGATCTTTCGCCTCGACCGCCAGGGCGAGCGCCATGATCGTCTCCAGGTACGTCCGCTCCACATCGAGGTTCAATCGGTAGTTTTCAATGGCCACCGCCATCTGGGAGCCGATGCTCGCCATGAGCGACTCGTCATCGTCGGTGAAGGTCCGGGCGGCATCCTCGCGCAGCACCGCCATCACGCCAATGGCGCGGTCGCGCAGCTTCAAGGGCACGCACAGCACCGCCCCTTCCTTCTTCTCCTGGCCGTTGGCGATTCCCAAGGCGGCGGGGGTCCCGGCGCTGCGCATCGGTCGGCCCTCCTTCGCCACCCATCCTGCGATCCCCTCGCCCAACTTAATCCGCTGCCCCTCCTGCCCCACCTGATGGCCATCGTGACCCCACATCGTCTTCACGTACAGCTCTTGTTTCTCCCCATCCATCAAGAGGAGGCTGCCCATCTGCGCTTCCAACGCGGCCACGGTGTTCTCAATAGTGAGGGTGAGCACATGGTCGATCCCCTCGTACGAGATGATCGCGGTGCCGATGCGGGTGAGGAGCCGCTTGACGAGCTGGCGGGAGGACTCGAGCTGGTCGACCTTTTTCTCGAGCTCCTGCGTGATGCGGTTAAAGGAGCGGGCGAGCTCCCCGATCTCATTCGATTCCCCTACCTCAATGCGTCCGGTCACCCGTCCGCTGGCGATCTCTTTGGCCTTCTCCGCGACGAGGAGCATCGACTTGACCATGCGCCGCGCCACCAAGAAGTACCCGATGAAGGCCGAGGCGACGATGGGGTAGATCGCGATGCCCAGATCGATGTTGCACACCATCGCCCACACGACGATGAGGATGGGGATGAACGACATGAACCCGAACGAGAGGGTGAGCTTACGCTCCAGCCCTTCGGCGTGGAGCGGGACAAGCTTAAAGGGCGCTCTCCCAGACTTGGTTGAGGGCGATGTCGATGTCATCGTTGGCATGATGCGTAGTCAAGAGTGGCAGTTGAAGTATACCTGAGCGGCGATGGGATTAACAAACACGATACGCTTTCTCTGCGTTCTTATGATCCGTTAACTCTCCCGGCACCCCTCCTGGCGCAGGAGCCGCCGCTTCCGGGCCAGCCCCAGGGCATAGCCGCCTAACGTCCCGTCGGATCGGACGACGCGGTGGCACGGCACGATCGGCGCGAAGGGGTTGTTGTGCAAGGCGTTCCCGATGGCGCGGGCGCTTCGCGGTCGTCCAATCCGCCTGGCGACCCAGCCGTACGACCGCGTCTGGCCCGGCGGGATGGCGGAGATGGCCCGGTAGACCTGCTGCTGGAACGCGGTCAACCGAGCCCAGGCATTGGGAGGGACGCCTCGCGGGAGTGGCAGCCGAGTCACTGAGCGAAGTCGAATGTGCCGAGTCATCGGACGCGCGGTGCGCGATGGGCCAGCCGCTGGACGATCGTCGAGGCGAGCGACCTCGACAGACGACCCACTCGCGCGATGTCCTCGACGCTGGCGCGGGTGAGCGATGCCACCGAGCCGAAATGCCGCAGGAGCCGCCGCTTCCGCCGAGGCCCAACACCGGGAAGACCATCCAGCACCGAGGCGATGATGGCCCGTCCCCGCATCCCGCGGTGGTAGGTCACGGCAACGCGGTGCGCCTCATCCCGAATGTGCTGCACCAGGTGGAGGACCGGCGAGGTGGGCAACAGCACGATCGGCGCCTCATGGTCCGGGAGAAAAATGTGCTCGAACCGCTTCGCCAGGCCCATGTGCGGAATCCGCAGCGACAGCGCGGCAAGCGCCTCGCCGGCCGCGCTCAGTTGCCCCTTGCCGCCGTCCACGAGGATGAGATCGGGCAGCGGCAGCTCGGCGACGAGGGTGCCGCTGTAGCGCCGCCGGATGACCTCCCGCATCATCTCGTAGTCATCCCCGCCACCAGGCGTGGCGGGTCTCCGCCAAAGAGCGTTGGCGGACAACGGCGGACCCGCCAAAGCCTCATGGTGGGCGCCACGCTCTGTGGCGGAGATGTTCCCGACCGTCTCGATCCTGAAGCGGCGATAGTGGGCTTTGAGCGGTTTGCCGTCGCTGAAGACCACCATCGACCCCACTGCGAATTGGCCGAAGAGATGGGAGAGATCAAACGCCTCGATCCGCCGAGGAAGCTGGGGAAGCTTGAGCGCTGCTTGGAGCTGCTCGAGCGGCCCGGCCGTGAGCGATTTCTCCTTGGCGACGATGACCGACGTCAACGCCTGGATCTGGTCGCGGAGCCTCGCCGCTTCCTCAAAGCGCTGCGCGCGGGCGGCCTGCTGCATGCGCCGCGAGAGATCCTGCAGGAGCCGATCGCGCTGGCCTCTGAGGAACGCCACGAGGTCGTCCACAATCCGCTGGTAGCCCGTGGCGGTGATGTACCCTGCGCACGGGGCAAGACACTGTCCGAGATGGTACTCGAGACACGGTGTTGCGGGAAAGGTCCGGCACGTCCGCATCGGGAAGACCCGGCGGAGGA
>OBEQ010689321.1_pt1 | contig 27798 bp, 39 predicted proteins | sample 1670901 | NCBI WGS metagenome assembly OBEQ01 (sample SAMEA104232315, study PRJEB22302) | groundwater metagenome | biome: forest; feature: aquifer; material: groundwater | place: USA | collected 2011-08-07 | depth 5.4 m
ACACAGCTCACCATGAGAACATTCCATATCGGAGGAACGGCAAGCCGCATCATTGAACAATCGTACATCAAGGCGAAAAATACCGGGACGGTCAAATACCACAACCTTCGCGTGGTGGCATCCGAGAACAATCCGAATGAATTTGTGGCGCTCAACCGGAACGGGCAGATTTCGGTTAATGATGAGTCGGCGCGGGAATATGAACGCCATGTAGTTCCTCAAGGCTCAACGATCCGTGTTGCAGATGGGGGCACGGTCGAAAAGGAAGCGCAATTTATCGAATGGGATCCTTATATGTCCCCCATCCTGACGGAAGTTCAAGGATTCGTTAAGTTTGAAGACATCCGGCAGGATATCACGATCCGGGAAGAAATGAACCCGGCGACCGGAATGATCGAGCGCGTCGCGATGGAACATCGCGGTGAGTTTCATCCCCAGTTGATTATCCTCGATAAAAGAAAAGAAGTCGTCGCCTTTTACCCGATTCCGGCAGGCGCGCATATTCTGGTGAAAGATGGTCAAGAAGTGAGGGCGGGGCATCTCATCGCCAAAACCCCTCGTCAGATCCAGAAGACGAGGGATATCACGGGCGGTCTTCCGCGCGTGGCCGAACTCTTTGAGGCGAGACGCCCGAAAAATCCCGCTATTATCAGTGAGATTGACGGAATCGTAGAGTTTGGCGCTGCCAAAAAAGGACAGCGGCGCGTCATCGTCAAAAGTCAGAGCGGGATGAAAAAGGAATACCTGATCCCGCACGGAAAACACCTCAACGTCTATAAGGGAGATCGCGTCTTGAGCGGAGAGCAGCTTATCGACGGGCCGGTCGTCCCGCAGGACATCTTAAGGGTGAGCGGCGATAAAAAACTCCAGGAATATCTCGTGAATGAAGTTCAAGAGGTCTATCGTCTGCAGGGTGTGCGTATTAATGATAAGCACATTGAGGTCATTGTGCGGCAGATGTTGAAAAAGGTCCGCATCGAGGACGCCGGAGACACCCATTTCTTGATGGGATCCCAGATCGATAAAGTACAATTCCGAGAAGAGAATGAACGGCTGATGAAAAAAGGGGGACGTCCCGCAAGCGCCACCTCCCTCCTTTTAGGGATCACCAAAGCGTCTCTTTCGACAGAGAGCTTCATTTCAGCGGCCAGTTTTCAGGAGACAACCCGCGTTTTGACCGAAGCGGCCGCCAGCGGGAAACGGGATGACCTTCTCGGCCTCAAGGAAAGTGTTATTATGGGACATTTGATTCCTGCGGGGACCGGTTTTTCAGCTCACCGCCTGATCGAACTCGTGAAGAAAGGCAAGGAGATTCCGCAACCGGACTTCGTAAAGGAAACAAAAGAGATGAATGAGATTGTGATGATGAAAGAAGAGGATGAAACCTGACCGATGCCGACGATAGCCCAGCTCATCCGAAAAGGAAGAAGCAGCATCCATAAAAAAACTAAATCGCCCGCCCTTCGGGGGAATCCGCAGAAGCGGGGTGTCTGTCTTCAGGTGAAGACCCAGACGCCGAAGAAACCGAACTCGGCTTTACGGAAGGTGGCGAGAGTTCGTCTGACGAACAGCGTTGAAGTTACGGCCTATATTCCCGGGGAAGGCCATAATCTGCAGGAGCACTCGATTGTTCTGGTGCGCGGCGGAAGGGTAAAAGATTTACCGGGCGTACGATACCACATTATCCGCGGAACCCTGGACACGGCAGGCGTTCAGGATCGGAAAAAATCGCGCTCCAAATACGGCGCGAAGAGGCCCAAATCATGAGACGACGACGATCCCCTCGAAAAGAGGCAGCCCCGGACCCAAGATTCCATAATGTTCTTTTGGGTAAATTCATTAATATGGTCATGCTAGAGGGGAAAAAATCGATTGCTGAATCGATTGTTTACCGCTCCCTGGATGAAGTGGCCAAAAAGGCGGGGAAGACCGATAACTTGGAAATTTTTCAAAAAGCGATTTCTAATGTGCGGCCTGTTCTGGAGGTTAAATCCAGAAGGGTCGGCGGCGCGACCTATCAGGTCCCTATCGAAATTCAGTCGGATCGGGGGATGACTCTTGCGATGCGCTGGATCCGGGACTTCGCGAAGTCGCGTAAGGGAAGACCGATGCACGAGAGACTTGCCCAAGAACTCTTTGACGCCTACAAGGGAGAAGGGCAAGCGGTGAAAAAGAAGGAAGATACCCATAAGATGGCGGAGGCGAATAAGGCCTTCAGTCATTACCGATGGTAACTATAACGCATGGCAACGATGGCGAAAGAAATGGGAACAGAAGCGCAGAGCACTCTTCATAAAACCCGGAATATCGGAATTATCGCGCATATCGACGCGGGGAAGACGACCACGACCGAGCGTATCCTTTTTTACACCGGCCGGATCTATAAGATCGGCGAGGTGGATGAGGGAACGACCACCATGGACTGGATGGTCCAGGAGCAGGAACGGGGAATTACCATCACGGCGGCCGCGACGATGTGTAAGTGGAAGGACTACCCCATTAATATCATTGATACCCCAGGTCATGTCGATTTTACGGCTGAAGTTGAAAGAAGCCTTAAAGTTCTCGACGGGGCGGTCTGCATCTTTTGCGCCGTCGGCGGTGTCGAACCGCAAAGTGAAACCGTCTGGCATCAGGCGGATAAATACGGAGTCCCCCGCATCGCATACATCAATAAGATGGACCGGACGGGAGCCGATTTCTTCGGCGCGCTCCATCAGATTCAGGAAAGGCTGAACCCGACGGCGTCTCCCGTTCAACTTCCGATCGGGAAGGAAACTTCTTTTATCGGCATCATCGATCTGATTGCCATGAAGGCCGTTCTTTATGATGAAGACCCGCAGGGCCTTCAGTTTCGCATCGTTGAAATTCCGAAGGAACATCTGGCAGAGGCTCAAAAATACCGTCATCACCTGGTTGAGAAGCTTTCGGAATTGAGCGACCGGATGATGGATAAATACGTTCATGACCAGGACATTACCGAACAGGACATCCGTGAAGCGATCCGCGACGCGGCGATGCATAAAGGATTCATCCCCGTTTTATGCGGCGCATCTTTCCGGAACAAAGGGGTCCAACTCTTGCTCGATGCGGTCTGTGAGATCCTTCCGTCTCCTCTGGATATTCCTCCCATTGAGGGGAAGAATCCGGAAACGAGTGAAAAAGAGGAGCGGAAGCCCAGCGATGAAGAGCCGTTTTCGGCGCTCGCGTTTAAAATCATGTCGGATCCTTACGTCGGAAAACTGACCTATTTCCGGATTTATTCGGGGGTTTTGAACTCCGGGATCTATGTTTATAATATCACCCGGGACAAGAAGGAAAGGGTCTCAAAAATTCTGAAAATGCATGCCAACAAACAGGAAATCGTCAACGAACTGAGGGCGGGGGATATCGGCGCCTGCGTCGGACTTAAAGAGACCCGTACAGGTGACACCTTATGCGATCCGGACCATCCGATTCTCCTTGAGGCAATTCAGTTCCCTGAGCCGGTCATCTCCATGGCGATTGAGCCGAGCACCAAATTTGATCAGGAAAAACTCGGTCTTTCTCTGCGCAAACTGGAAGAGGAAGATCCGACCTTCCGGGTGCGGTACAACGAAGAAACCGGCCAGACCCTGATTTCCGGGATGGGCGAACTTCACCTTGAGATTATTGTCGACCGGATGCTCCGCGAATTCAAGGTAAAAGCCAATGTCGGAAAACCGGAAGTCGCTTATAAAGAAACGATCAAGCGGAAAGCGGAAGTGGTAGCCAAATTCATTCAACAGACCGGCGGCCACGGCCAATATGGACATGTCGAGATCACCGTGGAACCGGGCGAACGGGGAAGCGGAATTGTTTTTATCAATAAAATCGTAGGCGGTTCGATCCCGAGAGAGTATATTCCTGCCGTCGAAGAAGGGATTCGTAACCAGTCCAAAACCGGGTGCCTGGCGGGTTATCCGGTCATCGATGTGACCGCCACACTCCTTGACGGTTCTTTTCACCCCGTCGACTCCTCAGAGTTTGCTTTCAAGATGGCGGGTCAGCGCGCTTTCACAGAGGGATTGAGACAAGCCCATTCGATTTTACTTGAACCGATCATGAAGATAGAGGTGGTGACTCCCGAAGACTATATGGGAGACGTGATCGGAGATCTGAACTCCCGCCGCTGCCGGATCGAAGAAATAAAGGAAAGAGGACAGATTAAAGTGATGCATGGCGTGGTTCCGCTTGGAACGATGTTCGGATATGCGACGAGACTCCGGTCTCTGAGCCAGGGGCGCGCTAATTTTACGATGGAACCCGCTTTTTATCAGGAGATTCCTGCGGCACTCGCAGAAGAAATTATCACCAAAGGGCAGAATCTGAAAAAATAATTTTTGGAAGGAGGACATCCATGGCCAAGGAAAAATTTGAACGCACAAAGACACACGTCAATATCGGAACGATCGGTCATGTCGATCACGGCAAAACCACCCTCACCTCTGCGATCACCTTTGTCCTGAACAAAAAGGGATGGGCCGAGGTAAGGCCTTATGATTCCATTGATAACGCCCCGGAAGAGAAGGAGCGCGGAGTCACTATCAACGTCTCTCACGTGGAGTACCAGACCGAGAAAAGGCACTATGCCCATGTTGACTGCCCGGGCCATGCCGATTACATCAAGAATATGATCACAGGGGCTGCCCAGATGGACGGAGCCGTTTTGGTCGTCTCAGCAGCAGACGGGCCCATGCCCCAGACGAGGGAGCATATCCTCTTAGCCCGCCAGGTCGGTGTCCCTTCCATGGTTGTCTTCCTTAATAAGGTAGATGTCGTAGAAGATAAAGAACTCCTCGATCTTGTAGAGCTGGAAGTCAGAGAACTCCTCACCAAGTATGAATTCCCCGGAGAGAAAACCCCTATTGTAAGAGGGTCCGCCTTAAACGCCATGAACTGCGGCTGCGCCAAAGACACTTGCCCCAACTGTAAGCCGATTTTGGATCTCATGGATGCCGTAGATACCTTTATCCCCACCCCCAAGAGAGATACTGAAAAGCCCTTCCTCATGAGTGTGGAGGATGTCTTCTCTATTACAGGGAGGGGCACAGTCGGTACCGGCCGTGTCGAGCGCGGCAAGATCAAGGTCGGCGAGGAAGTCGAAATCGTGGGTCTGGCCAAGGAACCTAAAAAGAGTGTCGCAACCGGAATCGAGATGTTCCGGAAACTCCTGGATGAAGGTCAGGCCGGAGACAACCTCGGTATCCTCTTAAGAGGGATCGACAAGAAAGACCTCCAGAGAGGCCATGTCTTGGCAGCCCCGGGAAGTATTACCCCTCACACCAAGTTCCTCGCGGAATCTTACATCTTGACCAAAGAAGAAGGAGGCCGTCACACCCCCTTCTTTAATGGATACAGACCCCAGTTCTACTTCAGAACCACGGATGTGACCGGAGTCGCCACCCTCCCGAAGGGAGTGGAAATGGTGATGCCCGGAGACAATGTGACCATGACCATTGAACTCATCACCCCGATTGCCATGGAAAAGGAACAGCGCTTCGCCATCCGCGAAGGAGGCAAAACCGTGGGTGCTGGGGTCATCAGCCAGGTGTTGGAGTAAGTATGGCAGAACAGAAGATTCGGATTCGACTGAAAGCGTACGATCATCGGCTCCTCGACCAGTCCGCCGCGCAGATTGTGGAAACGGCAAAGCGGACCGGGGCGAAGGTTTCCGGTCCCGTTCCTTTACCGACGAAAAAGGAGGGGTTTACCGTAAACCGTTCCACCTTTATCGACAAAAAATCGAGAGAGCAGTTTGTCATTAAGACACATAAAAGACTTTTGGACATTATCAGCCCGACCGCCAAAACAATTGACGCGCTCAGACGCCTCGATCTTCCGGCGGGAGTTCACGTGGAGATTCGCTGACAAAAATGGAAGAAAAAGTTCAGGAAAAACAGGAAACGACAACAACGGTTGCGACGCGGCCCAAAGGTTTCCTCGGTAAAAAGATCGGGATGACGCAGGTATTCGGCGAAGAGGGGGAACTGGTGCCGGTGACAGTGATCGAAGGAGGTCCTTGTCCCGTGCTTCAGGTGAAGACGAAGTATAGGGATGGCTATGACGCCATTGTCCTCGGATTCGAGGATAAACGATTTGTCCGGGAAATCCGCATTAAGCCCAATGAAAAAATTGAAGTCGGACAGACACTGGGGGTTGAGGGATTCACCAGCGGCGATTATGTCGATATTACGGGAGTGACGATCGGAAAGGGATTTCAGGGGGGAATGAAACGGTGGCACTGGAAGGGCGGACGCGCCACGCGCGGATCGATGCACCATCGCAAGCCCGGTTCCATTGGATCAAGTTCTGATCCGTCTCGTGTCTTTAAGGGGCACCATCTCCCCGGACACATGGGGAATGTGGTTCGGACAACTCAGAATCTCGAAGTGGTGGATGTCGATCCAGCGAACTCCCTCCTTCTGGTGAAGGGGTCTGTTCCCGGAAAATTAGGATATGTGATGGTGAAACCGGCCCTTAAGAAAGTCCATAAGGCAAAGAGGGTTATCCAAAAATCTGAAGAAAAGAAGCAAGCGAAGGAAACCAAGGAAAAGAAAAAACCAGCGGCGGTTAAGAAATGAGCGCAACAGTTCCTTTATTGAATCAAAAAGGTGAAAAAGTTTCCGATATTCCGCTTGACGAAAAGGTCTTTGACGGAGAGGTGAACAAACCTCTTCTCCATCAGGTGATCCGGATGTACCAGGCCAATCTGCGTCAGGGGACGCATGCGACCAAAACGCGCGGGGAGGTTTCGGGAGGCGGAAAAAAACCGTGGCGGCAAAAGGGAACAGGGCGCGCGCGGGCCGGTTCCAACCGAAGCCCCTTGTGGCGTCATGGCGGAACCGTTTTCGGGCCGCACCCGAGAGATTACGGATATACACTTCCGGTTAAGATGAAGAAGCTCGCCCTCCGCTCGGCACTGAATGGAAAAGTGAACGACGGGGAAATCGTTATCGTGGACAAGGTCAACCTGGAACAGGCCAAAACAAAGGAATTCGTCGCGTTTCTTCGCGCACTCAAACTGGAAGGGAAAATTCTCGTTGTCGTGGAGAAAGAGTCGACGTCTTTACGGCGCTCCTCCCGGAATGTCAAAGGCATTTCTTTGAAAGTAGGCCAGGAAGTTAACGCCTACGATATGACCAGACACCGGAAAGTCGTTATTGAAGAGGGGGCCCTTGCGGTCCTTCTCAAAAATTGTCTGGAGGCCTTGTCATGACGTCCTATCAGATTGTCAAAGGCCTCTTAAGGACCGAAAAGGGGACCGGTATGGCGCTGCAAAACAAATATCTTTTTAAGGTCGACAGGCAGGCCAACAAAATTTCGATCCGGAAGGCGGTTGAAGAAATTTATAAGGTAGATGTGGTAAGCGTTCAGACGATGATTGTTCCGGGGCGGATGAAACGGCTTCGGGCTCAAGAGGGAAGAACGCCTTCCTGGAAAAAAGCGATTGTCAGTCTGAAGACGGGACAGCAGATTCAGCTGACTTGAAAGAGGAGTAGGAGTTTTCAATGGGAATTCGGATCATCAAACCAACAACGCCCGGACAGCGGCACGCGGAACTTCCGACATTTGCGGAGATCACAAAGAAAAGGCCGGAGAAGTCGCTCCTTGAGCCGCTTCGCTCTCACGGCGGCCGGAATGTCCATGGGCATGTGACGGTCCGGTTTCGCGGAGGCGGACATAAGCGCCAGTTCCGGAAAATTGATTTCAAAAGAGATAAGGCCGGCATTAAAGGAACGGTCATTGGAATTGAATATGACCCGAACCGTTCGGCCAGGATCGCGCTCATCCGTTATGAGGATGACGAAAAACGGTACATTCTTTGGCCGCTTGAACTCAAAGTCGGCGATGACATCATTTCCGGAGAACAGGTGGAGGTGAAGGCGGGCAATTGTCTTACCCTTCGGGAGATCCCCCTCGGAACCGTCGTTCATAATGTGGAACTGATGCCGGGTCACGGGGGACAGATCGTCCGTTCAGCCGGCGCCGGGGCGCAGGTCTTAGCGAAAGAAGGGGACTACGCGCATCTTCGTCTCCCTTCCGGAGAGGTGCGGCTGGTAAATCTCCGTTGCGTCGCAACCATCGGGCAGGTTGGGAATATCGATCATGAAGGGATTTCCGTCGGAAAGGCCGGTCGTAACCGATGGCTCGGACGTCGTCCCCATGTGCGCGGCTCCGCGATGAATGCGGTCGACCATCCCCACGGCGGCGGCGAAGGGAAGTCAGGTCAGGGAAATCCGCATCCTGCTTCGCCCTGGGGTATGCCGACGAAAGGGTTCAAGACACGGAAGAAGCGGAAGGCCTCAGATCGGTTTATTTTGAAACGGAGGAGATAATGGGACGATCTCTTAAAAAGGGTCCGTTTGTCGACGGCCATTTAGTTGAAAAAATAGATAAGATGCGCGCCTCGGGGGAGAAGAAGCCGATCAAGACCTGGTCGCGCCGCTCGACGATTACTCCCGATTTTGTCGGGTACACCTTTTCCATTCATAACGGAAGAAAATTTCTACCGGTCTATGTGACTGAAAACATGGTCGGCCACAAACTGGGTGAGTTTTCTCCGACCCGTACCTTCAAGAAACATGGTTCGGTGGCGGAGAAAACGACGGCAGTGAAGTAGGAGAAGCATGGAAGGAAAATCGGTCAGTCGTTTTTTAAAAATTTCACCGCGGAAGGTCAGGCTGGTGATTGATCTAGTGCGCAACCAAGATGCGGACTACGCGGTGGCTCTTCTGACGCATGTCCCGAAAGGGGCCGCGCCCATCGTCAAAAAAGCGATTCTCTCCGCGCTGGCCAGTGTCAGACGGAATCCTGCGCACAAGGGGCCGTTGGTTATCTCCAAAATTACCGCCAATGAAGGGCCGACCAAAACCGGGCGCAGGTGGCGGGCGGCAGCGATGGGCCGCGGAGTGCGATATCGGCGTCGCCAGACACATCTTGTGGTTGAACTTGAGGCGAAATAATCAATGGGACATAAAACACATCCTGTCAGTTTTCGATTAGGGTATACCAAGGACTGGAGTTCCTTGTGGTATGCGAACAAGAAGGAGTTCCCGAAATATCTCCAGGAAGACATGATGCTGCGCCAGACGATCATGAAAAATTTTACACAGGCGGCCATTTCGAAGGTGGTCATTGAACGGTCCAGCGGGAAAGTCCGGATCATTATTCATACCGCGCGTCCAGGTGTTATCATCGGACGGCGCGGGGCCGACATCGACCGGTTGAGAGATGATATTCATACGTTGACCCAAAAGGAAGTCATCATTGATATCAAAGAGATCAAGAATCCGTCTATTGATGCCCAGCTGGTGGCGGAAAACATCGCCCTTCAGCTGGAGCGGCGTATCTCCTTCCGTCGCGCCATGAAAAAGTCGGTCCAGACCGCCATGCAATCCGGCGCCCAGGGAATCAAGGTGCGCTGCTCGGGCCGTTTGGGAGGCGCCGAGATGTCCCGCGTTGAAGGATATAAGGAAGGAAAGATCCCGCTTCAGACCATCCGAGCTGATATCGACTACGGGTTTACGGAGGCAAAGACAACTTTCGGGCGGATCGGTGTGAAGACCTGGATCTACAAGGGGGACGCACCTTTATTTAAGGAAAGAACCGGACGCAATGCTGTTACCGAAAAGAATAAAATATAGGAAATCACAGCGGGGTGACCGAAAAGGAATTGCCACCCGCGGGTCCCGTTTGAATTTCGGCGAGTTTGGCCTGCAGTCGACGGAAAATGCCTGGTTCACCAGCGCTCAGATCGAAGCGGCGAGGGTCTGCCTCAGCCGTCATGTCAAAAGAGGGGGAAAGGTCTGGATCCGCGTCTTCCCGGATAAACCGGTGACCAAGAAACCGGCCGAAACCCGTATGGGAAAAGGGAAGGGGGATGTGGATCACTGGGTCGCTGTGATCCACCGGGGGAAAATCCTTTTTGAAATGGAGGGAATCCCTGAAGAACTTGCGAAGGAAGCGATGCATCTGGCGGCGTATAAGATTCCTTTTCGAACGAAATTTGTGACCCGTAAAGGACTCACGGGTATCCGGTAAAACATGACGAAACCAGATGAACTGCGTCACTTGACAGTCGATGAGCTGAAGGGGAAGGTGGCGACTCTTGAGAAAGAGCTTTTTGAATTTCGCCAAAAAGCGATTCAGGGCTCTCTCGAGAAGATCAGTCAGATTCGATCGACCCGGAAGGAAATCGCAAGGATCCATACGATTTTAAAGGAGAAGAGCGTTGAACAAGCAAAGAACTAGTAGGCGCAAGCAAAGGGTCGGGGTTGTCTTAAGCAATAACACCGCAAAAACGATTGTGGTACGGGTCTCAAGACTTTCCCGTCATGTGATGTATCGGAAGGTAGTGCGGAGGGTCATCACCCTCAAGGCGCATGACCAGGACCGTCAGGCAAAGGTCGGAGACAAAGTGCGCATCGTTGAAACGCGGCCCCTTTCCAAGGATAAGCGGTGGCGGCTTAAAGAGATTATGGTGTCTTCCTCATGATTCAGTTGCGGACCATTCTTGAAATTGTAGACAATACCGGAGCCAAGCGGGCCTCCTGCATCGGTGTTCTTCGCCGGAGCGGAAAGCTGAGCGCGGAGGTGGGGGACATCATCACGGCGAATATCAAGGAGTCGACGCCGGACGCGATCGCCAAAAAAGGGACGGTCGTGAAGGCGGTCATCGTTCGCACCAAAAACGCGATTAAAAGATCAGACGGTTCCATTCTCCGTTTCGACGGGAATGCGGCGGTGATTATCGACGCGCAGGGGAATCCTTTGGGAACCCGCATCTTTGGGCCCGTAGCCCGTGAACTCCGCGATAAAAAATTCACCAAAATTATTTCATTGGCCCCTGAGGTACTTTAAATGAGTCTCATTAAGAAGAAAGATGTCGTGATGGTCATGTCGGGAAAGGATAAAGGGAAAAAGGGAAAGGTTTTTCTTGTTTTGCCTAAAAAGGGGAGGGTTTTCGTCGAAGGGATGAATCTCGCGCGGAAGCATACCCGGCGAACCCGGGAGGGCCAGCAGGGAGGAATCATCAGCATCGAAAAGCCTCTTTCCTTCTCGAAGGTTCAATATTTTTGCACGCGGTGCAACCGGCCGGTTCGCCTGGGGGTTAAACTCTCCGGGGACGGGAGCCGCCTCCGGATCTGCCGCCGCTGTCAATCGGAGCTTTCATAAGATGGCCAGACTTTTAGATCGGTATCACAAAGAGATTGCGCCGGCCCTGTGTAAACGGTTTGGATACCACAACCTCTTTCAGGCCCCGCGGCTGGAAAAAGTAGTCGTGAATGTGGGAGCCGGTGAGGGAGCTCATGACGCCAAAATAATTGAAACAGTCACGCAGGACTTGGCACTCATTACCGGACAACGGCCCGTCGTGACAAAGGCGAAAAAATCGATTTCAAATTTCAAGATCCGTGAAGGGTCGCCGGTCGGATGCCGGGTGACGTTGCGGGGAAGAAGAATGTATGAGTTTACGGATCGGCTGGTCAATTCGGCTCTTCCGCGTATCCGAGACTTCCGGGGAGTTCCAACGACGTCATTCGACGACAACGGGAATTATACCCTCGGCATCAAGGAACATCTCATTTTCCCGGAAATTGACCATGATAAAATCGAAAAAAATTACGGGATGGATATTACTTTTGTGATCCGTTCCGGAAATCGGGAAGCATCCCAGGAACTTTTGAAACTGCTGGGTATGCCTTTCCGGACCTCATAGTAAGGGCGCCATGGCGAAAAAGTCATTAATCATTAAATGCAGTCGTCCTCCGAAATTTAAGGTGAGAGGATACCACCGTTGCCATCGCTGCGGCCGGCCGAGGGGGTATCTGCGTCGGTTCGAACTGTGCCGCATCTGTTTTCGTGAACTGGCCTCGCGGGGTGAGATTCCCGGAGTCCGCAAGGCCAGCTGGTAGAAGGAAGGAGAGAAATATGAGTCTTTCCGATCCCATCGGAAATATGCTGACGGTGATCCGGAATGCGAACGCGGTTTCTAAAGAGAAAACCGAAGTTCCGACCTCGCATTTGAAGCAGGAAATTCTTCGTGTTCTCAAAGAAGAGGGGTATATCCGTCACTTCAAGGCCGTGGAAAGCGCAACTCAGGGAATTCTCCGCATCTATTTGAAAGAGGAAGGCGAGAAAAAATCGCCGATTACGGGGTTACGCCGGATTTCCAAACCGGGTCTCCGTGTCTATGCGCCCAAGACGCGCATTCCGAAGGTCCTGGGAGGATTGGGGGTCGCTATTCTTTCGACCTCCAAAGGGGTCATGACCGACAAGAAGGCGCGGGTCAACCAGGTGGGCGGGGAAGTTCTCTGTTACGTGTGGTGAAAAGACAATGTCTCGTATAGGAAAGAAAACGATTCAATTACCCGATACCGTAAAACTGAGTCAGCAGGGGCAGACTCTTCTGGTTCAGGGGCCCAAAGGGGAACTCCGTTTTGATCTCCCTGTTGGAATTGAGATGCATCAAGCGGATAAAACCATTTCCATTAAAAGGAAGTCAGATCATAAGGCGATCCGGGCCCTTCACGGAACATGCCGGAGTCTTCTGGCCAATATGATCAAAGGGGTCACGGAAGGATTCAAAAAAGAACTTGAAATTGAAGGAGTCGGGTATCGTGCCCAGATGAAGGGAAAAATCCTTTCGATGCAGCTCGGATTTACCCATCCGATCGATTATCCGGTCCCCGACGGGATAACGATTCAGACCCCGGCCCAGACCCAGATTGTGGTGACGGGTGCCGATAAACGGAAGGTCGGGCAAACGGCCAGTGAAATCCGCTCCTACCGTAAGCCCGAACCGTATAAGGGAAAAGGGATTCATTATGTGGGCGAAACGATCCGCCGCAAGGCGGGAAAAACGGTGGCTTGAGGTGTTTTATGAGAGCTGATATCGGGAGAATACGGCGTCACCAGCGCTCCCGGCGGAAAGTCGTCGGGACAATGGAAAAACCGAGACTTTCGGTTTACCGAAGTGTGAAATATTTCTATGCCCAACTGGTGGATGATATGACGCAGAAGACGATTTTCACTCTTTCAACAAAGCGTCTGGATCAGAAGGTAAAGAAAACGGCCGGTGCTGCGGTGCTCGGAAAGCTTTTTGCGACCGAAGCGAAAGCGAAGGGATTTAGTCGTGTTGTTTTTGACCGCGGCGGGTATCTTTATCATGGAAGAATAAAGGCTTTTGCCGATGCCTGTCGTGAAAACGGACTGATGTTCTAAGGAGATGTGACTTGGAGAGAATGAGGGGAGGCCAGGGGCCGGAACTGATTGAAAAACTGATTCGTCTGAATCGTGTGTCGAAAGTCGTCAAGGGAGGGAAACGTTTTTCCTTCAGCGCCTTGGTTGTTGTCGGTGATGCCAAAGGATCCGTCGGATGCGGTTACGGCAAGGCCAATGAAGTCGCGGATGCCATCCGGAAAGGAATGTCCTCGGCAAAAAAGAATATGTTTAAGGTCCCGATGAAAGGGGTAACCATCCCCCATGAGATCATCGGCCATTTCGGCGCCGCAAAAGTCTTTTTCAAACCCGCTTCTCCCGGGACCGGTGTGATTGCCGGCGGGGCGGTACGCGCCTTCTGTAAGGCGGCGGGTATCAAAGATATTTTGACGAAGTCTCTCGGTTCCAACACCGCGATCAACGTGTTGCGGGCTACCGAAAATGCCTTCAAATCCTTTAAACTTATCACGACCCCTCAAAGAATGGAATCGTTAGAAGAAAAAGTGGAGCCCGTCTCATGAATTTATCGGAACTTTCTCCGGCAAAAGGGAGTCGTCGCAGGCCCAAACGGTGCGGTCAGGGCCGCGGATCCGGGAGCGGAAAGACCTCCGGAAGAGGACAGAAGGGACAGACCTCGCGTTCCGGAAGAGGGCCCCGTCTCGGTCTTGAAGGGGGACAGATGCCGCTCATCCGGCGTCTTCCGAAGCGCGGCTTCAACAACGCTTCCTTTAAGGAAGTTTTCCGGATCGTGAACGTTGGACAGCTCAATCGATTTAAGGAAGGCTCCGTCATTTCTCCAAAGGAACTTGAGGAGGAGAGAGTCATTCACAGGGGCGAATCACCCGTTAAGATTTTGGGCGGCGGGGAGCTTAAAAAATTGCTTCAAGTCTCAGCGCATGCGTATAGCGAAAAGGCGCGCGAGCGGATCGAAGCGTGCGGGGGCAAGGCCCTTCTTCTAGGGGGCACTCAAAATGCTTAATGCGTTCGTCAATACATTTAAGATCCCGGACCTCCGGAAAAAAATTCTTCTGACGATGGTTCTCGTCCTGATCTACCGCGTCGGGGCTTATATCCCGACGCCGGGGATCGATGGGAATAAGCTGGCCCAATTTTTCGATCAGATCAGCCGGACGCAGGGCGGAACGCTTTTCGGAGTCATGAATATGTTCAGCGGCGGAGCGATTCACCGTTTAACGATTTTCGCGCTCGGGATTATGCCGTATATCTCCTCATCCATCATTCTCCAGCTTTTAACGGCGGTCATTCCGACCCTTGAGAAAATGGCGAAAGAAGGGGAAATCGGCCGGCGCAAGATTACGCAATATACGCGTTATGGAACGGTTGTCTTGGCGATCATTCAATCTTTTTTTATCAGTCTCTGGATTGAGGACCCGGCCCGTTTCGGAGGACTTCAGATTGTGCAGTTTCCGGGATGGAAATTCCGGTTATTGACCGTCCTCACTCTCACCAGCGGCACCGCCTTTATCATGTGGCTCGGTGAACAGATCACAGAGTTTGGAATCGGAAACGGGATGTCCCTGTTGATTACCGTCGGGATTATTTCGAGCATCCCGACCGCCTTTACGCAACTTTATTACCTTGTCTCTCCGTTCGATATCGCGCGGCAACAGCTTTCACCCATCAAACTCGTTTTTATGGGGGCGATGATGGTGTCGGTCATTGTCGGTGTTATCCTGATCACGCAGGCGTCCCGCAAGGTGCCGGTTCAGTACGCCAAACGGATTGTGGGGCGGAAGGTTTACGGCGGGCAGAATACCTATATTCCGCTGCGGATGAATCAGGCAGGGGTCATTCCGATCATCTTCGCGCAGTCGATCATTCTTTTCCCGGCGACGATGGCCGGGCTCGTGCCGCACGCGGGGATTCAGTCATTCGCCAATCTCCTGTTAAGGGGGCATTTGGTGTACACGATTCTTTATGGCATTCTGATCATCTTTTTCTCCTTTTTTTATACGGCGATCACCCTGAACCCGGTCGATCTGGCCGACAATATGAAAAAATACGGCGGATTTGTTCCGGGGATCCGACCCGGGAAACCGACGGCCGAATATTTTGACTATCTCATTACGCGGATCACTTGGCCCGGCGCCATTTTTCTCACGCTCATCGCCATTTTCCCCGATTTTGTCAGCGCCTCCATGAAGGTTCCGTACCTCATTGCCAGTTTCTTCGGAGGAACGGGGCTTCTGATCATCGTCGGAGTGATGCTGGATACCATGAAGCAGATTGAATCGCACCTCCTGATGCGCCACTATGAAGGTTTCATGAAGAGCGGGCATTTGAAGGCGCGTAGGGCCTGATGAGGATCATTTTTTTGGGACCTCCCGGCGCCGGAAAGGGAACTCAGGCAAAAATCCTTTCCGAACGCTACCGAATTCCCCATATTTCAACGGGGGATATCCTGAGGGAAGTTTCGAAAAAAAATACGGCGCAGGGGCAGGGGCTGCGGGCCCTGATGCAGCAGGGAAAACTGGTGCCGGATGAGGGTGTCACCCAACTCGTCGCAGAACGGCTGAATGACAAAGATGCCGAGGGCGGCTTTATCTTGGACGGTTTTCCCCGGAATGAAAAGCAGGCGGAAAGTCTGGACGAGCTCCTTGAAAACAGAAAAACACCGATCGACCGGGTCATTTATTTTGAGACACAGGAAAAAACGGTCATCTTTCGGCTGGCCGGCCGAAGACTCTGCGAAAACTGCGGCGCCAATTACCATGTCAAAAATATTCCGCCGCAAAAATCAGGCCTCTGCGATCTTTGCGGAGGTCGGCTGATCCAACGGGCCGACGATAACGAAGAGACCGTACGCAAGCGTCTCCGTGTGTATCAGGAAGAAACGGCGAATCTCGTCGGATATTATAGACGGCAGGACAAGCTCAGGGTTGTCAAAGGGGATCTGGAACTCAAGGAAGGCGTGACGGCCCTTGAGTCCCTTTTGAAAGAGGAGCGATTGGTTCGTGATTGAACTGTTGTCTCCTCGTGAGATCGATTTCATGCGGGAAGCGGGACGGATGACTTCAAGTGTCCTCCAGGAACTGGAGGGAAAGGTCGTTCCGGGCATCACCACCGCCGAACTGGACAGGGAAGCGGAAAAGGTGATTCGTGACCTAGGCGGTGAACCGGCCTTTAAAGGGTATCACGGATATCCGGCCTGTATCTGCACCTCGGTGAATGAAGAAGTTGTTCATGGCATCCCCGGCCGACGGATCATTCAAAAAGGGGATCTCTTAAGTATCGATGTCGGCGTGCGATACCATGGTTATTACGGGGACAGCGCATTCACATTTTCTGTGGGTGAAATGGACGCCGATTCACAGAGACTTTTAGAAGCGACCTATCAGGCGCTTTTCCGGGGGATCGAACAGGCGGTCGTCGGAAACCGAATCGGAGATATCGCCTCAGCGGTTCAAAAGAGCGCCGAGTCCCATCACTTTTCGGTCGTGCGCGATTACGTGGGGCACGGGATCGGTTCCGAAATGCATCAAGATCCTCAGGTCCCGAATTTCGGGGAGCCGCATCAAGGGATCCTGCTTAAAAAGGGGATGGTCCTTGCGATTGAACCGATGGTCAATAGGGGGACTTACGAGGTCGAGTTGCTTCAAGATGGTTGGACGGTGAGAACAAAGGATGGAAAAAGATCCTGTCATTTTGAACATACCGTCGTAGTGGGGGAAAAAGAGCCGGAGATACTGACCAAGTGGCACCTAAAGAAGAACCGATTGAAGTAGAAGGAACAGTTCTTGAAACGCTTCCCAATGCGACCTTCCGGGTCGAATTGGAGAACGGGCATCGGATTCTTGCCCATATTTCAGGGAAGATGCGGATGAATTTCATCCGGATTCTTCCGGGTGACAAAGTAAAAGTGGAGTTGTCTCCGTATGACCTTTCCCGGGGGCGGATTACCTTCCGGGCCAAATAGGGGGGCATGGTGAAAGTTCGTTCCAGTGTTCGTAGGATATGCGACAAATGCAAAATCATCAAGCGCAAAGGCATTGTCCGCGTTATTTGTTCGAATCCGAAGCATAAACAGCGTCAAGGATAAGGAGGGGCTGTGCCGCGTATTTTTGGAGTCGATATTCCGAAGGAAAAAAAGATCGTTTTTTCATTGTGTTATATCTATGGGGTCGGTCCGAAAAACGCCAAGAAAATTCTACAGGCTTCAGGGGTTAATCCCGAGGCGCGGGCCAAAAATTTGACGGAGGAAGAAGTATCCAAAATCACCTCTATCATTCAAAAAGATTATAAGGTCGAAGGGGATCTTCGGCGGGAGATCGGGGATCATCTCCGGCGCCTCTCCGAAATTGGATGTTACCGGGGACTGCGGCACCGGAAGGGACTTCCGGTACGCGGCCAGAGAACAAAAACGAATGCCAGAACCCGGAAAGGGCCCCGTAAGACAATGGGCTCGATTCGGAAGAAGGAATAAAAATGGCGGAAAACCAGGAAAAAGAGATCAAAGAAAAAGAAGTTAAAAATGAGGCGCCGGAACGCGAGGTCAAGACAAAGCGTGCCGGGAAAAAATCAAAAAATATCACAAACGGGATCGCCTACATTCAAGCCAGTTTTAATAATACGATTGTCACCATCACCGACCGACAGGGAAATACGGTGGCCTGGTCGAGTACGGGTGTGGTTGGATTCAGCGGGTCTAAGAAGGCAACGCCGTTTGCCGCGCAGGTCGCAGCGGAAAACGCGGCGCGTAAAGCGATGGAACATGGGATGAAAAACATCGAGGTCTATATTAAAGGACCCGGATCGGGGCGGGAATCGGCCATTCGGGCCCTTCAGGCGGCAGGTCTCACAATTCATGTGATCCGAGACGTGACCCCCATCCCGCACAACGGCTGCAGACCGCCGAAGCGCCGAAGGGTATAACCAGATGAAGGGAAAGGAATTTGTATGGGGAGATATCTAGGACCTTCCTGCAGGCTCTGTCGCCGAGAAGGGGTTAAGCTATTTTTAAAGGGGCTCAAATGCACGACGCCGAAATGTCCAATCTCGCGGCGCGCCTACGCCCCCGGTCAACACGGAAAGAACCGCGTGAAATTCTCCGATTATGGGATCCAACTCCGCGAAAAGCAGAAATTGAGGAGAATTTACGGGGTCCTGGAACATCAGTTTAAACATTATTTCCAAATGGCGACCCGCAGCAAAGGGATCACCGGCAGCATTCTTCTGCAGCTTTTGGAAAGGCGATTGGATAATGTGGTCTTCCGGATGGGATTTGCCGCCTCTCGCGCGCAGGGACGGCAGCTCGTTCAGCACGGTGTGATTAGGGTCGACGGGAAAAAGGTTAATCTTCCTTCTTATTTTGTGAGCGCTGGAAACCAAATTGGCGTCAAGAATCATGAAAGGATCCAAAAAGGGATCCGTCAGACTCTCGAAGCGGTGAAGGAAAGAGGAAGCCCCAGTTGGCTCAAGGTCGATACGGAGAAGCTGACCGGAACGGTGGTTCGGCTCCCAGAAAAACAAGATTCGGACTTGTCTATTAAAGAACAGCTCATCGTTGAACTTTACTCCAAATAGAAATTTCATCCGAAAAGACCCTAGGAGGAAAAAATGGGAAGTACGTGGAAGGGATTTGAAATGCCGAAGCGTCTTGAATGCGAGGAACAATCGGTTACCGAGACCTACGGAAAATTCGTCGCAGAGCCATTTGAACGCGGATATGGGATCACCATTGGAAATTCATTGAGGCGTATTTTAATTTCCTCGATCGAAGGGACAGCGGTGACGAAGGTGAGGTGGGACGGGGTGCTTCATGAATTTTCCGCGCTTCCGGGCGTCCAGGAGGATGTCAGTGAAATTGTCCTCAATCTCAAAAGTCTGATTTTCCGCTACCATGCATCCGGCCCTAAAGAGATCTCGATTCATGCAGAGAAAAAGGGGGAGATTACCGCCAAAGATATCGTTCATGACGATACGGTTGAAATCGTCAACCCCGATCTGCACATCGCCACACTCACCAAAAATGCGAAGTTCGATATGACCCTGATCGTTAACCGGGGCCGAGGGTATGTGCCGGCTGAGCGGAACAAAGGAGAAGACGACGCGATCGGCGTCATTCCGGTTGATTCGCTCTTTTCTCCGGTGAGACGGGTGAATCTTCATGTCGAACACACACGCGTCGGCCAGATTACGGATTACGATAAATTGATCCTTGAGATCTGGACGAATGGCAGTGTCTCCCCGAAGGATGCCCTCTTGCTCGCTTCAAATATTTTCCAGAGGCACCTCGATATCTTCGTTAATTTCGGAAAGCTCCCCGAAGAGGAAAAAGAGGTTGAATCTCAGGAGGACGCGGAGCTTTGGGAAAAATTGAAAATGCCGGTGTCGGAACTCGAGCTTTCGGTGCGAAGCGCCAATTGTCTGCGGTCCGAAAAGATAAAGACCATTGAACAGCTTATTCGAAAATCCGAATCAGAGATGCTTAAACTTCGGAATTTTGGGAAAAAATCTCTTACCGAGATCAACGAGGTCCTCACCGGGATGAATCTTTCCCTTGGAATGAAACTCCCGAAACGTCCCAAGAAAGAGGAAGAAGCCCGTGAAGCATAAACAAGAGACGCGACATTTTAACCGTTCAAAAGATGAACGGCAGGCCCTTCTCCGGCACCTGGCCACAGCCCTGATTTATAAGGGGAAGATTGAAACAACTGTCACAAAAGCAAAGGAAACGCGCCGATTTGTGGATCAGTTGATTCAATTCGGGATCCGAGGGGATCTTCTCTCCTATCGGAGGGCCCTGGTTGAGTTGGGGAATTCAGATGTCACCTCTTTTCTATTTAAGGAAATTGCTCCGTTGTGCAAGTCGCGGCAGGGAGGACACACGCGGATGTTTCGCAGCCGTCTCCGGCTGGGAGACGGCGCGGAAATGGCAATCTTAGAGCTCCTGGAGCGAAAAGTTGAACCGAAGAAAGAAGCCAAAGAGAAGCCAAGGGCCAAGGAAGAACCAAAAAGAGAAGAAGTTAAGAAAGTAGAAGTTAAAAAAGAAAAAATAAAAGAAACACCGCCTTCGGAGCTTTCCGATCAAGAACCCGAGAAAAAGAAAGAAAAACGGGGCGGTTTCCTTTCTAACCTCCGGAAATTCCTCAAACCTGGGGACCGGTCTTAAGCGGTCGATATGCTCGACATTAAGGATCTCTTAAGGGTCGCCGTCGCAAGGGGTGCCTCCGATATTCACCTCACCGTAAAGTCTCCTCCCATCCTTCGAATCGATGGAAAATTGGAGGCGACATCGCTTCCGCCTTTAACCCCCGATGAAAGCAAAACCGTCATTTACAGCCTCCTGACGGACCGGCAGAAAAAGCAATTTGAGGAGGAACTTGAACTCGATTTTTCTATCACCGTCCCTGATCTGAGCCGTTTCCGCGTCAATGTCCATGTGCAGCGTTCGAGTGTGGAGGCCGCCATCCGGGTGGTCCCTTCCCATATTCCGACACTGGTCGAACTGGGGCTCCCTCCGATTGTATCGGAATTGGCCCGGAAGTCGAATGGCATTGTTTTAGTGACCGGACCGACGGGGGTCGGAAAAACGACCACCCTTGCCGCGATGGTAGACCTGATTAATTCGGAAAAGCAGATTTTGATCGTCTCCATTGAAGACCCGATCGAATTTGTGCATCATAACAAGCGAAGTGTCATTAAACAGAGGGAGCTTTATTTAGATACCCATTCCTTTGCCTCGGCCTTGAAACATGTCCTCAGGCAGGACCCGAATGTTGTTGTCGTCGGAGAAATGCGTGACCTTGAAACGATCACCACCGCTCTGACGGCCGCGGAGACGGGTCACTTGGTGTTGACGACGCTCCATACCCCGGACGCGGTGCAGACCATTGATCGGATTATTGATGTCTTTCCCCCTCATCAGCAGCAGCAGATTCGGATTCAGCTGGCCGCGACCCTTCAGGCGGTCATTTCCCAGCAGCTCCTTCCTTCCGCGAAAGGAAAGGGGAGAATTTTGGCGACAGAAATCATGGTGGCAACCTCTGCTATTCGGAATCTGATCCGCGAAAGGGAAACCCAACAGATCCCGACGCTTATTCAAACCGGTTTTCAATACGGGATGCAGAGCATGGACCGCTCTTTGAAAGAACTTTACCGTCGGGGAATTGTCGCTCTTGAGGCGGTTCGGGACCGCGTCAAGGATATCGAGGAATTCAACAGTTTGTGAGGTCTCCCGATGGTGGATGTGACAATCATAGGAGGGGGCCCGGGCGGATACGCCGCGGCACGAAGGGCCCGGGACTACGGCTTCCAAACACTCTTGATTGAAAAGGGGAAAATTGGCGGTGTCTGTCTCCATCGGGGGTGCATTCCGACAAAAAGTCTTATCGCGGACGCTTTGGCCGAACGTTCTTTCTCAGAAAGTCACCTAAAGAAAGAGAAGGTTATTTCACGGCTCTACGCCGGAATGACCGCGACTCTCGAAAAAGAGGGCGTCTCCACGATGCAGGGAGAAGCGCAGGTTGCGCGGGAACATGTCGTTCGGGTCGGGCATCGGGAGATTGAAACAAAATTTATTCTGATTGCGACCGGGAGCCGGCCCAAGGAACTCACCGGTATCCCCTTTGACGATCATCGGTTTCTTTCAAGCGACGGCCTCCTTTCTTTGAAAGAAGTCCCGAAATCTCTCTGGATCATCGGCGCGGGACCGACGGGATGCGAATTCGCGTCCCTTTTCCAGAAGCTTGGGACACAGGTCACGCTTGTGGAGGCGATGCCCCAGATTCTCCCCGAAAGTGACGCAGAAATTGCTGAATCGTTAAGAAAAATTTTTACCCGTCAAGGAATCGCTGTCCAGGTCAATAAAAAAATAAATGCCCCCGGAGAGACGGATCAGGCGGAGAAAATTTTAATCAGCATCGGACGCCTTCCTAATACGGAAGGCCTGGGGCTTGAAAAATGGGGAGTTCTTTCTCCATGCGGCACAATCGAAGTAGATCCATTTATGCGAACAAAAGTCCCCTCTATTTATGCGGTCGGAGATGTAACAGGAAAGTCGCTCCTGGCGCATGCGGCCTCCGCTCAGGCGGAACTCGCGGTAGACCATATGCATGGTGAGAAAATCAATCCGGGAGAAAATGCCATTCCGGAATGTGTTTATACCCGCCCTGAAGTGGCAGAAGTTGGTTTAACAGAACAAGAAGCCAGGGAAAAGGGGATCGAATGCCTCATCGGCCGCGCCTCTTTTATCGCATCCGCCAAGGCGCAGATTCTTGGCGAAAAAGAGGGGCTGGTGAAACTCATCGGTGAGGCCAAAAGCGGGAAACTCCTCGGGGCGCATCTGCTGGGGGCGCAGGTGACAGAGCTCATCGGGGAATTAACGCTGGCGCTCAATCAGGAGATATCCGTTTTAGATATTGCCAGAACGATTCATCCTCACCCGACCCTCTCCGAATCGATCCGGGAAGCGGCATGGGATTTTGTCCGGCAAAAAAGCGGAGGGCGACGCTATCGCGCATTTTCCGATATGGCTCCGAAGGCCGATTGAAACGACGCACTTCACAAAGGGGATTCTTCGGGATCTCCGTTTGCATACGGTTTGCGAAAGTGCGCGCTGTCCGAATTTAGGGGAATGTTTTTCACGCCATCGTGCGACCTTTATGATTTTGGGTGAGGTCTGCACAAGGCGGTGTACCTTCTGCGCTATTCCGCGGGGCGCCCCTTCTTCTGTCGAGGCGGATGAACCGGACCGGATTGCCGAAGCGGCCAGACGGATGCGGCTTGAGCATATTGTGATCACCTCGGTGGCGCGGGACGACCTGGAGGATCAGGGGTCCATCCAGTTTGAAAAGGTGATTCAGACGCTCCGGCGAGAACTCCCGGGGCTCACGATTGAAGTCCTGACGCCCGATTTTCATGGCAACATCGAAGCGATCCAAAGGGTGGTTGAGGCCGGCCCTGACATTTTTAACCATAACCTTGAAACGGTGGAACGGCTGCAAAAAAGGCTTCGGCCCTATGCGCGATATGAGAGGTCGCTTGAGGTGATTCAAACGGTAAAACGTCTGAAAAGAAACCTCTGGACCAAAAGCGGCCTGATGGTCGGTGTTGGGGAAACGGAAGAGGAAGTGGTTCAAACGATGAGAGATCTTCGAAAGGCCGATTGTGATATGCTGACGATCGGGCAGTATCTTCAGTCCGACCTTCACAACCTTCCCGTCGCGGAGTTTGTGCATCCCGACCGTTTCAAGGCGTATGAAACCCGTGCCTACACCTTCGGCTTCTCTTATGTCTTCTCCGGGCCCTTTGTCCGGAGCTCCTATTTGGCGGAGTTAGGAAAAGAAAAAATTCTATCACATTTTTCAGAAAAGGAATGATGCGATGTTTGAAGCAAATCGATTAAAACGTCTCCCTCTTTATCTTTTTACGATTATGGACGATTTAAAGGCTAAGGCGCGGGCCAAGGGAATCGATGTGATCGATTTGGGAATGGGAAATCCGGATCTCCCGGCCCCCAAACATGTGGTGGAGGAGCTCTGTAAACAGGCCCGTATTCCCGAGAATCACCGTTATTCGCGTCCCGACGGTTCCGTCGAGCACAAACTGAAAGAGGCGATTGCGCAATGGTATTTGCAGAGGTTCGGCGTGACCTTGGACCCGAAAGAAGAGGTTCTGCCCCTCATTGGGGCGAAAGAAGGCATCGCGCACCTTTCTCTCGCCTTTTTAAATCCGGATGACATCGGGCTCGTCCCGAGTCCGGCCTATCCGGTTCATTTTAACGGCGTCATCATTGCGGGAGGGATTCTGTACAACATTCCCCTCACCGCCGAGAATGACTACAAACCGAATCTGAAGGGTTTGAGCCGTGAAGTGGTGAAGATGGCGAAGCTTCTTTTCCTGAGTTATCCCCACAATCCGACGACGCAGGTGGTCGATCTCCATTTCTTCCAGGAGGTGGTGAACTGGTCGAAAGGAAAAAATATCATCATCGCCCATGACCTTGCCTATTCGGATATTGTCTTCGACGGCTACAAGGCCCCCAGTATCTTTCAGGCCAAAGGGGCTAAAGAGAGGATCATCGAGTTTCACACCCTTTCAAAATCTTACAGCATGGCCGGCTGGCGTATCGCTTTTTGCGTCGGAGACCGGGAGATTTTAAAAACCCTTTCCAAGACGAAAAGCTATATCGATTTCGGAATTTTCCGGCCGGTTCAACATGCGGCCATTCAGGCGTTGACCGGTCCCCAGGATTATGTGGCCGAAATCACCGAAATTTACCGTAAACGGCGCGACCTCTTTATCGACGGGCTCAATCGCATCGGCTGGCCTGTTCAAAAACCGAAGGCCACCTTCTACATCTGGGCCCGCATTCCGCTCAAATACAGCGCGCTCACGTCCATGGAATTTGCAACTCTCCTGATTGAGGAGGCGGGCGTCGGGGTGGCGCCGGGAACCGGTTTCGGAGAATATGGAGAAGGGTATGTCCGATTCGCATTGGTGGAACCGGAAGAAAGACTGACCCTGGCGCTGAAAAAGATTCAGAAACTTCTTGAAATGGAGAGTTGAAATCAAAGGGTTCGGGGATGAAACAGCGCGTTTCCTCCTATCGTTATGACCCCCGCAACGGTCGTCCTGGTCCCCGCCTTCAACGAATCCAAATCACTTGGCTCTCTAATTCCAGAGATCCGCAGGTACTTGCCGGAAGTTCTTGTTATTGACGACGGCTCCACCGATGAGTCCGCGCGCGTTGCCGCGAGAGCCGGCGCCTCCGTTTTACGTCATTCAAAAAATTCAGGAAAGGGGGCTGCTCTGCAGACCGGTTTTCAATATGTCCTTGAAAAAGGGTATGAAGGATGTCTTGTCATCGATGGAGACGGCCAGCATAGCCCGAAAGATATCCCCCTTTTTTTAAAAGCGGCCGAAGAGACAAGTGCCGCAATGGTAATCGGAAATCGGATGGGGGATGTTCGCTACATGCCGATTGTCCGACGCCTGACAAACCGACTGATGTCTTCCGTTCTATCCTACCTTCTAAAAGAAAATATTCCGGATACCCAATGCGGATACCGCTACATCCGTTCGAATCTCCTCAAAACGATCGAACTCCAAAGTCTCCGTTATGATATCGAATCCGAACTCTCTATCGAGGCCAGGCGAAACGGTTTTCATATTACCTCCGTCCCCATTCAGACGATTTATTCAAACGAAAAGAGCGGGATTCATCCTTTCCGCGATACCCTTCGTTTTCTGAAACTTCTTTACGTCAAAAGGGATTGCTTTCGGCATGGAAAAATAGGAAAATGAAAATACCTGAGACGCTTCTTTTGACCGGGCGTGAGATAAAACAGGCCCTGACGGATGAAGATTGCTTTCGGGCGGTCGAATCGGCATTCAGGGCTCATGGAGAAGGAAAAATGCTTCTCCCTCCTAAAATTTATCTGACCCTCCCGAATCACAGAGGAGATTTTCGGGCGATGCCCGCGTATCTGGAGAACCCCGCAAGATGCGGTGTCAAGTGGGTCAATGTCCATCCCGGTAACCGACGCTACTCACTTCCTACCGTCATGGCGATAGTCATCTTAAATGATCCCCGTACCGGTTTCCCCCTGGCGATCCTCGACGGGACATGGATCACCAAGATGCGGACCGGCGCGGCGGGTGCGGTTGCCGCCAAATTTCTGGCCCGGAAAAATTCACAAGTTCTGGGGCTTGTCGGATGCGGTGTTCAGGCCGAAACACAGCTCCTGTTTCTTTCCCGTATTTTCCGTTTCAAAAAAATTAAATTCTGGGGATTGACTTCTTCGGATCGGGAAACGTTTTTCCGGAGGGCCCGGCCATTCCGCCGGATCCTCGAGGGAAAGGGAAAAATCCGTGATGTGGCAGGTGGGGTTGATATTCTGGTGACCACAACCCCCAGCCGACGGCCCCTTGTCCGCTCCGGGTGGGTCTCTCCGGGGACCCATGTGAATGCGATCGGAGCCGACTCTCAAGGAAAGGAAGAACTCGACCCCCGGCTCCTTCAAAAAGGAAGAATCTTCGTCGACGATTGGCACCAGGCCTCAGCGAGCGGCGAAATCAATGTCCCTGTTTCGGGGGGTCTTCTGCAGAGGCGGGATATCGCCGGCACACTGGGTGAGGTTGTTTGCGGAAAAAAGATGGGGCGCCGTGACCCTGATGAAGTTACCATTTTTGATTCTACGGGGCTGGCGATTCAGGACGTAGCGGTTGCGTGGAAAGGTTATCTTCGGGCCAAACAGCATGGAACTGGAAAAAAGATTCGGTTTTTTTGAATCGCTGGGGCTGGCTGCGGCGGTTCTGTTTCTCGGACTTCTTTGTATCGGGAATCCTTCCGTCCGGGAGGAAGGGACGAGAAAAAAATTTTTCTGGAGGAATGAATTGATACGGCAGGAATTTGATTCCAACAAAGACGGCCGTACCGATATCTGGCAGCATTTGCATCACGGTGCCCCAACGGTCCTTGAGATAGACTCCAATTTTGACCGGAAAATCGATACCTGGGGCTTTTACGAAAAAGGGGGAGGGGCGCTCAAAACCATTCGGGCGGACTCGGATTTTGACGGCCGCATCGATTATTTCGGACCGCCCGCCTTCAAGATCAAGATCGATGACAAACAATAAAATGGATATCACAGAAAACCATTTAACGATTCAGGATAAGGGCCGCCGGCGTGTGATTGACTTACGGGAAATCAAAAAGGTCACTGTCCACCAATCGTCTTTGGGCCACTTTTGCGACAGGGGCGAACTTTTTATCCAGATTGAAGGACAAAGCGCGCCGATCATTGTACGTCGTATCAAACACCCCTATGAGGAGTGGAAGCAGATCAAAATAGCCGTCTTTCAAAAGCGAAAAGGTATTGACAAATAAAACTATCTCTTTTATAATATTGGAGTTATGGTAAAATTTTCATCGACGACGGGGGCTTTTCTTTTTTCTTCAACATTGCATCTATTCGTTCTTTTGGGAGTTGCTCAATATCCTTTTCACCTCGAGGGGAATGAAGCAATGAAACTGCGTCCGAACCCCACGGAAGTCTCATACTTTAAAATGACAGAGCCTCTCACGAATCACCCTCAAGCCGAAAAACAGGAACCTATCCAGAAGAAGAGCGATCTCCCGGCCATTGTCCTTCCGCTTACGCGCAGTCATCCCTTATCCGAAACGGTAAAAATTGCCTTACCGGAAGCGGCGCCTCATCCGGTTTCTTTAACATCTCCGGGAGATCAGAATACAGCGGCCCCTTTCCCAAAAATCCTGAGTGAGGCGGAGATGATTGAAACCCTTCATTTGAATGGAACAGAAAAACCGATTTTTCTCTCCTATTACGGGCTGATTCGGGAGAAGATTCGGCAGAATTTGTTTGCTTACTACCGTCACGGCGGACAAAAAGGTGAGGTATTCCTGAATTTCATCCTATTCGCAAACGGCCATTTAAAAGAAGTGAAGGCCCTCGAAAAAGGGGAGGCCCGTCATCCGGCCCTGAAAGAGATCGCGATGCGCAGTGTTGTTGATGCCTCTCCCTTTCCGCCTTTTCCGGAAGGGTTAAAACGCTCTTCCGCTTCCATCTGGGT
>OBEQ010498546.1_pt1 | contig 27786 bp, 33 predicted proteins | sample 1670901 | NCBI WGS metagenome assembly OBEQ01 (sample SAMEA104232315, study PRJEB22302) | groundwater metagenome | biome: forest; feature: aquifer; material: groundwater | place: USA | collected 2011-08-07 | depth 5.4 m
ATCCTTTGTCATTTGCCGCTACCATGGGGAAGTCTCCGAAGTTTTTCCTAATGTATCGGAACAATTTCCGGATTCTTCCCTACTTATCCCTCTCCCAAATTATGAGTTAAGATGCGTAGGCCCTGACTTTATCTTCGTAAATATTGACAAATAAAGCGTTTACTGATAAAATTTTCACCTATTTCAAGGAGATTAATGTCTACAGAGTTAAAGTTTGATCCTATCGAAGAAGTGATCGCTGAAATCGGCAAGGGGAATTTCGTCATTATGGTGGATGACGAATCCCGTGAGAACGAAGGAGACCTCATTTTTTCAGCCCAATTCGTTACGCCTGAGAAGATCAATTTTATGATGAAGGAGGCACGCGGTTTAATCTGTGTTCCTCTTCCCGACGAACGTCTGTTCCGTTTAGGATTAAAGGATATGGTGACACGCGCTGAAGATCCAATGGCCACCGCTTTTACAGTTTCCGTGGATGCCCGTTTGGGAATTACCACTGGTATTTCAGCGTACGACCGCGCTCGAACCATTGAGGTTCTTGTGAATCCCAATGCTAAGCTAAGGGATCTTACGACGCCTGGCCATATTTTTCCGCTTCGGGCCAAATATGGCGGAGTTTTGATTCGGGCAGGCCATACGGAAGCTGCCGTCGATTTAGCCCGACTGGCTGGCCTTACGCCCGCAGGCGTGATTTGCGAAATCATTAATGATGATGGAACGATGGCGAGAACGCCAGAGCTTTTTGAGTTTGCCAAGCGTCACCGTCTTAAAATCGGAACCATTAAAGCATTAATCGAATATCGTAGGCAATTTGATAAGTTGATTGAAAAGGTTACCGAAGCAGACATCCCTACTGATACAGGTGCATGGCACATGAAGCTTTATCGGTCGCTTGTGGATGGTTTGGAGCATATCGCAATGGTGAAGGGAGAAATCTCAGAAGCTCCCACCATGGTTCGTGTTCATTCGGAATGTTTCACGGGTGAAGTGTTTGGTTCTTTGCGGTGTGATTGCAGAGAACAATTAGAGGCGGCGATGGCGATGATTGAAAAAGAAAAAAGAGGAGTTTTGCTTTATATCCGTCAAGAAGGCCGCGGCATTGGTCTTGCCAACAAGTTGAAAGCCTATCAACTTCAAGATCAGGGATTTGATACGGTTGAAGCAAATGAACAGCTGGGCTTTAAGCCGGATCTTCGTGAATATGGAACGGGCGCTCAAATTTTGAAAGACCTCGGCCTTTGTCAAATTCGCTTGCTGACCAATAATCCAAGAAAAATTGTAGGTTTAGAAGGTCATGGCCTAAAGGTGGTTGAAAGAATTCAACTCGAGATGCCCGCGCATACGCATAACGAAAAATATTTGAAAGCAAAACAGGAAAAAATGGGTCATCTCTTTGGCCAATTAGGAATGCATTAATTATGGCACAAGTAATCGAAGGAAAATATTCAACCGAAGGTTTACGGTTTGGGATCGTCGTTTCTCGTTTTAACGAGTTTGTGACCAAGGATATGCTTGAAGGTGCTTTGAACGAACTGAGGCGCTTCGGTGTTTCGGATACAGCGCTCAAAGTCGTTTGGGTTCCGGGCGCTTATGAAATTCCATTTGCGTGTCAGACGTTATGTCAATCGAAAGATCTCGACGCGTTAATTGCCATCGGCTGTATTATTCGGGGTGAAACCCGTCACTACGAGCATATTGCTCAAAGTGTGTGCGATGGAATTCAGAAAGTAGCCTTGGACGAGAAGATTCCGATTGGTTTTGGAGTAATTACGGTCGAAAACATGGCTCAAGCCGTGGATCGCGCCGGTGGCAAACAAGGGAACAAAGGGCGAGAGGCGGCCAGATCTGCCATTGAAATGGTCGAGCTCGTTCGGGAATTAAAGAGCGGACCGGAAAGGGAAACTGCGCTCAAGGAATTGATCGAACGAGAATACAAGAAATAAATCTTCTTTTTGCTCTTTTTCATTTTTATGCGAAAGCGAACTCAGGCACGTGAATGTGCCTTAAAGATTCTTTATCAAATAGACATGGTGGAAGGCTCGCTCGACCAAGTCTTTCCTTCCTTTTGGGAAGCCCACCCTGCTCCAGACGATGTCCGCGAGTTTACGGAACGATTGGTCCGCGGAACTCGCGATCACCTCAATGAAATCGATCAAAAAATTATTCAATATACCGAAAATTGGAAGCTCAACCGAATGGCGGTCGTGGACCGAAACATTCTCCGCTTTGCTGTGTACGAACTTCTCTTCGTGGATGAAATCCCTCCGAAAGTAACGATCAACGAAGCGGTCAATATTGCAAAGAAGTATTCTCAAGATGAAGCCGGCAAATTCGTGAATGGCATCTTGGACAAAATTAATCATACCGAAGTTCATAAACCTGATTCAAATGACTCACCGAAAGAATTAAATGAATCTTAAACAAGACGAATATTGGATGAGCCGCGCGCTTCATCTTGCTGAAAAAGGACGCGGTTTTACAAGTCCCAACCCTGTGGTAGGAGCTTGTTTGGTAAAGAGAAACCGTCTGATTTCAGAAGGGTTTCACGCTTCATTTGGCGGGCCTCATGCCGAAGTTGAAGCGATTCGGAAAGCAGGAAAGAAAGCACAGGGTGCTACGCTGTACGTGACGCTTGAACCTTGCTCGACTTACGGAAAGACCCCGCCCTGCACAGAAGCTATTCAGGATGCAAGAATTGCGCGTGTTGTTGTTGGTACAATTGATCCAAATCCAAAACATCGTGGGCGCGGGATTTTGCTTCTCAAAAAGCAAGGTGTTCGGGTTACAACGGGCGTTTTAAAAAAAGAGGCAGAACTGCAGAATGAAGCTTTTTTGAAATGGATTCGGACTGGCATTCCGTTTGTGACTTTGAAGATGGCACAAAGCTTAGACGGCAAAATTGCTTCGCGGACAGGTGAAAGCCGTTGGATTTCAGGTTCCCAAGCTCGTCACTGGGTACACAAGTTGCGCGCTTCTTGTGATGCTGTTTTGGTGGGGAAAAACACGTTGCTTAAAGATGATCCACGCTTGACTGTCCGGAATGGCAGAGCAGCGAAGGAACCGTGGCGAATTGTTTTGGATGAAAAAGGATCAAGTCCTTTGAAGGCGCGAATTTTTCGTGCCCAAGGCCCCGTTATTCTTGGTTGTTCCAAGAAATTTTTTAAGTCTGTTTTAAAAAAATTTAGAAATACCAAGGTAACCGTTCTTCCATTAAAATCAAATAAGGGAAAGCTAGATCTGAAACAATTGCTTTGGAATTTAGGATCTTTAGGAATTATCTCGCTTCTCGTTGAAGGGGGTGGTGAAGTGGCGGGAAGTTTTCTTGAATTGGGTCTTGTGGATAAAATTTGTTGGCTTATTGCACCAAAGATCGTTGGTGGCCGCGATGCCAAAACTTCGGTGGAAGGTTCCGGTGTCGCTTCGCTTGCTCACGCTCATAGGATTCGGCGCAGTCGAGTCGTTTCATTGGGAGACGATCTCTTATTTGAGGGTTACATCTATTCCTGATGTTTTCTGGAATCATTGAAAGACAAGGACAGTTAATTCGAAAAGAGCGTCAAGGCAAACAAATTGCGTTGACGTTTGAAACTCAAGGTTGGGAAAAACCGCTCAAGCGCGGCGAAAGTATTTCGGTGAATGGAGTTTGTCTGACCGTTGTTTCCACTCCCACTAGAAATCGGTTTATGGTACAGGCTGTTCCCGAGACGTTGGCCCAAACCGCGCTTCGCAATTTACATTTAAAGGAATCGGTTAATTTGGAGCGTTCGCTTAAGTGGGGCGAACGGATCGGTGGTCATTTTGTTTTGGGGCATGTCGATGGCGTTGGCCGAATTCTTCGCAAAATTAGCCATGGAAAAAGTTTTGCTCTGCAAATTGAAGTTCCGTCCCGCGTGATGGAAAATCTCGTTCCCAAAGGTTCTATTGCAGTAGATGGGGTGAGTCTGACCATTCAAAAAATTTTAACTCGTTCCATCACCTTTGCAATTATTCCGCATACGGCAAAAACAACCACGATGAGGTGCAAAAAGCCAGGCGATATCGTTAATCTGGAAGCCGACGTTATCGCTAAGCACTTAGCCCTTCTGGTTCAGAATGCTGAGTCGAGAGCGGGCATTGGATGATCCTCCACACTATAGAACCGGCTGTCCTATATTGATCATGACTGTGACGAAACGTTTTCAGAAAATGGTGGGTGATGAAGCTTATCCTGATCCGACATGGTGAAACCAAGTGGGTTTGCGAAGGTTTGTATCAGGGTTCAACAGACGTTCCTTTAAATCGGCGCGGCTTCGCCCAAGCGCGCGCTGTTGCTTTGGCCATTAAGAAAGCCAAACCAATAGCCGTTTATTCATCTAAGTTGACGCGTGCCCGGGAAACCGCTAAGCTCATTGCACGGGTTTCTCGAAAGCAAGTGGTGCAGGATAAACGTTTGAATGAGGTTTCATTTGGATGCTGGGAAGGCGAGTCGCATGAAAGTGTTCAGATTCAATTTCCAAAAGCTTCTGCCAATTGGTATAAGGCAAATTGGTCCAGCTGTCCAACTGGCGGTGAATCGCTAAGGTCCTTAGAAAGACGCATTTCGGGATTCTTAGTTGATCTTTTAAAAAAACATTCGGATCATGCTGGAAGTTGTGTTGTGGTAACGCATGGCGGACCCATTCGGATGTTTTTGATCAATCTTTTAAAAATTAAGCCCGAAGTATTTTGGTCGATCCGAATTGATGTTGCATCGATTACGGTCATGAATATTGATGCCCGCAGAAAAGAACTCATACTTTTGAATAGCCAAGCTCATTTAAATGGATTCAAACGAGATTAAAGGAGGAGGGTGCGATGCTATCGGGAATGATCCATCAAAAGAAAGAGTTCAATCTGGTTGCTCTTGCTTTATGTTTTTTATTTTTTGCTTCAGGGTGTGCCCGTTTTTCTAAACAAAAACCAGGTGAAAAACCGGATCTTTCTCAACCAAGGCAGAGTTTTTATTCCTTACCGCTTGAACGTTTCAATAGCGGTGTGATGAATATCGTAACCGGTCCGTTCGAATTGCTCTATCAACCCAAAGAAGAGATTAAACGAACAGATCCGCTGCGCGGTTTGATTCCAGGTGTGGTAAGAGGTGTTACGTGGCTTGGCGTCCGTGAAGCGGTTGGCGTGTTTGAGATCGGAACGTTCTTGCTTCCTTTTAAGCCGCATTTGAAACCGTTTGATACGGATTGGCTCCATGCCTAACGATGGTTCATTCTCCGCAGGAAAAGCCGCAATATACGCCTGAACAAAAGGCCAGGAAGAAAGGGCTCATCATTGTTCATACCGGTGATGGCAAAGGGAAAACTACCGCAGCGCTCGGCATTGCGTTCCGTGCTGCAGGAAATGGAATGAAGGTTGCCGTTATTCAATTTATCAAAGGAAACTGGAAGTATGGTGAGTTGGAATCCGCTAAGCAGCTTAAGACTCCGATCGAAATTCATCAAATGGGAGAAGGTTTCACATGGGATACCAAGAATCCCGAGCGCGACATCGAGATGACCCAAAAAGCTTGGGCGCTTTGTAAAGAAAAAATGATGAGCGGTGAGTATCAAGTTGTTATTTTCGATGAAATTAATTATGTCATCGATTACAATTATTTAAGTTTGAAAGAAGTAATCACCACTCTCAAACAAAAACCCGAAATGGTGCACGTTGTTTTAACCGGCCGGAATGCACAACCCGAATTAATTGCGATAGCAGATCTTGTGACGGAAATGCGAGAAATGAAACATCCTTTTAAAGAGCAAGGCATTCTTGCTCAGCGCGGCATCGAATTTTAGTGTGCAGTCCTGACTTCAATATTGAATTGGTCTAAGTCAGGGCAGCGCGGCATCGAATTTTAGATTATTATTTTCTTTACTTTTGTTTTCAAACGTTTACAATTAATTCCAACAGGTGTTCAGCCTTAGGCTGGATAAAAAAGGGAAGATCGTTAGAATCGATCGCGGTCCCGCCGCTGTAACTGTACTGATCTTCTAAAAAAGTTTTATAGGATGATCAGTGCGGCCATGACTTCCGATGAAGATACATTAGTTTGTGGAACGTCATGGCTGGGGACGAATCTCGCAGGCCACTGAGGAATCGGTAACGACGACTTGGGAAGGGCGAGAGGAGAAGGATCCAGGAGCCAGAAGACCTACCTGTCGTAAGAAAAAAGCGGAAGACTTTCTTCTATTTGGTTTTTAAGTAGAAGTTTATAGGATTATTTTGGGATATATCCTTAGCGATTTTTTCGCTAAGGATTTTTTATTTTTTTTGGGGGCTTATTTACTTGAATCGACATGAAGTAACGCGTTTAACATTGATTCGACATGCTGAAACGCCCTGGACCTTAGCGGAACGTTATCAGGGCAATTCAAATGGGCTTTTAACAGATAGGGGCGTACGTCAGGCTCATGCAATTGCCAAACGTATGGCATCTCAGCAAATTGATGTAGTATATACCTCTTCGTTAGAACGAGCGCGTGAGACGAGCGAAATTATTGCCAAAGTGATTTGTAAAAAGCCATGTGTTGATACACGACTCGGTGAAATTTCTTTTGGACTTTGGGAGGGCAAAAATGCTCAGGAGCTTCTAAAGGCGAAAGATCCGGCTTTCCTCAAATGGTGTAAGGGAATTTACGCCACGCCTCCTTGTGGCGAATCTAATTTGAGTTTAAGAAAAAGAGTTTTAGAATTTTTACGTGAAAAGCTCAAATCTCATAAGGGCAAACACATTGCCGTAATTTCTCATCAAGGGCCTATTCGGACCATGGTTTTTAGAGCTTTCAAAACTTTTCGATCCTTTTGGACTTTTCAAATAAGTCCTGCTTCCATTTCGGTCTTAAATTTTTTTCCGAATTTTGTCCAACTTGTTTCCCTCAATGAGACAGGGCATTTAGACGATGAGATTCCGCCTCAAATCTGCGAATACTCTGAAATTAATTGCGAAGTTAAAGAATTACAGTCAACGTTTGAAGCTAAGAAAGGGGTTATTTATGAAAGGGAACGAGCGATTCCACAAACTTAATTTATACAAACGCGCAGTCCGTCTTTTACCCATTTTTGTTTGTCTTCTTATGCAAGGTCAAGTTTACGCCCAGCGGGAAGCACTACTTCCAGTAACTCAAGAAGAAGTTCTTAAAAAACACGAGGGCAATGGAAAAAATTGGAGATCCATCTTCCAAGCATTTATGGTAGGTGGCTTGCCCGCACTGTTCGAAGACGCAATTCTTCGTCAAGACGTTTCTAAACAACATGCCAAAGATGAGACTGAACTAACAGACTCACTTACTTTGACGATTCCAATTGAGACGGCGAAAGTTAAAAAACAAGACATCCCGAAAGTGGCCGTTGACGTTACCACCGTTGAAACTATGACCAAGTCTGATGTTATCCCGACAAGTCAGCTTACAGATCAACCAGCTCCGTCAGCTGATGGACTCGCGATGAAACCTGTGCCATTGGCTGAAACTGTGACTTCATCTGGTGCTCAAACTTTGCAAACCAATGTGGTTCCAAAAGCGTTAACGCTCACCAAACCGCCTACGCTGGGGGTGCCAGAAAGACGAGAGGAAAAAGAAAGGCGTATCGGTCAAAATCTCTCTGCGAGATGGTTACGTTTATTTTTTCACAAGAAAGAAGCAAAAATTTCTGAACCACTTCCTTCAGATGTGGAACGAAAGAGTGAAAGTTTACCACTTGTAATTACACCAACGCGCATGGAAGAACCTTTGAATCGAGTTGGCCGTTCTGTAACGGTGGTGAGTGCCAAACAAATCAAAGCTCAGGGAAGCTACACGCTTACAGAAGCAGTTCGAAACGTTCCTGGCGTACGTGCGCGGACCATGGGATCACTTGGAGATTTTTCGACCATTAGCATTCGAGGAACAAGACCTTGGGACACCGCGGTGCTCATTGAAGGGATGCCGCTTCGTGATGCATCTGATCCCCAAGGAAGTTTTGTGCCCTTCTTAGAAGACGTATTTACAGATCATTTTTCGCAAATTGAAGTCATGCGCGGAACGGGAAGTACGCTTTATGGATCTGAAGCAATCGGCGGTGTAATCAATTTGCGCATGAAACAAGGAAAGGAAGGCCGTCCGCGTGTCAAAGCAGAATTTGACGGTGGAGCTTTTGAAACCATTCACCACGCCTATCAAGTGAGCGGCGGCATGAAAGGTTTTGATTATTATTTGGGTTATAGTCACAATGGTTCAGACGGCATTCGACATCCGGACGCTTATGGAGCTCATTCGTTCGGGGTGAATACAGGTTATCAATGGAAAGACCGTTTCGAAGCCCGATCCATGTTGAACGCTGTGGGTAGCAAGCTCGATGTCAACGATGGTCCAAGCTTATTGAATGATACTTTAATCGAGGATACAGCAGATCCGAATCATGTCCGCGATGCACAATTCATCCATTACAATAGTTTCATTCGATATCGTTTGAATGACCACATTCAACAGAAAACAAAGTTTGCCTTTATGGATACGCATCGACGCTTTGTAAACGGCCCTGATCAAATCGATCGAGTGTTTACATACAGTCGATTTGATGGAAACATTGCCAATATTGAGCCAGAGATCGACTTTACACTCAACGAATATTATTCGCTTGTAGGAGGAGTTGAGTATGAACGCGAAGAGTTCAGGCAGCTCGTAAACAATCGGTGGGATTCGTTTGATGGCCATCGGTACGGCCCGTTTGTTGAGAACCGGTTCTCTTTCTTTCAAAAGAAATTAAATCTTTCAGCAGGCGGACGCGTAAGCCGCCACGAGGAGTTCGGAACGCATGAGAGTGGTGAACTTTCAGGGTCTTATTTGATCGAGAAGACAAACACTCGATTCAAAGGTCATTTTGGAACAGGTTTTAGAGAACCATCACTTTTTGAACTCTTTGGTCGTACTTTATCGTCGCGAGGCGTTCTCAACGTTTTTGGAAATCCTAATCTCAAGCCAGAAAAAAGCATTAGTTGGGATGCAGGCTTAGAGCAAAAGTTTTTTCATGAATCGATTACGTTCGCAGGAACATTTTTCAAAAATGAGTTCTCCAGGCGAATCGCTTTTATTGGAAGGCAATATGCAATGAGAGAAGGTGGTCACAGCCAGGGTGGTGAGTTTGAACTCAAGTGGCAGCCCATTAAAAACTTACAATTGGGTGCTTCTTACACCAGAACTTTTTCTGAAGCAGATGGCCGCTCGATCACAGGTCTTCCACGACATCTTTTCGGTTTTAATCTAGATTGGGAGTTTTGGAACCGCTTCCATTATCATTTGGATTTTACGCATAAAGGGAGGGAGCAAATTGCGTTGTTTGCCATCCCTTCCTTTACAACCAAGTTTGTGGATCAAAAAAGTTACACTAAGGTGGATATGAAATTGAGCTTTGATCTCAATGATCACTTGACCATGTGGACGCGAGCGGATAATGCTTTTGACTCCGATATTTTAGAGGATGGTTTTAGAAACCCGGGAGCTCAAGCTTTTGGCGGCGTGAGCATGGAGATTTAATTGACTCAAGCTCTAAAGAAGCACCAGCTGCGACTTGCCGGAATAATGGCTTTAGGTGTAGTCCTTGTCGCTTTCTCAGGTCATTTTAAATCTCAAGGTGGATTGGGGCAGAAACCAAAGTTGTTTGATATCATGCTTAAAGTTGATTTTGGACCTGCCGGGAAGCCTGCTCATAAAGGGACGCTAAAAGTTGAAGAAGGAACAACGGCGAACGAAGCTGTCGCACGTATCTTCCCGATTCGTTCAGGAATGTCATGCTGTAGTCTTCGTGAGCTGATTGAAATTGACGGTGTTGCTATTGATCCCGCCAAAAATCGTTGGTGGACTTGTTCCATCAATGGTTCGAAAAAGGAATTTACGCCTCACAGATCGATGTTAAAAGCTGGAGATGTAGTAGAATGGAAATTCATAGAAGATTCACAGTGATTTTATCTTTGGGGGTTTTACTATCAGTCCATCATTTGCAATTATTGGCTTTCGATATTGAGGGGAGAATAAATGTAGCCCCGCCTTGGCCTAAGATCCAGAAGATCACAGTGAAAAAGGATCAGGGATCCTGTGGACACAGTCAAGAATCTCAGGCGTTTTTAATTTCGAAGGAAGGATATCTTCAGAATGTTGTCGTGTGGCTGGAGGGTCGATTTGATGACAAAGCTGCTGTGACTCCTTCGCGTCCCGTTCTTGATCAAAAAAGTTGTCACTTCGATCCTCATATTTTGTTGGTACCTCAAGGTCAAAGTTTTCTGATTGGTAATCGAGACCCGGTTGGTCACGACGTTCGCGCCTTTGATGGATCTCGGATGCTCTTTCGTTTTGAAATGGAACCTCATTCGGATCCCGTGGAAAAAAAGTTCGAAAAGTCAGGCCGTTTTGTGATTCGTTGTGGACTTCATCCCTGGATGCATGCTTATGTGATCAGTACGGATCATCCTTATTACTCCCTTTCAGACGCCGACGGGAAATTTTATTTACGGGATGTGCCAAAGGGAAATTACGCGTTAAGAATTTGGCATGAACGTTTGGGCGATATTAAAATTCCGATTGAATTGTCTAAATCTGTAACGGATTTTTCCTATACGTTTCCATCTGCTTTAAATGAGTCACGAAACAATGAAGAATCCAAAACGGTGTGAGTAAAACAAGGAGGTAATGGTGAAAAATATAAAATCGGTCGGTTTTATTTCTGTAGCTATCATCTTGTTCATGAGTTCCTATGTACGGGCAGCTGAGGAAATGATACCTCATTCTGGAATCGCAAGTCGCTTAACCCAAAAAGAGTCGTTCGTAAGTCCGTTTCAGGTGATTGTTCACAAGAGTGGTCGACTTACGATCGAGCCGAAATTAATTTTTACTGAAGGCACCCAAGGTTCTCAATTTGAACTGCCACAGCTCTTAACAAACCCTGAGCCAATGTCTTTGCCAGACTGGATCTTAAGTCAAAAAGAGGGGCGAGAGGTCGTTCTTGCCGTGGCTGTGAAAATAGATGGCACAGTCAGTGAGACGATGGTCATGAAACCTTCCGGCAATGAGACTCTTGATCACTGGGCGCGAGAGCTGGTACACAACTGGCAATTTCGTCCTGCTATGAAGAATGGCAAAGCGGTATATGAATGCATTCAAATTCCAATCCTGTTCAAGCCGGAACCTGTAGAATAATTCGAAGTTGAGGGACGAATGCAAAGAAAAATCTTAATCACAGGAGGTGTTCGATCGGGGAAAAGCCGATTTGCACTCAATTCAGCTTTGTCTTACCTCCCGCCGCGCATTTTTCTTGCGACGGCAGAACCTCTTGATCAGGAAATGCGCAAGCGAATCTTGCGCCATCAGATGGAGCGTGCAGGGCAATTCTTAACCATTGAAGAACCGCTTCATCTGGCCGAAAGAATTCTTCAAATCAATTCCAATCCCTCTGTGATTGTTATGGATTGCCTGACGCTCTGGTTGGGTAACTTATATCACCGGTTTTCTGAGCGTGCTGCTATTCAGAACCAAGTGGATCGTTTGATTGAAGTTGTGAAAAATGTCCAAGGAAACATAATGATAGTAACCAACGAAATTGGTTTGGGAGTGATTCCAAGTGAGGTGATTGGAAGGCGTTTTGTGGATACGTTGGGTATTCTAAATCAGGAACTTGCGCGGATTTGTGATGAAGTAGTGTTCATGAGTTGCGGGATTCCTCAAATCATCAAGGGAACTTTGCAAAATGCAAAAATGGATGACCGAGTCACAGCTCATTAAACCGCTTGATCCTATCTGGCGGATGCGAGCCAAAAAACATCTTGCCGAACAAACCAGACCTCAAAAGAGTTTGGGATATCTTGAGACAGTGATTGAACAAGTGGTTGCGATTCAGGAGATTGAAAGACCCACCTTTGCTCGAAAACGTATTTTAATTTTTGCCTCAGATCATGGGGTTGAAGCCGAAGGAGTGAGTTGTTATCCGCGCGAAGTAACGAAATCCATGGTGACTAACTTTATTCAGGGCGGCGCTACCATTAATGCCCTTAGCCGCCAGATTGGGGCGGAGGTTTTTGTAATTGACGTGGGCGTAGATGGTGAATTAAGTTCAGAGAAGCAACTGATTCAAGCCAAGATCCGTCGCGGGACACGAAATTTTGTCATTGAGCCTGCCATGAATACGTCCGAGTTAGACCAGGCCCTTGAAGTCGGATGGCAAATGGCATGCCGCGCCAAAGAGGATGGAATTGATTTGCTTGCTTTGGGAGAAATGGGGATTGGAAATACAACCGCGGCCAGCGCAGTGGTCGCAGCCCTCTTAGAAGTGAAACCTGAATTAGTGACTGGACGGGGAACAGGCATTGATGACGAGATGCTCGCTCACAAAATTAAAATCATCGAGCAAGCGATTGCGCGACATGAGGGTTCGCTCCGCGATCCTCTTTCAGTCCTTCAGCATTTAGGAGGATACGAAATTGCTGCACTGACGGGGTCTATTCTTTCGGGAGCTCGGGCGAGGCTTCCCATGGTTGTAGACGGTTGGGTGGTTGCAAGTGCTGTTCTGATCGCCGCTCGTTTGAATGCCCATGTATTGGACTACGTTTTCTTTGGCCATCAGTCGGAAGAACGAGGTCATCGTCTGGTTCTTGAATCGCTTCGCGCTAAACCTTTGCTTGACCTTTCCATGCGCCTCGGCGAGGCAAGTGGAGCTGCACTGGCAATGGTGATTTTGGACGCTTCCATTCGCATTTATAATGAAGTCGCTACATTCCAAGAAGCAGGCGTTTCCCAAAGGAAGGAACCAAATGAAGTCACTTTGGAATGACTTTGTTACTGCGGTTCGATTTCTAACCGTGATTCCGTTTCCTACAAAAAGCGACGTTGAACCACGTTCACTTGCGACAGCGACAGTCTTTTTTCCGCTCATTGGATTCCTCATTGCTTTGGCATCTTTAGTGTTAACACTCGCTTTGGAAAAATGGTTCCCGGCTAATATTTCTAATTTAATGTTGGTTCTGCTCCCTATTTTACTTACCGGAGGACTTCACGTAGATGGTTTTGCGGACTGTTGCGATGGCTTTTTTGGTGGAACCAATAAGGCTGATGTGTTACAGATCATGAAGGATCCAAGAATAGGGACTTGGGGGGCTACAGGCGTTACTTTTTTAATCCTAAGCAAATTTGAATTGCTACAAGCGCTTCCCAACCGGTTCGTTTTTTTTCTGATGGCGGCAGCCTGTTCCCGTTGGGCCCAGGTCGCGCTCAGTTTTTATCTTCCGTATGCTGGAGCGGGAGGAGGGTTGAGTGAGATGGTTGCGCGCAAAGTGGGGTTTCGTGAATTTTTTGGAGCAACCCTTTTTCTTTTGCCTTTTGTTTTCTGGGTTCGAATTCCCGGCTGTCTCGTTTTTGTCGGCTTGATCATCACCCTTTTTCTTTTGGCACGTTTTTTTCGTAGGAGAATAGGTGGGTTAACCGGCGATTTGTTGGGAGCGGCAAGCGAATTATCAGAGGTTTGCATTTACCTATTTGCAGTCGTTTTGATAAAGAAATAAATATTCTATGAATCAAGAATTCAAGAGGAGCTTTGAAATCAGTGCCCATGGAGGGGATCTCCAGGCATTTAGCAAACGTTACCATAAAAGAGAAGATGAAATCATCGACTTCTCCAGCAACGTAAATCCTCTTGGAATTCCGGAGTCGCTCCAATCAGTTTACCAAGCATCTATGGACGACTTATCTTTGTATCCAGATCCTTATGCACAGCTTTTTTGTGAAAGGATTGCCGACCTTTTTCGCCTTTCACCAGAAAATGTAATTGCTGGAAATGGTTCGATCGCTTTACTTGAAGTTGCGATTCGGTTTCTTCGGCCAAAGCGAGCTTTACTCATTGAGCCTTGTTTTACTGAATATAGGAGGCTTCTTAAACTTCATGGAGCACAAATTCAGCATATACCGCTTTCGCCAAAGCAAGATTTTCAGTTTACTCTTGAAAGAATTCTAAAACATCTTTCGAAAACTGACTTGTTGATTTTCGGGCATCCGAACAATCCTACTGGTTCAGCGTTGTCCGTAAGCGAAATTCATCTTCTGCTCAAGGAGACTCGGAAAAAAGGTGTTTTTATGATAGTGGATGAAGCGTTTGTCGATTGGATTCCTGAACTTTCAGTGGTGAATCAAGTTGGTGATTCCAATCCTCTTCTTGTGGTACGTTCCATGACCAAATTTTTTGCTCTTGCTGGAATCCGTTCTGGTTTTGCCTTGGGTTCTAGGGCGTTGATTCAAGCGATGGCCAATCATTTAGGGTTGTGGAACTGTAATCGACTGGCCCAGAAACTTTCAATTGCCGCATTTTCAGATTTGACATTCCAGGAAAAAACTAGAAGTTGGCTTCGCGGAGAACGCGCCTGGTTGACTCAAGCCATTGAGCAATTAGAAGGGTTTAAGGTATTTCCAAGCCTTGCTAATTTTCTATTGGTTCGAAGTCAAAAGCCTCTTCATGGGTTTTTTGATTTTCTGGGTCACAGAGGAATCTATGTTCGTACGGTTTCAGATTTTGTCGGCCTTGACGATTCTTACTTTCGAATCGCTGTCCGTACGAGAAAAGAAAATGAATACTTAACCCAGGTTTTAAACGCTTGGCTGGAAGATCATACTTATGTTAGCGCTTGCCTTTCTACTTGATCTTTGGATTGGGGATCCCGTTTACCGATTTCATCCCGTTCGGTTGATGGGTTGGGCGATTGAGCGTGCAGAAATTTTTTTGCGGCGAATGGTAACTCGGGAAAAAATAGCAGGAGCAATACTGGCCCTTACCTTTCCATTCCTAGTTTTCTTTTTTGTTTGGGGTTTGCTTTTTTTGCTTGGGAAATTTCATGCTTTACTTGCATGGTTGGTGAGTCTTTTTGGGATCTATTCTGCGATTTCGATTCATGATTTGAGGAAAGAAGGCCTTCAAATTTACAAGGATTTGGAGCAAGGAGATTTAGGGGATGCAAGACGGAACTTAGCACGTATTGTGGGCCGTGAGACGGATTCACTTGAAGAAAGGGAAGTTCTTCGGGCAGGCATTGAAACGATTGCAGAAAGCACGCTTGACGGCGTTATCGCCCCGTTATTTTATGCTGCTATGGGCGGTGCACCGCTTGCGCTTGCTTATAAAGCGGTGAATACGCTTGATTCAATGATTGGCCACTTGAATGAACGACATCGAGATTTTGGTTTCATTGCTGCAAAGCAAGATGAACTTTGGAATTGGATTCCCGCGCGGCTTGCTTATTTTGCGATTGCCGTTGCGGCGTTTGTCCTGAATTTTCGGGCCAAGGAAGCGTTGTCGGCCGGTTGGCGTGATGGAATCATTGCTTCTTCGGGAAATGGCGCGATTCCGGAAGCAACCTTTGCAGGTGCTTTGGGACTCAGACTTGGCGGAGTCAATATTTATGAAGGCCGGGCGGTTGAAAAGCCGTTTCTGGGTTTCATAGAAAAGGATTTTGATCTAGAAGATCTTAAGAAGAGTTTGAACTTAATGTTGGCCGCTTCGTGGACGGCTTTATTGGGGAGTATTTTTTTGAAATATGGAATTGATTTCGTGACTTTGATTTTAACGAAGTGACAAGCGAGGAAAACATGTCCAATGATTTAATTACCAAAGGCGAGCGAAACGCAGTTTATAAGACGATTTACGGGCGTCGCGATGTGCGGAGTTTTTTCCTGCCAGAGCCTATTCCTTCGGAGGTTTTGGCGCGCATTCTCTCGGCCGCTCATCACGCCGGATCAGTTGGATACATGCAGCCGTGGAATTTTGTTGTGGTGGAGGATCAAGCTCTTCGCCAGAAGGTGAAAGAAGCGTTTGAGCGCGAAAAGCGTGACGCCGTGGAACTTTTTGAAGACGGTAAACGCGAGCGCTACCGAAGTTTCAAACTAGAAGGGATTTTGGAAGCGCCCGTTAATTTGATCATTACTTCCGACCCGACGCGCTTTGGTCCTCAAGTGATCGGCCGTCACAGCATGCCAGAGACAGATGTTTATAGTACTTGCTGTGCTATCCAGAATCTTTGGCTTGCTGCCCGCGCTGAGAACATTGGAGTAGGTTGGGTGAGTATTTTGAAGCGGGAAGACCTTTACTCCATTTTTAATATTCCTCGCCACGTGGTGATCGTTGCTTATCTGTGTCTTGGCTACGTGTCCCACTTTCCAGACCAACCAGATTTGGAACGTGTCGGTTGGGGAAAGCGACTTCCTCTTGAGAATCTTGTTTATTTTAACCTTTGGGGTGGCGAGCCGTCCGAAGAAAGGAAAGAGCTCGTCTCATTCTTTCAAACAGTAGGGAATTCACATGTTACAAATTCTTCTTAAAGACCGATGGCTTCTCGTTTCTTTTGATGAGTTCCAAGAAACAAGAAGTTGGGCCATCTACGGTGGTCCGAGGAAGATCACGCAAAAGGTCGTTTGGTATCAAGTTCAAAAAGGTGATTTAAATGTTTCGGTCGATGCGAAAGAGTTTTCCAAACATCTTTTTGTTCAGAATAGCTTTGAAAATGCTGTTGGATTGTTGACAGGAGCTTTCTTGAATCACTATGCTGATGTTCAAAAGACAGATGGGGATTTGTCGGTACGTTCGATCGGTACTGTTGGAATGGAAAACGCCTTGCGTGTTGGAGATCCGCTAGGACAGCTCGAGTCAGTAGGAACGATTAATCTTTTGTGCGCGATTTCGGTACCACTTACTGAGGAGGCTTTTTTGGAAGCGATGTCTCTTGTTGTGGAAGCACGGACCGCCGCAGTTTTGGCGTTTGACATTTCGAGTTCTCAAACTGGACTTCCAGCGACAGGCACGGGCACTGATTGTATTGTTGTGGCTGCACCTGCTGTGTCCAATGTTTCTCCTCTTGAGTTTGCAGGAAAACATACGCGCGTGGGCTCTTTGATCGGCGGCTCTATTTTTGAAATAATGAGCCAAGCGCTTCATAGCTGTTCGAATATCAGAAGATAGGAAAATCAAATGGATCAAGAAAAAGCTCCGCCGCTTGCGGCGTATCAACGTCATGTTTTTGTATGTACGGGCCCGCGGTGTGCTCCCGATACGTCTCAGGAAATTTATCAGGCATTAAAAACCAAGCTTAAGGAGCTTAACGTAGATCAAAGGTCTGTGCGCAGGGCGCAGGTTCAGTGTTTTGGAGTTTGCCAAGGCGGTCCCATTCTTTTAATTTATCCCGAAGGAATCTGGTATCACCACGTGACGCATGAGAAATTGGCTAGGATTATTGACGAACATCTTCTGGACGGAAAACCAATTAAGGAATGGGCTTTTTACTCCGTTAGAGATAATAATATGTGTTAGATGGTAGCAAAGCTTTTGATTTGGTACCAATGACTCTTATTTCAGAAATCGTTGTAAGTGTTGCCTATCTCTAACGGGGTTTATTCCTTGACTCCATGGGTTCTGAAAGCTAAAATGCGCTCTGACTGCAAGTTATGGACACGAGCACTAAGCCAGAATCGGGAGTTTCTAAAACACAAGATCCAGTCATTGTGGAAGGTAAGTTTTTCGCGGGTATTGGTTATCTCTCAGTCCTTTGCTTTGTCCCACTTTTCTTAAAACGAGACAATAAGTTTGCCCAATTTCACGGACGCCAAGGGCTAATCCTCTTCATTTTGGAAATAGCTGCTTCCATGCTTATGGTGGTTCCAGTTATGGGGGAGGTCGTCTTCAAGTTGGCTTGGGTTGTCTTTGGAATTTTTTCACTTGCTGGTATTGTGAAAGTTTTAATGAATCAATATTGGGAAATGCCGGTCATTTATCCGATTTCGAGTAAAGTAACGCTTTAGACAAATTGATCATGCTTTTAGGAAAGAAAACAAAATATTCAGTTGAGTCCGAGTGGGCCGTTATTTTGGACCGGTCCGTGAACGAATTTTCAAAAAATCGGGCGGTTGACAAATTAACCGAGCTGTTTTCGCTTTCCGCCGATGAAGCCAAGGATTTAATTGATAACACCCCCCTCATTTTGTTTGACCACTTGCCGTCCGCTGTGGCCGAGAAAATCAAAGGTCAACTTTCCCAAGCCAGCGTTGATTGTTCACTCACCAATGACACATTTACCAAACGCAAATGTTTCCGCGCCATTTGGCCTGAGCAACCGGATCTAGGTCGTTTTTTGGAAGAGCCTTCTTCAAGTTTAAATGGAGATTTTGAAAAACCTGCTCAAGCGAGCACTGAAAGTCCTACTCCTATACAGATGGCAAGTCCTGAATTTACTCCCATTCGAAGTTATCACGGTCCTTCACAGGAAGAACAAAAACAATTAAAGGAATTGACGCTTGATCTTCAAAAGGAAAATGAGATTTTGCGCCATGAATTGGAAAAGGTGGAGGAATCGATTAAGGAAAGAGAGAGGAAACAACTGAACGGCGAAATTGAAAAACTTCGTGATGAACGCTCACAGCTTGAAGAGACTCTAGTGCGCCTTCGGAATGAAAATACAGGATTGACTTCAAGAATGGAAGAGCTGGAACGCAATATGAGGATGTTTAAACAGTCAGGAGCTGGAGAGCTCGATCCAACCATAAAGTCGCATATTACCGAATTGAGAACCCAGTTGGAACATTTTCGCACTGAATATCTGAGAGCGCAGAATACAATTCGCCTGACTCAAGGTGAGGCGAAACAATTTCAGGCAGAATGGACGCAAACGCAAAAAACCCTTTCGGAAGCGCGCACAGAAATCGAAGATTTAAAGCGTATGTTAAACGAGGCGCAAGCGAATTCAGTCCAGCTTAAGGAAGAAGTGGAGCGAATTCGTTTTGACGCTCGAAACCGGTTTCAAGAACAGGTGGCCGAGTTTGAAGAATGGAAACGAAAAGCAAATGATTGGAGCGCAAGTTATTTTAAGGTGGTAAAAGAAAATGAATTTTTGCGGGCGCATCAGAGTGAAGAATTGGAAAGTCTCCGAGTTCGGAACCAACAGCTGACGGGGCAATTAGAACAGGCTCAGAAACAGATTAGGGATTTTGTGGCCCAAGCGGAGCAGCAGGAACTCATTCAAAAGAGGATGAAGGCAGCGCAGGAGTTGGCGGACGAGGAAGCACATCTCAAAGGATTGGTTCAAAAGCAACAAACCTTGGAGACAGAAATTCGTCTTCGAGAGGAAGAGATGAAAAAAGTTTTAGGGGAACAAGAAGTGGTTGAAAGAGAAATTGTAAATGCCAAACAGGCGCAGAAATATCTGCTTGAGCAGGCAAAAATGAAAGATAAGACTCGTTTTGTCCGGCCAAAAGGAACGGGTCTGAGTTTGCCTTCAACCCAACAAGAACCAGGTGCCATTCCGCCCGCCGCCGATTAACGTTCCGGCGATTTCTTGGGTCTTAAATTTATTGAGTGAGCACGTTGCTAGCCGTTCGAAGTTAAGAAATGATCTATGATTGAATTGGTTTTAAGCAAAATCAAAATCGATGAAAATCGAAGTGAACAAGTCATCGTGCTCAAAGAGCGCGAAGGATCACGACTTTTGCCGGTGGTCATCGGAATTGCGGAAGTGAATGCCATTAAATTGAAACTGAGCGGCATTGAACCCCCGAGACCTTTGACGCACGACCTGCTTCTCCGAACGATCGAAGAACTTGGTGCAAAATTGAAAGAGATCCATATTGATAAACTCGAAAATAATACTTTTTATGCCAAGCTCGTTCTGACCCGCAATGGATCTGGCGAAATCAAAGTAGATTCCCGTCCTTCGGATAGTGTAGCGCTGGCGCTCCGGGCAGGAGCTCCCATTTACGTTGCGGAAGAAGTCATTGAAGAAGCCGGCGTGAGTGAATTTTAAAAATGACAGTGTTGTCTTCTTTATTTCATTAAGATATAATTTTCGCCATCCATGGTTTCTTACGATGTCATTATTATCGGCGGCGGCGGAGCAGGACTGACCGCTGCTATTTACACTTCGCGTGCCAACCTCAAGACCCTTCTTCTTGAAAAGCTGACGCCTGGCGGTCAGATTGCGCTTACGGATATTGTCGAAAATTACCCTGGTTTTCCTGACGGTGTTACGGGTACCGACATTTCCATGCGGATGGAGGAACAGGCGAAAAGATATGGGACCGAGGTCCAGTATGAAGAAGTATCATCGATTTCAGGTTCCGGCGGTGACTTCCATATCAAAACCACGAAGACAGTTTATGATGCAAAAGCCATCATTATTGCTTCAGGAGCTGCATTTCGCATGATTGGTGTTCCCGGTGAAAAAGAATTGACGGGGCGCGGCGTTTCTTATTGTGCGACCTGCGACGGAGCTTTCTTTAAAAATAAAGAAATCGTAGTCGTGGGCGGCGGCGATTCAGCCATGCAAGAGGGGTTGTTCTTGACGCGTTTTGTCACGAAGTTAAGCGTGATCCACCGAAGGGACAAGCTTCGGGCAAGCCCCATTCTTCAGGATCGTGCCAAACAGAATCCAAAAATGGGTTTTGTTTGGGATACAGTGGTGACGCGGATTGACGGCGACAAAAAAGTGGAAAAGATAAGAATCAAAAATATAAAGACGAATGAAGAAAAGGAATTCAGAACCGACGGCGTGTTTATTTTTATAGGTCATGATCCCGCAACAAAGTTTTTGCAGGGGTTTGTCGCGCTGGATGAAAAAGGTTATGTGAAGGCAAACGATTGGCTTGAGACTTCCGTTCCCGGCGTGTTTGCGGCAGGGGAAGTACGGGCTGGAGCTGTCAAACAGCTTGTTTCCGCTTGCGGCGAAGGATGTGAAGCAGCCCTAAATGCACAAGCTTATTTGGAAAAACTCGAACTTGCGGATCAACCAAAGCACTGATTCGTCCTTCGGCGAAAAAGAGATAAAAAGAAGCCAAAACTTATGCCGCTTCGCTCCATAAGTTTTGGGCTGAATTTTACCCCTCACCCACCTGATTGATAATGGTCAAGTGGGTGAGGGGTTTAATTCGCACAGCGACTTATGTCGCATTCATGTTCCATAAGTCGCGTGCTCATTAAAGGAGGTTTTGCATGAATCAAGATGATATCAATGGAGATGTTCGTAAGTTGCTTGCGCTTCTCAAGAAGATTTTGAAGAATCATCCGCAAGGATCTGACCAAATCGCTAAATTTTTAGACCAGAAATCTTTCGGTTTAAATTTATGTTTTCTCACTTTTGTGGCTATGGCACCTGAAGCTATGATGGAGTTTGAAGAGATGTATCACGAATTCCTGAGCCGTCCCGATGAAACATTTTCAGGTGAGGAAGAATCAAAACCCGAGTTCAAACTGAGCTCAGAAGATCTTGATTTTTTGAAAAAATACGGTATTCAGTTTTAATTTCGGAAAAATCCAAAGCATTTTTAAGCGTCCGCAATGACATTATCCCGCCTCAAGCGGTGTTCCTCGGCATTCAGCTTTTTGATTGGGTCTTCATGAGTGTTAGAATATTTTTCTTGTCAGTCTTCTTTATTTTTTTGTTCCCCATTACTTTTCGGGGCGGAGAAGCGTTTGATCATTCTAAGTGGGACCACATCTTAAAGCAATACGTTCATGACGGCCTGGTGGATTACAAAGCTTTGCTCCAGAGGAGGGCCGAACTTGACGATTATCTAAAGCAGACCGAGACGATTTCACTTGAAGCCTTCAGCGACTTGAGTCGGGAAGAACGGATAGCCTTCTGGATCAATCTTTATAACGCGAGCGTGGTTCGCATGATTCTAAATGAGTACCCCATTGAGCGTTTTGAGCAGATTCCAGCTGCTTTTGAAGTTAGAACCATTCAAGTTATCGGAGAATTTTTTAACCTTTCTGAATTGAGAGATCAAGTTTTGAGAAAGGGTTTTCGAGACGAAAGGGTTTTAATCGCCTTGGTTTCCGGTCGTATGGATTCGCCGAAACTTTTGCGAGAAGCATTTCGAGGTGAGACTTTGGAAAACCAATTGAATCAAGTTGCTCATGGATTTGTGGAAGATGAAGTTAGAAATCAGATCAAGCCCGGCGAAAAAAAGATTTTTCTCTCACCTTTGTTTCGGAGTTTCGGGCCTGACTTTCTGTTGAACTTCGGTTCTTCTGATGCTTCCTCACGTTCCTCTCAAATCGAGAGTGCGGTCGTTAGTTTTATTCTTCATCATTTGACCCATGCGGACAAAAGGCTCTTTCTGGATTCAGGTCGCTATAAAATTCGTTATCTCCCTGAAAATCCAAAACTAAATCAAGTTCAGACCAATAGTTTGGTCAGAAAAAATGAACGATAACCCATTTAAGTTTCCTCAGAATTTTTTGTGGGGGGCTGCCACTTCTTCTCATCAAGTGGAAGGCGATAATATTCATAACGATTGGTGGGAGTGGGAGCAAAACGGAAGAGTCTTGGAGCAGTCAGGAAAAGCGTGTGATCATTGGAATCGTTTCCGGGAGGATTTTAAACTTGCCAAATCCCTTCATCATAATGCTTACCGTTTTTCGATTGAATGGAGCCGCATCGAACCTGAGGAAGGGAAATTTGATCAAGAGGCGATTGCTCATTATCGGGAGATGATTCAGTCTTTGAAGGCAAATGGGTTAGAACCCATTGTAACGCTTTTTCATTTTACCCTTCCTTTATGGCTGGCTAAACAAGGCGGATGGCTATCGCCTCACGCTCCAAAATTTTTTGAGAGATATGCAAAAAAAGTTACCGAGGCCATTGGAGAGGGTATTCAGTGTTGGATTACATTGAATGAACCCGTCATCTATGTTTTTAAGTCCTATTTGGTTGGAGATTGGCCTCCCGGAGAACGATCGTACGAAAAAGCTTATTTGGTGTATGTGCATTTGCTTAAGGCGCATGTGTTGGTCTATGATGCGATTAAAGACTCGATCAACCACTTGAATCGGGAAGAAACCCGAGTGGGAATTGCGCAGCATGTTTCATTTTTTTCACCGTGCTATGCGAATTCTTGGAAGGATAAAATTTCGGTCTGGCTGAGAAATTTGATGTTTAATCATCTGTTCGTAAAAGCTTTGATTAAGGGCCGGATTTTTTATCCGGGTTTTTTTCGCATTCGGCTTCACCGGGGAAAGACGCTGGATTTCATTGGTCTGAATTATTATACGAGGAATTTTGTTCATAATCGAGGATTCCAGATTCCTGGCATTTATGGAGATATTTGTCCTGTCGGACATCATCCTGATGTGGTGAAAAAAAATTCTCTCGACTGGGAAATTTACCCCATGGGATTGGCGAAATTGGTAAAGGATTTTTCCAAATATCAACTCCCGATTCTAATTGCTGAGAATGGAATTTGCACCGCTCAAGATGCTCAGCGTTCCGAGTTTATTGTAGAACATTTGCGCCAGCTTGCAAAAGCAATGGAATGGGGTGCACCCGTGATTGGGTATCTGTATTGGTCGCTTCTTGATAATTTTGAATGGGCTGAGGGTTTTGAGCCACGGTTTGGTTTGATTGAAGTTGATTACAAAACGCAGGAACGAACGATTAGACCCTCTGCGCTCCTCCTTGCCGAGATTTGCCAATCTGGGGTATTACCTGCCGCGAGCTAGCGTTTATTTAACGATAATTGTTCGACCATTTTTTCAATTTGGGGTACAATACCCGCTATTTGTACACCTTTTACGGGGCGTACCATGGCTGCGGATTGAATTATATCGGAAGCCATGATTCGTCCCGACTTCTGATGAAGGCAAGGTTTGATATATTAAATTGTAGTCGGGGCGTAGCTCAGCCCTGATTCTCCATTTAGAAATTAAATTGGAAGTCAGGGTAGATGCTGCGAACATTAAGAAATTAAACGGGGCGTAGCTCAGCTGGTTTAGAGCACCTGCTTTGGGAGCAGGGGGTCGCGTGTTCAAATCACGCCGCCCCGAAATTTTTCACGGGCGCGATTTGAAGAGGTTTCCCGAAGGGACTCCGCAGGAGCCCTGAGGAATCCTCGCAGGGCACCTGCGAGGGCAAATCCTCTCGCCCCGAAAATTTTAGTAATGAAAATTAGGAACCTATCCGTATAATAAGGTACGCTGATTTAAAGAAGGGTAATGGTTATGAAAAAGATTGTCGCAGTTGTAACAGCAATCAGTTTCGTTTTTATTCCAACCGGGTTTACTCAAGAATTTCAGTCTAGGCCAATAGTAGATTCAAATTCATCGCGAATCGAAGGTCTTGCTCCGGGGGAGTCGATGCCGCCGCTTCCTCAAGGGCCACTTCTTTTAACCAACACGACCCCAGAGCAGCTTTCACCGGATTATTGGATTAATCGCTTACCGGATTCGGACCGGGTCCTTAAAACACCGGAACAACTCAAATTTTTTAACAAAGAGATTCGCATGATGATCCGAGAACGGGTTGATATTTTCGAACCGGGAATTTTGCCCAGGGGAGATCAGGTTCAAAAACAAATTGAGCTGGAGTACAAAACTGTTTCCGGAAGAAAGCTTTTTGATATTAAGGGAACGCCAGTTCGAAAGGAATTTTTTGAAATCCGGGTCAAGCCACTCGTTCAATGGGAACGGGTGCCAGACAAATTAACAGCAAAGTGGGGCGCGGCTACGCGGGCAACCTCGGTCCGGGCACTTCCGACAAATGTTAAGATGTTGGAAGAAGTCGGCGATATCGAATTTGATATGCTTCAGTTTACTTTAATTAAACTTTGGACACCTGTCGCCGTTTTGCATACGTCGAAAGACGGTCGTTGGTATTACGTTCAAGCGCCGTATGTTCGTGGCTGGGTTAAATCAAAAGACATCGCGGTTTTCAAAAGCCCGAAAGCGCTCGAAGACAAAGTACAAACTAAAAAATTTCTGGTAGTGACGGGTGAAAGCATTCCAATTTGTTTTGATCCGGAGTGCCGCGAAAAATATCAAAGGCCATCTATGGGCACAGTTTTACCCATCGTCCAAAAAAATGAAAGGAACTATGTTGTCACCATTCCCCTCAGATCTAGTAATGGAAGCGTGTTATTGAAAAATTATTACGTGGCACGTCATAGTGATGTTCACGAAGGTTTTCCAGCTTTTACGCAGCGTAACATGATTCGTCAGGCATTTAAGTTGTTGGGTGCTCGATATGGCTGGGGCGGGATGTATTACGGGCGCGACTGTTCCGGGTTTACTCATGATGTTTTCTTAAGTATGGGAGTGGATATGCCTCGGGATTCAGCTCAGCAAGCATTGATCGGCACCCAACTCGGCCATTTTGAACGTTATAAAAATGAAGCCGAGAAGATAGCAGCAATCAGGGAAGCAACTCCTGGGATAACGCTCTTTAAAATGCCTCTTCATATGATGCTCTATCTCGGTGAAGTCGATGGGCGTTTTTTTATCATTCATTCTACTTGGGCAGAAAGAGTTTCCATGACGTCCGATGAAAAAAATAGAATCAATCAGATTGTGGTTTCCGATTTATCCTTAAACGGTCGTTCTTACCTCGGATCTCTCTTCGACCGCATTATTTCCATCAATGAGCTGGATTGATTTGTTGCAAGCAAAATTGTAGAAGCAGGCTTTGCGTCCGCCCTGTTTTCTTCTTCTCCGGGCGCCACAAGAGGCGCCCCTACAGTGGCGTTTTGAATCCTTGCCATCAGACCTCCAAATTCGATAGAATACCATTTTTAACCAACTTTCAATTGAAAGGGGTACCTTTATGAACATGCCGGGACCGCTGGAACTTCTGGTTATTTTTCTGGTTGTGCTTCTTCTCTTTGGCGGGAAAAAATTGCCTGAAGTGGGAAGGGCTTTAGGGGAAGGAATCAAAGAGTTTAAGAAGGCGATTCAGGGCAAAGACGGCTCTGACGACCAGAAAGACACAAAAAAATAATCTAAACGCGCCCATAGTTTCCGCCAACTTACCGGCGGGTGAATTCTATTTTGTCGCGCCCGCGCCGATCTGATAAAAAATTTGGAAATCGGCACTGGCGCTGATCTCGATAAATTAAAAGAATGATTAAGGTTATCAGCGCCCGTAGCTCAGGCGGATAGAGCATCTGCCTTCTAAGCAGAGGTTCGGCCGGTCGAACCGGCCCGGGCGCACGATTTATTCTTCTTCAGTATAGCTTAGCAATATAACTTATTGCTCAACAATCAGATGTATAAAGTTTTATCTTTCAGTTTCCTTTTTCGATATCTCAGTATCCCCGCTCCAAAGGGGTACGAACTGCAACTAGAAAGGGGTACGAACTGCAACTTGGCCTTTTAGACCGGCCTTTACTTTTCGTTGCTTAAAACGTTCTTGCTGCGTGCCAGGCGAAGGGTTCCAATGTAGCTCAGCTGGTAGAGCAGCTGTTTTGTAAACAGCGGGTCGGGGGTTCAAATCCCTCGCCAGCTAAAGTGTGTGGGGTCCATACCGGACACATGGGTAACAGTTTGTACCGGAGATATAGGGTACACGATCTCCGGTCCAAACGGGTAGTTTAAAGGTTCTAGTTTTTTAGTCTCCTCATCAAAATAGCCCAAATCATAATCCATAAAACTTGCAAGCCAAATGCCGTCTTCAACTTCTTTAATCCCCACATTCTGACCACTAAAAGCCCGGCTCAGATTAATCTTCTTTCTCCCGATGCAAATCCTTCCACAGTAAGTAACGGTAATGGTTTTATCATGGAAAGGATAAGTGACTTCTGGAAGTCCTTGGTAAGGACGAAGAGAAGGCGCGTACAGTTCACCAGGACATTTCATTTCAAGGGCCTCATGGGGCCTTTCGCTATTAAACTCTTCGACAAAACGATCGAATTTTTCTTGCTGCTGGAGGAAGTTGTCTCCGGCAGGTTTAGTTGCTTCTTTCTTAAGCGTCAGGTGCATCCTTTCATGCCGGCCGTTTTCTTGAGGATGTCCAGGCTTAATTCTCTCAATTGCAATGCCGAGTCTTAACCACCAGACGGAAAGCCTGCTTAATCCAAATAAAGCATGAGGTGAAGCAAACGGAACGCCATTATCAGTACGAATCGTCTTAGGGAGACCGTATTCTTTAAAGACTCTCTCAAAGATATGGAAGGCATACATTTCTTTCCGTGGACTCTAGAGCTTCACAGGAGAGGAGATACCGGGTAGAAAAATCTGTGACCGTGAGGGGATAGCAGTAACGCTTATCACCCAACATAAACTCTCCCTTATAGTCAGCGCACCATAAATCATTTGGATTTTGAGCTGAATGAAGCACTGTTCCTTCAGCCTTAAAGCGGTCTTCTCTTGATGCGTCTGACTAAGCCATGGCGGTCTAAAATCGAGTGAATCGTGCTTTTAGCCGGCGTTTTTACTTCCGGATATTTTCTCTTCAAAATCTCTCGAATCTTAGGAGCTCCCCAAGAAGGTTTCTCCCCTTTGATTCTTAAGATTTCTGTTTCAAGCTGCATCGGAAGCTGATTGGCATATCTGATGGGCCTTCTTGCCCGATCATTTAATCCATAAAGACCGATTCTTTGATAGCGGTTCCAAAACTTATATCCCGTCTTTCTTGAAATCCCAAACTCCCGGCAAAGCTCTGCCATTTTATCGCCCTGTAACAACCTTCCAACAAACTTCATTCTTTCATCCATGATAACACTCTCTTTCCATGGCATAGAACACCTCCATCCCATGCCATTATTCAAAAACTGTTACCTATGTCTCCGGTATTTAGTGTAACCTATGCTCACTACGGACAATTATTCAAACAACACCTTATTTTTTGCCTTTTTCGGCTTCATCGACGCTAACCCTGATTAATTGCGTATTCCGGGGTAGTCCTTCCAGTCATTCCGATTTAGAGTTTCCACTCATTCCGGTCTAATCCTTCCACTCATTCCGGGGCAAGTTTCCACTCTATAGGACGCCCTGTTTGTAGAATCTCCCTGCCCTATGAGGGTG
>OBEQ011112908.1_pt1 | contig 27777 bp, 20 predicted proteins | sample 1670901 | NCBI WGS metagenome assembly OBEQ01 (sample SAMEA104232315, study PRJEB22302) | groundwater metagenome | biome: forest; feature: aquifer; material: groundwater | place: USA | collected 2011-08-07 | depth 5.4 m
TCCAACAAGCGCACGGTCTGAGTGGACCCTTCCGTTACAAAACTGATTGCGCGAGTGGGACTGATAAAACGGGTCTGTGGTGACACTAACCTCGGATAACTGTCCTCATCCATAGTCGCCAGCCAACGCGGTTCTTGTGGGTTGGCGATATCCCACAGTTCCACCGCATCCACTCGATCGTTATTGAGATCAGTGCGCAGCGTTAGCGTCAGTAGATCACCATCAACTGATAGAGACTCGATAAACTGTCCTCGTTTACGAATTGGAACAGACAGCATTTTGGGATTCGCACCATCACTGATATCGATTAGCTGCACTGAATAGGTCATGCTATCGCTGAGGTATAGAGGTGTGAAAATGGCCCTCAGTAATGAATCTTGCACTTCTGCATTTTCGATCATGGTGGCGAGAAACAGATCTTCCTTTAAGAATTCACGTCCGACAATATCGTCACCCAGATCTTTGTACCACCATTGATGGAAGTCATCGACCGGGCCACTGGGCAATTGCTTTATGTTCGGGAATTTGGGCAGAGAGCTCCATTTCGAACGAATAGTGTAGGCCAAATCCTCCTGCGGATTACGATAAGTCATGGCAATGCCGGGGGTAAATTGACGTTGCACGATATAGGCTGTGTCACCTTTCACGGCAATGGATTGTGCCGATGCCAAGACATCGTGATCCAGTTGTAACACTTCTGTCATTTGCAGCCCTTCAGTGGCGTCGCCTACCCTGCTCTTGAGCAATTTATTTTTGGTGAGGTGAAAGATTTCCCCTGCGGTATTCGTTACCGTATCGGCAATCACATTGGTACTGTATACACCCCGTAACTGCGGTGCGCTGGGATCGGAGATGTCATGTGCTTGCAAGCGGAATCGCTCATCGATGGTGTAAAGCATGTCATTCACCACGGTGGTATTTCTCAATCGTAGCTGGAAATCCACACTCGATTCCGTTGCCAGCGTGTCCGGATTGAGGAAGAGCACGCTCCCAACACTCTCCAACATATCGGAGTATTCATAAGCAACTGTTGACGTTAAATTCAGTAACAGTCGATCTCCCGACAGCGTTATGTCAGATGCCTTAAAATAGAATTCCTCCATATCGGGGTAGTCATAGCTCATGCGATGCTTGACCGGTTCGACCATAACAGGTGAATGGCTGAATTCGCTTTTCGGTAAACCAGATTGCACAGCAGTGCGCACGTCGGTGAACAATGTGGCAAGTGTAGCGTCGTCCTCGGCTAATAGGTTCGCTTTTTCATTATCGAATTGTTCCCGCATCGCGGCTTCATCAATACCATTGGTCAGTGGCACCCAGAGGCGTTGATACAGTGCTTCTGAAAAGAGAGTGACCTGCCAGGGGGATTGTTTCAGTTCTGCCTCGGTGAATATACCGTGTAGGGGCAGTTTTAAGGAGCGCGGCATCGGATCAATTTCACCGTCATAATCGACGTCGGTATTCTGGCCCTTGGTGACAGTCACCATGTAAAGCCCTTCACCCTGGGTGCACTGATTGTTTAACACCAGTGTTCCCAGCGGTTGATCATTGGTATTAATTTCGCAGAGCGGTGTACCGTTCAACTTTGGAAAACGATGCACAGTGACAATCGCATTTTTTACACCGCCATTCGCTGCCGACCACACTGTTTGGGATGACTGGGGCGCAAGATGAGTTTCGGTAAGATTACCCAACGTCGCTTTGCCCAATGTATGCTGGGAAAGTCGATCATCGTTAAGATCGATTAGCAGCAAACCGTTGTCCCGAAGTTGTACGATTAAACGAGCGGGGTTCGTTTCGGTGTCATCACTCACTGTGGCAGAGATAATCTCATCATTGATGGCGGCATCGTTCCAAAAATCCTGTGCCAGAGAAATTCGCTGATACGCTGCTAAGGGTGACTGATGCCATAAGGTCAGTTGATCGGCACAGCTGGTGACGAGGGTGTCTCCTGCGAGTGCCACACTGTGTAATCTATTCGTCTCACAGCCGATGTCTCCCTGAAGATATTGAGTTGTTGAGGTAGGATTTTTAACATCCAGTACCTGGAGCACGCTTTGATCCCATTGCGCACCTTCGATAAAAAGATTGTCGCCATTCGCCGCTAGCAACCCGGAGCCGGGTTGCTGGAATTGCTCTGTTAGGCGCAGTTCAGCGGGATTGGAAACGTCTATTGCGATGACATCTGTCATTGGTGTTTTGATGTCTTCAATAACAGGTAACGTCAGGTAGAGAGCTGACGCAGTGGCAATGAGATGACTGTCTCGCGGTGAGGCAGATGTACTGATATCCAGATGAGAGATCACCGTATCAATGACTGATAAATCACGCGACACCACGGCAATACCATGTTCGCTCTCACTGAGCAGGAATAAAGTGCTGTCATTGTGTGCCAGCTTATAGACAACATCGCCTGTGAGGGTCAACACACTTTTTAACAATCCTGACACGCCCAGTTCAATCACCTCCACCCCCTGTTCGCCACGGGCGAGATAAGCGCGCTGTCCTGCAATCACAAAATCGTGTATGTGAGTCACAGGCAGGAGCGCAGTCAACGCCGGTGTTTTCGCTTCGTTGAGCGTGAAAATCATGAACGCAGTATCGGTAGAAAGATAGATTCGGTTGTTCGCTACGAAAGTCTGTCGAACAGGACTGCCTGTGTCTAAATGGATGATGTCATCCTTCACCTGTAGGTTTGAGGATGACGTGCTATTCACCCCCTGAAGAATGTGCTGGGTAGTGGCAGCGATAAAATTAACGTCGCGCAACAAGGCTTGATGCTGGCGGGGGTGCCACTGAACCGCGTCCTGATAATTAATTGTGCCATCGCCATCGATATCCGTATTCAACAGATTCTCAGTCGCTCTCGTGAGTACGCTACTCAACAGCGTGTCGTTGTCAGCCTGCGTCAATAATAATTGTGCGGCTTGATAAATGGATTCAGTCACACTCGTGACATGCCAATTGCCCTGCGCAAATTGGCGGCCAGAGACAATGGCATGAAGTGATCCGAGAATGGGCGTGCTTACTGGATCGAGAATACCATCATCGTTCACATCAATGTCTTCACCACCGGTGACTGTGACGAGGTAGCGGTGATCCGGTTGCACGATACAATCTGTAGGGATTTCAATCTTACCGGCGATTTCTAAATCCGTGGATACCGTTGTGGTGGTTTGACAAAGCGTTTCCGGAGATGTGCCATTGACTACCGCTAATGTGACGAGACCACCGCTGATAGGACCTAACAGCGCCTGACCTGGTTTGACGGCGGAATTCTCCGTAGTAGAAGGTTGTTGAGTGATATCCGTTGGATTAACTGGAGTAGCGGGATGTGTATCCGGCGTTTGGGTTTGAGGTGCCTCACTCGAACCGCCACCTCCACCACAGCCAGACAATAAGAGAGAGAGAACACTCAGCGCAACCAACGACGTGTTCTTCAGAAACAATTTTTCACTCAATAATTTTTTCACAACTCATTCCTCAACTGGCTTTATTAAATTGATGGCCCGGCGTGCACGTAGAAAATCGTGTATTTCTCTTCGGGGTTAGTTGCCGATGGTTTTTGGATTATCTTGCTGTAGCCCTGACTGGTAAAGGTAGCGTCATCCAATTCAGTACTCAGAATATGGTCGCAGTTAGTAGAATTGAAATATTCGTAGACTGGCACTTCATTCAGCGCAGTTTTAAATGGGGACGCAAAGAAAGCGATACCCAATGACTGATAGCCAAAATAAAGCGGGGCATTCGTCGGGTAATACATGATATCGACGCACGTCTCCGTGGCAAGTAGATAGGCAAATATGGCTTGGTCACTCGAATATTCCCTGCCCAACTGCGCTTGAAACATCTCTTGCCCTTGGTTTTGCCAAAAGGCGATATTGGGGACATTATACGTATGTAGCGCGTAGTCTTGAAGTGACGCACTGGGCTGTACACGGTATAGATAAAACGTTCCGTACGTCGTGTCGCCATACAGTGCCATTAGCGACGCACTGTCCTGCAAACTCATATGAGGATTATTCGGATCAATATTTCCCATCTGATTTTGATTCAATTCCGGATACTGCAAGGCAGTTAACGTCGGCTGACCATTGGCTGAGTAGCGATACTGATCCCATTGCATAATCGATAGATAATCATAAGGCCCCAAGTTCTCCCCCAGTTCGGGCGGCAACTTGTCAAACTGTGCGATAATCCCCGGTGCATTCGGCAGATTTTGTGTATTGATTTGAATATACTCATCGCGATCGGCGCGGGTGTGTTCGTGGCGCAAACCTAATGTATGCAACAGCTCATGGACCATTTCCTTTTTGCTACAGCCGAGAAATGACAGAGTGATAATTTGCTTGCCGCCCTTGCGACCGTAATGTGACTTACACGCCTTAACGATGCCCTCACGCAAATTGAAACCCGCCCAATTCTCGAAAGAAATATAATCGTGATGCTCCGCCAATGAAGGATTTCGGGGAACAAACCGTACCGCACCCTGCGATAATGTCTCGATGTAATCTATTGCATCAAGCAATTTAGGTCGATCGAGTGGATTGATCTTCAGCATCGCATCGAACTCATAGGGAATATCTCCAGAGGGCCATTTCGCGTCCATGGGAAAGAGTTGAATTCCTGTTACCGGTTCCGAGTACTCGCCGCTTTCATTCATAACATTTTTCTTTGCAATAAATTCATCAAGCGTGTCTACATTTTCCATCACTTGTAAATTCTGCAATTCACCGAGAATGATGTCGCCCTCAGTCACTGCATAGGTTTTTCCATTGACACTCAACGTTTGATAATTCACGGTGATATTGCCAGACGGCGTGAGTATTGTTGTTGTACCAACAGTACCGCCGGAATAGGATTCGCCAAAAAAGTCAGCGGTGTTTTTGGTACAGCCGAAAGCGGGCAATAATAACGCCCCCAGAACGACGATTCTCGACACTGCCGGGTAGCAAACCTTCGATTTCATGTGAACGTACGCCGTTTTCATTCGGCTTTCTCCAGACATAGCGATACCTATTGCTGGCGCACGCCAACAGAAATGGTCAATGATAATGAATAATCTACTTACGAAGGGTAAGTTAAGTGTGAGTGATGGCCTGCTTCATATAATCCCCCGATTCGTTCAACCAACTAATTCAACAATCTAATTCTACAAACTACGCAAAAAGAATTTGGGCAACCTGTTGCAGCAATTTTTCCATCGTTTCCTGCCCTTTCACAGGGAGCCCCGCCACTCGCCCCTTCAGCTGTGCTAGCACACTCGGGTCACCACTCATGGCGAGAATCTTGGGCGTCGTACTTCGCACATCCTGTTTACTTTGAATGAGCTCTTCGCTGACTAGATTTGCCTGTTTGCCAACATTTTCAATGATCAAGTCAATTGGGTTGTTGTCCAGAATAAATTCCGCCGTTGTTTTATCTTGTGCGGAAAAGACCATATAGTCTTTCGTACTGAGTATTTCGACCAGAAGCTTGCGATACTGATCGTCTCCGTCAATCACCAGGATATGTTGTGGATAACGCATCATGCACTGCACCCATAGACTCTTAAAAATCAACTCATTCATTGACGGCAAATTTATCCCAAAAAAACTTAGCTGCCAATTAGACTGAAGTCGCGTTTTTCAGGTCAGAAGTAGACTAAGGTCGTATTTTTGGTGCTTCAGTACGACTAAAGTCTTATTGGAGATACCCGCTGAAGCAAAGATATATTGGTGAAAAATAGCACTGTTAAAGAATAGCTGATAAAAACTCTCTTATCTAAGATTTCAAACAGGTCTCAATATCCTAGATTGTATAGAGAAAATGAAGCACAAATGAGATAAGCGCGATCACTCAAAGAATAGATTTATCGATTTATTGCCGAAAGACCAGATTAGATGATTGTGCTATTGCAGACTACCCATACGTGAGAAGAGCTGCCCGAGCAAACTTCTTCTCGGTTCCTTTTTCTTATTGGCAAATTGAATAATTCTGATCTGCTTGATCAACTGGGAGAGTTGCGCATCCAAGTTCGACAAACTTTCGCTGTCTTGCTCCAGATCACCAATAATTTTAGCCATAAAGTGAATGATCGATACTTCTCCCAAATGCTGATCGACAATGTGAGTGCGTGTTATTTTTATGATGTTGAGTCCTTCTTGCATAGCATTTCTCTCGTTCACATGAATACAGTAGATTGTGATTACTCATAGCGGATTGGTAATCACATTAATCTAACATTAAGGGTTTAGGTGTTGATACTAGACTGAAGTCATAAATTTCGGTCGCCACTACGACTTTAGTCTAATAAAGTAGACTAAAGTCTAATGCCAGAGGTCACATTGAGGTTTAGACAACGGGTGAAATCACAGCGGATCAAGGGAGCGCAGCGTCATACAGTTCAAATCTTTTAACTTTGTTTGTTAAATGGATATTATTGGGGACCATTGAGAGTTGCTTCATAGTCCTACGCCGTTTCCCCTGAATTTGAACTCGTGGCGTTTCAATTTGATATCCTATTCAATATCATCAGTCACATCAAAAACAAACTTTGTTTTTTAGCTTTCAATTCGTATTTCCAAATCACCTGACATGTAACTTTGTAGATGCAGAGTTAATCGTGTCTGACGAGCTGGTGAATGACCATATACTCGTCATTTAAGGGTTTTTAGCACCTATATTGCCAGAATCACCGTTTGCTCTTACACGGCGAATTTCTTAGGTATATATGTTTCGATATAGATATTTCTTATTAGTATTTTTGCTAAACAGGGGCTTTTCAAACCAACTCTTTTTACAAGATTATCTTATAATTAAAAAGCATACACGGGTTGCCGCTAAAGAGTGATGGTTTTCTCTATGCTGAAAACGATTTCCAATCTTTTATTGATAGGGTATTTAGCAGCATCCTGTGCCGCGTATGCGGCGGGCAATCATCAAGTGCATGTTACAACATTAACAGATCCCCTCAATCTGTCTCCTTTTATAGAATATTTGCCCGATCCGTCCCGGAGTATCACGTATCAAGAAATTCTTGCGGGCAAACACGATAATAAGTGGCAGACCAACAAAGACGATACGTTGTTCGGCCATGACCTTACAGTGCGGTACTGGTTTAGATTGTCCGTCACTCAAAAATTCGCCCAACAAAAAACTATTCTTTATTCACCTATCCACCATTCCTTTCTACATGAACTCAACCTTTGGATTACCAGCAATAACATCACTCAAACAATAGAAGCTGGCCACTTGCGGCCGCTTGCGAACACGCCCTTTGGCGGTAATATTTTTGCGTTTGAAATGCCTCAGCAAGAGAGCTACACCATTATAGGCTGGGCTGACAACATGAATGCAGCCATGCCTGTTCTTTTACCGCTTGAACTCGTTTCCTTTGAGTCCTGGCTGACAATAAAACAATATCATTTTGCCGCTATATTCGGTTATTACGCGGTAATGATTTCTTTCTTAATTTATAACTTATGTATTTTTATCAGCCTGCGGGATCAAATGTACGGTACTTACCTGCTATTTCTACTGACAGGTATCATCACCTGCATGTTCATTGACGGAACCATAACGCTGCAACTCTTCTCGAACAACGCAGTAGCAGGTTATCGCTCTCAGGGGGCAATCGGTATCATTGCACCCGTCTGTTATCTCATATTTTTCTGGACGGCGCTCGACAGCTTCTCTTTTGCCCCGAGCATTAAAAAAATCATCATTGCATTATTCTGTTTAGCCATTCCGTGCACTATTTTTATTTGTGTGTCGAGCGACGTCAGTTACTCCTCTTTCATAACCCAAGCTTATTCAGGAGTGATGATACTCGCCACTATAGTAGGTCTTGCGAGGGGAATCCTAAAAAAAGTTCCTTCATCATTGATCTTATTTACTGCCGAGATAGGGAATGTGATTGGCGCGCTTGTGTTATTGCTCATGATGCAGGGCATTATAGCGTTCAACATGGCAGCAAATTGGTCACTGCATTGCGGCATGCTGTTTGAGGTCACGTTACTTTCTCTCGCGCTTGCGGAGAGGACTCGACGTGCGCAGCAGAAAGCGATCAGCAATTTACAAAAATATGAAACGTTGTTTGATGAATCGCAAGAAGGATTATTCCAGTGGCATTTTAATGGTAGCTATCAGAAGTACAACACTGCCTTTGTCAGAATGCTTGGGTACACAGATAAAAAGGATTTTAATGAAAATCATCCCAAGTATGCTAACCGCGAACAGGAAAGAGAATTTTTTAAAATACTGAAAGAGAACAATGGTTCCCTCACTGACTATGAGTATTTAATTCCTCGAACTGCGTTTCGCGACAATATCTGGGTTACACTCAACATGCGTTTAGTGGTCGATGAAAACCAACAACCTCTTCGCGTGGAAGGATCGGTGCTCAACATCACTCAGCGCAAGTTAAAAGAAGACGCGCAACTGGCAAAACAACTTATCGAAGCGCAAAACCAAGCCAAAAGCCAATTCTTTGCCAGTATGAGTCATGAGTTACGCACGCCTCTCACAGCAGTATTGGGCTATGCCGAAATCGCAGAAAACAAAGAGCTATCTGATTTCAAGCGCATAGAATACGTTTCAACAATAAAACGTGCCGGCAAGCATCTACTCCAATTGATCAATGATATTTTGGATCTTTCCAAGATTGAAGCACAAAAACTCGATGTTGAAATATTGGATGTCGATCCGTTCGACATTGTGCGAGATGTTGAGGATTATTTTCTGATTCTCGCGGAAAAGAAACGTATCAGCTTTAAGAAAGAATTTCGATTTCCTTTACCCCGTACAATTCAAACTGACCCAACACGGCTAAAGCAGATCTTAATCAATATTTGTGGTAATTCTGTTAAATTTACCGAAAGAGGTGGCGTCACCATTGAAACCTATTTTGATCAATCAACTGAAATGATGTGCTTTGCCGTTAAAGACACCGGCATTGGTCTGAAACCAGAACAAAAAAGTAAATTATTTGGCGCATTCGTACAAGCCGATGCATCCACCACACGGAATTTCGGCGGAACAGGCCTTGGGCTGCACCTGTCAAAACAGATCGCCGAAAAATTGGGAGGCGATATAACAGTTGAAAGCGTCTATGGCGAAGGCAGCACGTTCACCGTCGCAATCTCCGTGGGAGACTGCTCTCATGTGAGTTTCATTAATTCTCTACCCACAGATTCACTTGACGAGGAAAAATTAAACATCCCACAGCTTTCCGGAAAAATACTCTATGCCGAAGACAATCTACAGAATCAGCAATTAGTGGCGGAATTTGTCAGTCGAACAGGGTGCACAATTGAATTAGTGGACAATGGAAAAAATGCTTTGGACATTGCCAAAACAGATGATTTTGATCTTATCCTCACTGACCTTCGAATGCCTGAAAAAGATGGCATAGAGCTGACTAAAGAGTTAAAGGCCGTTAAACCCAATATAATCATCATTGGAATCACCGCCGAGCACACCCAAAGCGTTATCGATGAGTTTATTGCAGCCGGCGCTCAGGCAGTCCTGCAGAAGCCGATCACAAATCGCATACTGTATGACGTGCTGCGCGAAAACCTAAGCATTAACACGACAGCATCCCAAACGCTGACCTCACAAACAAGACCTCTGCGTGTCCTGCTTGCCGAAGACAATCCAGTAAATCAACAGTTGATAAGTTTCCATCTCAAAAAGGCCGGTGCGGATATTGTTATTGCCAATGACGGCCTGGAAGCGATTTGCGAAGCACTCAAAGATAACTTCGACCTTATCATCACTGATGTGTATATGCCGATCCTAGGAGGTCTGGAAGTTGTTGACCTCCTACGAAAAAAGGGCATTAAAATTCCGATTTATGCCCTTACTGCAACCGATACCAGCGAAGACCAAGAAAAATGTATTCAAGTTGGATGTAACGGTATCTTATTCAAACCACTTAATACCGCTAAAATTATTGAAGTCTTGGAGGCCACCAAAGCGGCCACCTTAAAGGAATATACCACAGATCAAAGCACATCAGGCGGCTCTGTCCAGGATAAGCTGGAATCCATGGAACCCAAATCATTGCTAGTCGCGGACGATTCCGAAATTAATCGTAATCTTCTCCGCGATCTACTGGCGCCATACAAAATAAAGCTCGATTATGCCAAAGATGGCAACGAAGTTATCATCTTCGCCAAAAACCATCACTATGATGGAATTCTCATGGATGTAACAATGCCAGACATTGATGGCATCGAGGCTGCACGCGCCATTCGCGAATTTAGTAATGTGCCTGTAGTATTCTTCACAGGCCATTCGGTCGATCGCTATCAGGAGCGGTGCAAGGCAGCAGGCGGCAACAGCATTCTCAACAAACCGATTGACAAAGAGCTCTTCTGGGAGATGATTGAGGATTTACTCTTGGAAGACCAACTCAAAGAGACCTATGTAAGCGCGAAAAAGGCTTTAGATAACACTGGTGGCATGATCCGTATCAATGAGCTGCATAAGTCTTGCAAAGGGAACGCAGCGTTCATTCGCTTGGAGCTTGAGGCCTTCTTAAAAGAAACAATCGAGGCTAAATCGAAAATCAATGAAAACTTATGTAACGCGAACAGACTATTCACTGCTATTCATAACCTCCGAAATGCCTGTAATCGAATCTATGCAAGTAACATGAATGATCTCTTGATTCGTATCGAAGATCACCTAGAAAAAAATGAAATTGAAAATGCCGTAGACGAAATCAGAAACAGTAACCTCTTTCAAAAAATACTAGACCTGGAAACCTTTGTTAAAGAACACCTGGATCAAATTTTATCGTTACCTAATTAACGAAATCGTATTGAATAAATACATTGATTTGGATTTTTCCACTGCGCGAGGTAAATTACGTTAACAGCTATTGCCGCAACTTGACCATTGTTAAGTGGCGTGATTCTGTAGCATCATCTTTCGACATCAAGGCATCTTTCTCCACTTGTAATAGCTCAAAATCAGTTAATTCCATTGCACCATCATTAACACCTGTAGGAATAAAAATTCCATTCATGATGGTGTCTAATCGCATATTAAGTTCGACGTTTGGTTCTATTGTCACATCAACTTTAATTGTAAATTTAGTCCCTAAAATTCCGTTCATTTTAGAATCTTTAACAGCAACTCTGTGTATTCCTTCCTTAAGAACTAGCGAAATAGCTTCTCCTTGATTGATAACGCCATAACTTCTGTTATCAATATAAATTTCTGGGTGATAGGGTTGCTCAACACTTCTGGTTCGAAACAGGATAAAATTAGGCGCGGCACGATCAAATTTTTTTGAAACCTCCTTCCCCTGCTCCTCCGCATGGGTTTCAACCATAGAAAATAAGCAGAGCAATACAAATAAAATACGGTGACTGAATTTCTCTCGAAAGTGAATCATGTGGTTCTCCTTCTATGCCATGACCTGTTGTCTACGTGATTCCGCCAAAATAATCCCTAACGCTCTTTCCACAAAAGGTCGTTCTTTGGGTAAGATTTTAATTTCTCCGCTGATCATTCCCTCTGCTAGATGGTCAATCTGGTGCGTGCAGACCTTTGCACCTCGCTCGTTCACAAACATGTATTGTTGCGTTAGTGGGCTGTACCAAGCCAATTTCAGTTTAATGGTCTGTTGAATAGATTTTTCAAAAAAGCCAAATTCCGTATTAAACTCTATGTTTGTTAGTTTCTTCCGTGCCTGCTCCATTTCTGCGTTATTTGCGTCGGTAGTTACTGTTTCAACCGCCGCTGAAGAGCTAGCTTCATTTTTATTGTCGACCTTCGCAGGAACATTCTCTGCCATTAACTTTTGGCTAAACGATGCTTCAAACACATTGCGAAGGTTGTCGAGTAACACTCGTCCAATACATTTATTGAAGCATCTCGATTCAAAACCCAGCATCAGTTGCTTTTCGAGATTCCGATAGCGTTCCACATGTTGTTCACTTCTAATTTGATCGCCTTTTGGAAGTACGCAAAATATGATGTCATCAATCACATTCAATGCGCGCTGCCAGGGTTCACAGTCAGTCCCGTAACATAGAAAAAGGTAGGTCATATAGTCAGACCAAGGTCCTTCAAGGATGCCTACCGCCTCTTTTGGTAGGTTGTACGCGCTACGCTTGTCGGCGACCATTGTCTTAGTTCGTGTCTTTGCCAGAGATATTTTTTCCAAGCCTTTTTCAGTTTCCACCGCTAGATGCTCAATTTCTCCTGCTATTTTTAGTCTTCTTTCAATGTAGCATTCGATATCATTGAGCAGCTCTTCAAATAATATAATTTCAGTATCGAATTCTTTTAGAATCCTTAAAACAACTAATTCAATTTTTTTGTGAACTAGCTGGCGAGATTTATCATTGTGTCTTCCCCATCGCGCGCTCATTTGCATTAATCGCTCCAGTAGCACGCGTGCGGGATGGCAAAGATCCTGAAAGAACTGAGTGTCGATAATGGCAACTTTTATGTACGGTGTGTGAAGGTGACTGAGTAGCGACTTAATCGAATCCGGCAATGCTATATCCTTCAGCATGTATTCAAAGATCCTGCCGACTAATTCAATCGAGAACAATGTGTTTTGATTGACCCCTTTCATTCTCTGTGTGTGCTCGTCACTTGGCATTTGATCTTTTAACATCGATTGCACTTGTTCCTTCCTTACAGCAATCCATTCACCATTCACCGCTTTGTTTTTTCTCAAGTGAATATCAGAACGCTGAACTCTATTAACTGCCGTGACTAACTCATCAATAGAACACTCAACTCGCTTCAATTCAGATCCTACAGCACTCATTTGTAAACTACGTAGTTCTTTGCATATTATTCCTTTAAAGCTATTCAGAGTGTCTACCAATAAAGGAAAGTATTGACTTTCGGTCGTTTGCGTCTCTGGATTGCTTGATGGATGGAGAACATTAAGAAAACGATCAATGTCAGTGGCACGTCTATTTTTGAGCTGCTGTCTTTCTTTTTCTTCATCGCGTATTTGTATTTCTGATTCGCTCCGTGGAGCTCCATTCTGAATCCCTGCTTTTTTCTGTTTGGGTATTTCTTCCTTGGGAATATTAATCCCATTATTGATGAAATATTGCTGAATATCGGTATAAAGCCACTCCAAATGCTCGATGATCGAATTTTCGAAAACGCCGTAAGTCAGCAATTTTTGGCTGATATCCAGTTGCGTCGATTGGAGCACTGTCTTGAGACAGATGAGAAGCCCCTCAGGTGAAATCGGGATTTCGGATTGACCCATTTGAGGTTTGTCCAACAAGGACATGAGCCTTTGACGTAATCTCAAGAGCGATTCTTTGAATCGATCGTTGGCTTTATCCGTGATCGTCGATATGCACAGTGTTTCCTCCAATTCATCATCGGAGACTAGCGACCATTCTGAAAAGGTTTCAATAGTGGCGTGTTGACTCTTGCCCTTTTGCTTCGCCAGAAAAAAATCAAATTGAATACGTAATGCCCCGAAAAACCTGGATTTAAACATCTCTTTATTTTTCGCCAGGTCTTGAGCGCCATCTATCTTAATTCGCAACTCACCATCTGTCTTCGCTAACGAGTAATTTTCCGATAATCTTGCCGTAACGATCACGAAAAATTCGTTAAAATGCTGCATTAAAAACGCATCTGATTTTTTATAAAAATCCGCCGTGATTGCTTTTACCGAGCCCTTCTTGCCAGAGGGTGGACTTGTCCATCTGCTTTCTGAACTGTGTGTCATCAATGTCATAAAACATACTTCCTTACATTATCGATAAAGCACTTTTCCTGGTTAAAATCAGTTGGTCAGAATGAGGTCGCAAATTTCAGATACGTCAATCGATTCTTCTCGGTTCTCCACTTCGTACTGATTCTGAGTTCCCATCGGGCTACCTTTATATGCCACATAATACCAAGGAGCTAAATCATAATAATTTTGATCCGATATCTGATCCTCTTTGAGTACATGTGTAATGCTGTTCATCGCATTTGTATCCTTGCTTGCCGTTTCTCGCCAAATCGTCAATCTACACTATGGTTATTCCAGTAGGTGATCGCATTTTCAATGTGTTGAACGTCAATATTCTCTAACGGCAGTACTAACGCTTGCAATGCATCCTCTTTAAAGTAAGCCGTGGGAGAGGTATACAAGTTCATTGCACTGCAACGCTCCCCATCACAGCTGCCCTCCACTATTCCGCTTCCATCAAAGTCCACAAAGGGCGCACTGCTCTTAAGATCCAAAGCATAAATTCGATAAACTGGATAGGAGTCTGGGGAAATTGGTGTATTGCACGCATCGTTGACTTCGGGTGGTGACATCGTCGTAAAGAGAATTTTGTTATCCAGTGTCAGGCTAGTGCTATACACTTTCTCAAGTGCATGGGACAAACGATACTTCCACCCTAAAGGACTTTGATCTTTCACCTGCAATAGCTTTTCGAAATAATTACTTGAGCTCGATGAGGGGGCATCTATTAATTCATCAATGGTGATAACGTCCGTGGGATAGCCCCATTGTGGCGCTAGATTTTGTTTGAGTGAGAAAAAATAATCCTGAATTCGATTATCGAAAGGATTTTCACGCCAACCCGAGCCGAAAGAGACTGACAGATAGCGTTGCGGACCGTTAATAACAATAGCCACATCTGGCGTGTTGTAGAGCTTTATTTTATTTGTCGTCGCACTGAGTTTAGCGATCAGCCCCCCTGTGATTTCCCAGTTTTCATGAATGTCGAATCGCCATACTTGCCCACCCATGTCTGTGGCATACAATTGGTCTGCGTTGCCATCACCGTTGATGTCAATCACTGCAATATTACTGGCGATGCTATATTGCATTTCTGATTCGAAGTTTGTTACCCAGCTGCCATTGCTTGGCTTATTCTTATGAGTTGACCAGAGCACATTTCCATTAGAGGCATCCATAATATAAATTGCATTACCTAATGCTGGTTTTACCTCAAGGAGATAATCGTTTTTCGTGTCGTAGCCACCACCAAAGATCAGCACAGACTTTCCGGCAATTTTGCTCACGATGGGTTGTGACCAGCTTTGCCCCAAACGCGAAAAGTCACTGCTACTTTCGTCCTTAATCCATAGCAGTCTCGGCACCATATCCCGACTGATTTCTATCGCATACAGCGCACTCCCACCACGGCGCAGGCCAAAAAAGAGTGAGAGCGTATCCCCACTTTCACTCAAGCTTGCGGAAACCGTTCCGTCTATTCCATAAGCATGAGACCAACTGGCTTGATTGGAAATGCGTTTATCGATGTCGAGGAAAAACCGATTGGCGACAAAGGAAAATACCTCATCGCCATAGTGAGGATCTGACTCAGTTGCATTGAATACATGTAACACACCGGCGTTTGTAGCACTGATTAGCAATGTCTTGCCATTGAACTCCACGGCAACTGGGGAGCCATGCAGAATGTCGCCCATAATATGCCGCTTGACGGTATGACTGACCGTCTTGAGCGTGGGATCGTAAGCAAATCCCTGTAGCCAACGCACAACACCAGCGGAATCCACTCCGATGGCGTTCAACTTGTCACTCAGCCCCGCTTGCTGAATATGTTGTTCAAAAGAAGCGTTATTGGTAAGCGGCGATAGTTGCATTGCGCTACTGTCCCAATAGAGAGTTCGATTGTTCACATCAAAGTGAGATTCCACACCGCCTTTTGTTATGAAGTTGAGTTGGCTTGCGTTATTTAATTGGAGATAATCGACAGTTTCTTCATTGATCGTAAACTTCTTTCCATTAGTACTGCTGCTTGAGCTATAAAGAGGGGTTCCATTTTTATCGACTAACCCGTCATGCGCCATGCGATACTGGTTAAGATTTCCTTCCCACGAGTACTTGTGCGTGGTATTGAGCAACGGCAGTACTACCTTATCGCTGTGCTTGAGCTTCATGCTGCTATCAAGGAATGTTGTTGAAGCTGTAAAGGGGTTTTGTACGACAGTTGAGGGATTCATATCGTCGAGTGTTTTTCGAAGTGTTTCTATCAATTTTTGCTGATCACTCGCCACCGCAAATTTGCCGCCGCCTGCAGAAGCAATTTTTTGCAGAAATGCTGTATCAAAGGGCGCATTAGTCGCTGTGTATGCAATTGTGTGTGTTTTAACATTGGCCGCGCCACTTCTTAATTTGGAGATGATATCGACGCCACAATTCTCAGCGGCATTGGTAGTCGTACCTGCTTGAACCGATTGAAGACAGGCACTTGAGGGCGACATGCCTAGAAAGGATCGACTATCTGCTGTTGCCCATTCGGAAAACGGGTAGTCGATAGTATCTGCATACTCCGCTGTACCATCTGCTATCAAAACAATGAAATTATGTGAGCATGAACTATTTGCAGGTTTCTTATACCAATAGTCCGCCCCTGCCTGATAACAGATAGTCCTTGTTTTCGCCTCACTATCACATTGAAGCGAGGCAGATGACAGACCATACGCAATATGATTTTTAAGTTTTTGACCATTGAAATAGTAACCGGCATCTAATAAAGCTCTTGTGAAAGGCCGATGCCCATTCGGCATCATTGCGGAAAGTGTATCGATCAATGCTTCCCTTACGCTCCTGATATCTGCGTCACTGCTATTACCAGATGCATCGCTGTTGAGATTTCTTATTGGGTGTAATATTTTTCCGATACGCAGGTTTTTCTCATCCCACCTCATGATCCCCATATTGACCTCACCGCTTGCATCGCTGATGACTTTAGAGAGTGCAGCGGTTATTGATCGCACTTTTTCTTTATCAACCTCACTGCTTACATCGCCGGCCGTATCGATCAGAAAAAGAATGTTAACCTTTGCTTCCTGCTGATAAAAAAGTTCGACGTCATCAGAATGACCAATTGCTGATATCAACAATGCAACTGTCAATGCCATAACTTTAAGTAGCCTTGTTATCTTCATTATTCGACCTCATTCACTCGAATACACAACAATGGAGGAAACAGTAGCTCAATCTTTCATTTTTAAGATGGACTCAAACGATAGAAACCTATACTCAATGGACAACGAGACGATGTCATTGCAGCTTCCGCCCGAGCGTCGAAATGGTTCGCGGTCACGCCTACGCCAAAGGAATAGCCTGCCGGCACTGCACTGTAACGATAGATAATTTTTGTTTTGGTTGGTGGTGCATTGGTAAGCGGAATAATGTCGGGATATTCAAATTGCCAGATATCAACGAATTTCGAGTAGTTTAGCGCCGATAGGTCATTCGTGGCCACAAGTGCTGCAGTCTCTGAACTTTGCAAGCAATTCCGCGCTTGATGATAATTAGCGGAAATTTTTTGTTGTAGGGCAACGGACTGTGACGAAGAAAATATTCCTATCGTGCAGACCATAAGAAATAGGGTGAAGGTCAGAAGCGCTAACCCTGTTTGGTAGGTCGGTGGTGTCTTTTCGTGATAATTCATTTCAGCCAACCTCACTGTTTAAATCAATCGACGATTACGTATTTTGATCGTTTCACTGAGAATTGAACGCGCATAACGATCGTTGGTCTGAATGGTTGTTCCATTCAAGTCATGCGATTTCAGAGTGTCCTTATTCGCAACCTCACGGAGAGTTCTTATCATCAACGTGATTTTGACCGTGCTCACATAAGGATTGGCTTGTGCATGAAGTTCGTGAGCAGACACATAGAGCAATCCATTGTCTGCGTGCAGGCCATATTGCACCTGCATGTTTTCTATACCTTCTGCAACGATCTCTTTTCCACCCTGTGGGTCTAACAAATCCAGGGCGAATAAGGCCGGCGTACCTTGCGGATCGTCATTAACGTAACCGATAAAAAATACCTTTCCCTGAAATCGATAGCTCGTTAAATTGCCCGTTTTTGAGAAATGTTGAAGAGAAGAACTGGTGTTGTCTGTATCATTGAACTGAAGCGATTTGTTTTCGGTACCAGCGACATAAAACATGTCTGTTGTTAGGCAATCCGTAACAAGCGCCACATCGCTGGCTCGTATTGTGGCGTTTTCAGTATGTACTTGCCCGAGTTCTGTGGCAGTAACTACCGCCCCTTCATAGTCTGCGCGTTGAACGATAAGGGCATCCGATGCGCTCGCCATTTTTGGTCCTATTAGAATTGGTGTTTTCTCGGCCCAATTCTCCAATGAAATTGGTCCACTCGCATTTCCTTCTACTCCTTCGATCAACACGTCGAACAGTGCCGTGCGCTCAAAGATCAATGGATTGATGTTGTTGTTCTCTCTAATGAGATAACGATTTATATCCGCGTTTGATTGCTCCGGTGTTTTAACCAGTCTGAGTCCGTTGGAAGTCGCATCCATACATCCCATATAACCAGCCATTCTCACTTCGTCCGCTATTACATGGAACGCATAGCGACTCGCTTCCTGCATTCCAGCGAGCTGATCACGCACGAATTCCGAATGTGTGCTCGCCGCCAACCCCTGCAACATCGCAGCTGCCATAACGCTGGCAATCACTGCTGATATAAGCAGCTCGACCAAGGTGAGACCACTCTGTTCCTGGCGGGAAGATTTGATATCTCTACACATTAAATCCTACCCGAACGGTCACCGTTTCTACTGAGGTTTTGCCCTTATTCTCGTAGCGAAAGACGCTCGGCCAGCTGACTGAGATCTGGTAAATTTGATAGGTTGGCGTTGAGTGCAACAGTTCAATGGTACCGAGGGGCTTGATATCATCAATGGCAGGCAATAAGGCGAGCTCAGTTTGCCAATAAGCGATATCTTGCTGCGCCTGCTTGATCGGAGTATCACAAGGACACAAAGTCGGAGTAGTCATACCACCCTCGTGTTTGTAAACAGGATTACTTTTCGAATGAAGATAGACATCGGTTGTCAGCACACCGGTGACATTATTTCTCATTCTCTCTGCCAGAGAGAGAGCAATTTTACTTGCTATTGTCCTCTCCCCACTGTTTTTGATCATTTGATTCTGATAGCTTTGCATCGACAAATTTCCAAGAAAGCCAATCATGAACAGCGTACCGGCTATCATGGCTTCGATCAGCGTGAACCCATGTTGTACACGTCTCATCTTCACGGATTTATTTCGTTGCCTGGAAAGGGTGTCCATCGCGTCCGCCTATTAACGATTGGTTTTAGAACGCAAGGCCAAAGCTGCAACTATCGCTTCCCTGGGGTCGACATCATGCTTCAGTAACATTTCATAGCACTCTCGAAAGCATTTCTGCCTACGTTTATTCTGTGCAACTATGGCAAACAGTTTAATAACGGGTACTACACAAAAAATCATAATCAGCACGAATGCTGATGAGATAGTAGCTGTTGTCAGGGTAGTAATAAGCATAGAGCTGTCTCCTTCAGTTAAAATTTTATTAAATGTCTAACCTGTTCACGATGATTCACACTATTAGAAAAGAAATTCAGCTATCTGTTTAAGTAACTTTTTTGGTGGCGCAGGGAAGGTCTTATTCATGACCTCCGTACTAAACGCTGATTCAAAGTTCTTATTAAAAAAAACGGCATCTAATGCTTCTTTAAGTACGTCGAGCGGTTCGTCTCTGTTTACAATGCCCGGAATATGCAAGCTTCTAAGGCGATTAAACAGAAAGCTATCTAGGTAATCGGTAATGAAAACTGAGTGTTTTTCGAATCCCAAATCACTTAACATTGTTATCGCGGATAACACGCTGTCTTTATGATGATCGACGATCAATAGGTCATAGTTGCGGTGCAAATCGTCAAGGGATCGCGCTAGCAGGCTTAGAAAATCGTTGGTGTTATCAGATCTGTCTACAACCGTATGGAGATTGAAACATTGGCATACTCTGTCATATAAACTCCAATCGCCAGAAAGCATCAAAATTCTCATATTCGTCTCCAGTCGCAACATGCGTAGATATGATTTAGTGGTTAGTGGTTTCCAACTTTGGATGTTGAAGCGTTTTGTTGTTCGAGATGCCCAGCCGGCGTATTTTTCGTTTAATCAGTTGAGCACCTATCCGAGATTCAGCAGATGCTTTTTGAGTGATGTCGTCTAAGGGTCCAATCACGCTTTCACCGCTGAGAATTTTTTGCAGAGAATTCATGGTCTCAAAAGCATTGGCAGTAATACTCAAAATGCCTTTAATCCCTTTTCTCGTTAGCCAGTGAATTTCCTTCTCTTGTAGAGCGGCATCGCTAAATGCTACCAACGGCTCAAACCTTTGCATGTCTAAAAGATCCGCTAAGCGATTAAACGATTCAATGGGGTTGGAAGGATCGCAGTGATAGCAAATTAGTTCGTAGTGTTTTCTCGTCAACGATTGTTGTCTTTGTAGAGGCCTGCGAAAATCACCGTAGTTGTATGCAACATCAATGGTTGTACAAGGAAAGCAGAATTTTAAATAGTGGTAATATTCGTCGCTCGTACTGAAGAGTAAAATCGCCATGCTCGTGCCCTCTGCTATTAATTGACCAGTTCGAGCAATACTATATCAGGCTGTATCAGAAATATAGTAACCATCTATAGGTTATCAATATTATATAAACATAACAAAGGCGGTATCATTATAGAAATGTTATATGAATTTAAATGCTTTATTTATCAATGTATTATTAAGCATTATCAACGGTATACCCTTTTTTAAATCAAATTTGATGTTATCAAAATATGCTATACTGCATATGTAACGTTCATGTGAGATGAGTTGTGGCTAAGATTGATCCTAAGAAAAACATGAAAATGCCGAAGAAATCTGAATCAACACAGAAAATTGATGATGCCTTCGTACTGTCCATTAATACGTTAGATCTCAATTATCTTCGAACTTTCAGAGCGATTTTTGAAGAAGAAACTGTTACAGCCGCAGCGATCAGGCTCAATACGCCTCAGTCTACGGTATCCAGTCATTTGAAAAAAATGAGGGCATTATTCGACGATGAATTATTTATCATCAACAAAAGCACCAATCTCCTTTCTCCGACTGAGAAAGGTAGGTTTCTTTCGTTAGCATCCATCAAAATACTTAAGGACGTAGAACAAATACTCGATGATGGAAACGCCATTGCCGAGAAATTTACTTACAGTACGCCCAGAACGTTTCATATCGTCGCAGACCAGTATGCTTATCAAGTCCTGTTTCCAGCCTATTTGGATCTTCAACATCAGATAGCAACGCAAATTAAGTACGTCGTTAAGAATCTTGAAAGGCATGTGTCCACTCAGGAAATATTATCTATTCAACTGGATGATCTTGAATTTTCCCTACAGTCCGATCTCATGATCACCACAGAGTTTTTCGATCGCGTTGAACTAGAAAGTGAAGTGTTATTGCATGATGAATGGGTTTTCGTCGCACGGAAAAATCACCCGTTTGACACGACAATTCAATCAAGTTTGTTGAGTACACTGAATCTCGTCTTAACAGATAAGTCACCCCTTTTATCAGTTGTGGACTTGTTAAATAGAACGAAGCAGAAAGATATAAAGCTGAACGTTATCGCGACGGTACCCTCATTTTTCAACGTCGCCAGCAGTGTAGCGCGCTCAAAAAACCTCATCGGTTTTATTCCCAAGCGAATTGCGGAATCGTATCAAGGCGAATTTGCATTGCGTATCATTGAACACACACTAGAAACCCTACCCATAGAACTGCGCCTCTATATGTCGCGCCGAAAGCAGTCTGATCCAGCCATAGCTTGGCTAAAAAAATCGTTCAAAGACATTTGTATACGTGGTTGTGAGTGATTCTAGCGGTCAACAGCTCGATGTTAATGGGCAATTCGATATAATCATCCGCCCCGTACTCTAATGATTGTGCTATTCGATCAAGATAGGTGAGTTCTGTGTTTTCAAACTTGTGTGGCTGAACTGAAATTACTGAACAAAAAACTTTTCGACGATACTCTGCGATATTTTTATAAATCTCTACCTCATTCACTTTCGTGGAAATGTAGATGATAGCGGGCTGTTTCTCCTGCAGATTATTTTTAAACTCGTGCTCAGAACTATAAATCAGGTTAATCCCATCCAACTTATCGAAATAGGTTCTCTCTTGATCTGTTAGAATAGCAACAACATTTTTTTTGGCCGGATTCAAGTTCTTCATTTGATTTAGTTTGCTCATAGCCTGAATTTGGCATCCAATCAAGCCAGGAAGAAAAGGTTTACAAAAGTAGCCGTGGACTGGAAATCGCGCTAATCCTTTAATTTTGTCAACTATTTTTGTCTTCGCGGTCATGAAAACAATAACGCAGATATGGGGTATTTCAGATAGTTCTAATGATATTTCATAGCCGTTCTTATCAGGCATATTAATATCTAATAACACGATATCGGGTTTAACAATCGAAAAGGTTTTTGCGGCATTGTTGCTGTCAGTTTCATAAATCACATGAAAACCTTCACCCAGGAATTCCGTTAAATTCCTATTGGGGTGGTCATCTATCACTAAAACAGTAATCATCGATAACCTCCTTGGGAAGAATCAATTTGTCTCGGTTTTCTTTTATCGTAATGGAGATCACCAAGGCCAGCAACTTTTTTAGTCAATATATCATTTTATTAATGACCTCTTGCGTACATAAATAATCGTTCTGGATGTCTTTGTAAGTCGGACATGAAAACATAATTTGAGATTTTTTTTATTAAATTACAACGTATTAAAGCGTCAAGGTGGCACCTTGTTCTACACATAAGGGAAAAACTTCTGTTGCCTTATTGAGTTTTCTTTGATCTATCTGTTCTATTTTAATAATATCATCACATAGGTTATCGAAATAATGATACAGATAACACACACCAATATTGCAGAGGTATCGTGATGAACAACAGAAGATTGTATGACCCTAACCTGATATCAAATCTAGTCTCTTTTAGAAAGCGAGAGACAAGTGATCTAGTCGAAACACCTTCTAGCCAGCTAAACACCCAGACCGAGAATGCCGAAAGATGCGAACTAACACTGTCTCAAGACATCGACGATACTGAAGTAAAACATTTCCTCGATTTGTTCGAAAAGACTTTCGATCTCACTGAGAGCTTACACCATGCTATTACCCAGCAATCCTCCATAACTTACGAGCAAATTATCGAACAAGTCGATCGTTTGCTGCTGGTAGATATCATCATGCCGGAAAATGAAAACAACCAATCTCGTGCCGCAAAAATGTTGAACATAAACAGAGGCACATTACGCAAAAAATTGACAAAGTTCGGATTTTTTAGCAATCAAGAAAGCACTACGGCAACGCCTGTGTAGGCAAAACTCGCACACCGTTAACAAAAACCTTCAACGGTGCAGTGAACATGGTAGGGAAAGGATGTCAGGGACGACTTTTTTCAAGGAGTTTTTTACTGATAACCGAGATGTTGTCAGTTCCTAATCTTTCACGTCAATCAGCCGAGGTAATACGATGAAGTTCTTCAACACTCAAAATCATAAAACGGTAGTCAATGTCAGTTACACGCTGTCACTTGCCTTAACGCTTTCATTTCTTTCTTATCCCTCTTATGGGCAAGACGGTTATGTTGGATTGCAGTACGGTATTGTAACATCGGAAGATGCCAACATGGGAAACGGCGCATTCTCTGCCGCGTTAAATATCAATGAAAGTATTGCGCTGGAATTACAAGCATCCACCACCATGGCGGAAGAAGATTTGGGATATAACGCTTCCCTCTCATCTGGGACCAAAGGTCTTTATGCCGCTTACAAATCTTCCGGGAGATCGTACTTTAAAATCAAGGGAGGTGTGGCGCAAATTGACTATACCGTTAGCGCTTATGATGTCGATGTCAGCAGTGATCAACGAGGTTTTTCTTTCGGACTGGGTGCGGGTTTGCTGCTAGGTCAGTCAGGTGCAATTGAAGTTGAGTATGTTCAATTTCCGCAATTAGAGAGTTTTGCGGGTGAAAGTATCAGTGCTAGCGGAAGCTATACCAGTGTAGGCGTTGTGTTCAATCTATAAGACAGTAGTCTCGCTTATGGATCAACGCAGTTCCTATTTGGTGATTGCATTGCAAAAGCAAATTGGACTTGATAAAGCGGACCTTACGGGTCCGCTTCTCAACCCACAACTCGGTATCACAATATCCTTTGTATGATTCAAGAATGCTAGATGCTTAGGGACTCACCTTTCACGCTTAACTACATGTACCTTCTCAACGTGCTATATTAAAGGAGTTTTACATGGACATAACAGCTCCGCCGAAAAATGTTTCAGGCAATAGTCAACGCCATGAAATTAACATCAATAAAAGGTTTTATTTTAACATTGATGACAAGCCTTGGATAAAAGGAGACCCTGATCTCTGGTTGGATCAACAAGAAAAATTGAGACGAAATATACCCTCAACGAAGACGTTTTCGGATTTACAATTGTGTGCCGCTCCTTTTTTTCTTTACGGCCTTATTATTCGTAGGAACAAGTCAGGTAAAATTTCTTCCAATATCAAAACAATGAGTTGTGAGACGGATCGTCAGCTTATTGATCTCGCCAATGAAGTCATGAGACTGATGAAAATCGACGACAAAGAATCAATATCTGCTAATGGTTTCTTACACGATGTGTTGTACAGTGTCCCGCCCGACGGTGGTGTCATACCGATTGAACATATCGTTCTGTGGGTCGATCAGAACTGTGATATTACCGAAGCCGAGTGAATTTTCGTTAATATATCGTCAACCAGGATCTGCAATACGCCGGCACTTTCTTTTGAAATCAGCCATAATTACCTGTAAGGGATTTGTTTGGTGCGTTTAGGATGAACAATCTTTATTAAGATGTTTAACCAATAACAAATATTCTCGTCCACTTCACTTCTCCTTTAACGCCAATTGATATGCCTTTTTTATTTTGTTGATATAGATCCTTCGCTTGCTATTCAAACTCGGGCTTTTTTGATAACCAGCATTATAGGCGCCGATAGCCTGCCAGTTAAATCCGCTGCTCTTAAAGTTTGTCGCGAGAATCCAGGCGCCAACGTGTATGTTGGTGCAAACATCATTTTTTACCCGCGACCAGGATATACCGAGTTTTTCGAGTATTGGTTTCCACCACGAATTGATTTGCATAATGCCGATATCCACCGTGCCGTTGCCGTTTCTATCGTTAATTGCCTTTGTGTTAAAACGGCTCTCTTCCTTTGCAACAGCCAGGAGTAGTGCTTTTTCGACCGAGTAATACTGGGCTGCTTGTGTAAAACATCGATCGATTTCAGATTGGCTTGCTGCCGCTGAGACATTCAAAAGAAGCCCTAATAAAATGCAATAAACACGGGAAAAAGAAGCCATGTTATCTCCCTTATTGTTCGGTTTTACTTTGTATGTCCTTCGCCATTTCACTGTCGCGCGTAAAGGATAAATTGGTATCTTTGTAATGCTCAACGGTGTTTTGGAACCCCGTCATCAATTGTTCAGCCCAGGCCTCATATTTAAGTTCTTCGAAGCGGGCTTCTCGCTCCACCAATGTCATCGATTGCCCTTCTTGCGCTGCTTCCTGATTCACGGTTTTATGCGCCATCTGTTCTGCAGTACGCTCTGTTCGTGCGAACAGATCATTAACGATGCCGTAGGAAATGCTATGGCTGTCACTGTCGGTGTCAGTCCCCGTAATCCCAAGGCCCATCTTGCCACCCAATACACCACCCAACCTACCCAAACCAAAACCCCTTTCTGCACTACCTTGTCCCGACAGAAATCCACTCAGGCTCCGTTCTGAAATAAAATTTTCAGTGGCATGTGACGAGGTGATCTGATTCAACCAGCTGGCGGCCGCCAGGGTAAAGTTCTCCTCACCTGCCTGATTACCATCAACTGTTCGCAGTACATCAGCTAATAAGGCCTTTTCCTTGGGTTCCATCAGTAATGTCGATGCTGTGTTACTGCCAATTTGCACCCCACTCTCAACTGCGAGCCGATTGTCCAACACTTTCGCACTGGTCGTGGTCTCCGACGAATCATCCCGAAAACTGCGATCCGCTTGCGCTGAATTGCCCGTGCGAGTAGAGGTCGTCAGACTAAATCCATTCGTTGGATCAAACGTTGCGGTTAGTGTTCCTCCGCCATCACGCGAGATCAGATCTGCCGTTTTGGTATCGATCATTCCTTCTTCTAGCAAACGTGGCACATCGGCGCCCGTGACAGCCATGGTCAGGCCGCTGGAATTCATAGCCACGCCCATCGCCGGAAATTCTTTCCCCAGTGCTTCCGCCGCATGACTAAACGACACCATACGACCAAAATCATTGGCGGTTTGATAGCGGGCAATATCCGCGAGATATTGTTTTGTTCCACCTTCATAGCCACTCGCCAAGTTCTGAATCGCCATGCCATCCGTGCCTTGCCGCACTTGACCGACAAAGTAGCCCATCGCAACTTCTTCGGGGGTCATTTTCTCTAAGGTGTCTTCATTGGCTGCGCCATGAATCGCCCTGAATTTGCCGTCCGCGCGAGCAATATCTTGAATGGTCATCCCAAAGTTTTTGCCCATGCTGGTGAGTGCGGACATTTCCGTTATTTGCATACTGCGGTTGCGCTCATTAAATTCTGCCATGCGATTAGCGTCACCTGTGGTGGCGCCAATCTCCCCTTCTTTTGCTGCGAGGTCATAATCCGCTACCCGGTTATAGAGGTCACGGTCTGCAGGACGAACACCACTTTTTTGTTCAATGACATCTCCAAGCCGGTCTTTCACCACCTCCAGTCGATCATTCGCAGACGAATGTTGCAGTGTTTCAATGAGCGCATTGTTGTAGCTCATCCCGAAGTTCGATTGTCCTCGTGTCTCTGCTGCCTGGTTCGACCCCAAGGTATGCCCCATTCGCTTCTGTTGCTCCAACGCTGAGATTGTTTGCGATGTGCGCCCGATTCCCGCTGCATTACTACCAAACCCCAAATTTTTGCCAATCTGTTGTGTTTGTTGCAACGCACCTAACTGCGCTCCTCCTTCCAAAGCCCCTTGGCTCTGTATCGTCGATCCCATGGACATGCCGGAACCCTCAAGAACTGCGTCAGCTCTCTGGATATCTGTGCCTTGATTGAAAGTGGTTGCGTTGGAGTAACGTTGAAATCCTGTCATCCCCATATTGAAGGCTGTAGAATTTGCGGAAGCCAATCCACGGAGCGATTGGTCGGCGCCCTCAGGTGTCTGTGCCCGCTCCCCGGATTCCTGGCCTTTATTGTCTACTTGTGACGACCAGTGGCCACTGATTTGCGAGAATGCGTAGGCACTCAAACCAAACAGAATCGATGACAGTGCTGTCGCCAGCATGACGCCCTGGCTGCGTGCTTTGCCAAAGATCGCTAAGGCTTTCATTGAAGCTTCGGGTGCAAGCATCATGGCGCTGATGCCCATGTTATGCCGTTTTACCTCGTCCGTGGCTGCTATCGCCTGATCCATGGCAATGCCATGCATGATGACATCGCAGACACCCCACAGCGTCATCCAGAGAAATAAACCAAACAGTAAAAAGAGCGATTTACTCCAAACTGGCGTCACCAGTAACACCACCAGAATCGGCATCAAGCCCAGAATGATGGTCAACATCGATGCCCTGATTGTCGGCAACCAATCTTGCGCGGCAATTGCTGTTCCCAATCCCTCGGTCATCATGGCGCGATTGCTCAAGGCCCTCACACCCATGTCCGGGTTTTCATCCATGAGTGCATTGGCAATGGCATTGGCAATGACGGAATTACGCAAAGTATGAATGTGATTGGCCGTCACATTGAAGACAGTGGTGTTCATGCGCGCGAGAGCATCTTGACACCGTTGCAATTGCGGCGCGCTCGCTACGTTAAATCCACTTTTCGCACACACCGACCGCAATGCGGCGGTAAAGTTGGCA
>OBEQ011539939.1_pt1 | contig 27737 bp, 20 predicted proteins | sample 1670901 | NCBI WGS metagenome assembly OBEQ01 (sample SAMEA104232315, study PRJEB22302) | groundwater metagenome | biome: forest; feature: aquifer; material: groundwater | place: USA | collected 2011-08-07 | depth 5.4 m
GCGCCTCAAAAATTGCTTCTCGCGGAAAATTCGTATTTGCATAAAATGTCGACGCCGATTTCGGGCGTGTAGAATTCGCTCGAATCAAACAACCATGCTTCTCTCTCAAAAAATAAAAGCTTTTTCTCTTTATCTTTTATAAACCTATCTCCAATCAAGAGTGTAATAAAAAAAAGAACGTATAATGGAATCCTTCCATCAAAAAAACCAAATATTGATAAACTAAAAGCATAAAATGGAATTGCAAATAGTAAATAAAATGGCTCCATTACAAAATGGTAAAGAGCAGGATTTACTTCTGTTGTTGAATAATTCCATTTTTCCATTAACGTTCCAAAGTAAGTAACTGCGTAAGGATTTTTTCCATCAAGGAAAAATCTGATTGCAGCTTCCTGCTGCAAGACAATATCATGAATCATATATAAAGGTGATGTTTTATGTCTTGCAACTATTGCAGATGTAAAAGAACTTCCAATAACTAATATTATGATTGCCCATAAAAGCTTATGCTTTAAGTTAAAATACATCCTTTCGTTAATGTTAATAACATCTAAAGATATATATCCAACAATAGAAAGGAAAATTAAACCAAAAAGCCAGTAAGGAGTATCAAAAGGGCTTAATTGATAAGTCATGATAAACGGAATCGTCAGTGCGAAAACTAAGATTGAATCAAGTTTTATACTTTTCATATCCACTTAATTTTAATAAAAACTATAAACGGTTGCAGCTTTATTTTTATATTCCTGATGAATATTTTTTATCTCATTAATATTCTTAATAGAATACGGGCTGTATATAAATGATATTTTATTTTCGAGAAGCCCAGTTCTTATGTCATTCTGAAGATTAATATACTCTGCAGTTCCTCGTATGGTTTTGTTATAAGCAATAAGTTTTACAACAAAAGGAATTCTTTTATTTATATCTGCTCCTGGAAAACTTATATTCTCATTACTTAAATATGACCTTTTATTAGAAAACGCCGTTATTTTTGGCGTAGATACTTCTTTATACCAACGTGCTACATCTTCCTCTGTTGGATTAACATACTGAGGTGGAATTTCCAAGACGGTATCATTATAGCTTCCTTTAGATTTTAAAAATATCATAGCCTCAATATCTGAATTATAAATAGATTCAGATGAATGACTGAATCTCTTTAAAAAAGATTGATAATTCTCAATAGATGATGGAATTGTTAATATAACAATAACAATCAGCAATAATATTTTGAGTAGGTTACTATACCTAACTTCAAAAATAAATGAAAATCCGAATGCTGCCAATAAAGAACTAAAAAACAGGAAATACCAAGCTATTTGTATTATTTCAAACACTTTACCTGATTGAATAAAAAACAGAGGTATTAAAATAGAAACTAGGATCATTATTAAAATAATTAGTGCAAAAAATGAAGGGGTTTTGCGCTTTTTTAAAAAAACGACTAACAATAACAACAATCCTATCGCTCTTGTCCCTAAATTACCAAATATAAAAACATACCAGCTATATAATTCAGTTTCTACTATTCCTTTTATTACGGAAAGTTTCGTATATGTATACATTTTTTCTACATATCCATACCATGGCATGTTATCTATAAGTACACTGTGGGGAGCCCACAAAGGGTCAAAAATAAGTCTTGATGAATGATCAGCAAAAATCCAATAAGTGCCTATAAATAAAATTCCTGCGATAGAAAGTCCAACGGGTAACACAAATCTTTTTCTTATTATCTCCAGACCTGCAAGTAAACAAAAAATTGGAATGAGTATTATTCCTGCATATACTTTAAACATAGATACCATTCCCACGCACAATACAAGCGATACAATCCATTTTTTTTGCTTTGTGACGAAATAATTAAAAGCAGCAAAAAGGAAAACAAGAATAATTACAATAGAGATAGAAAAAGGTGGATTCTCCATGGATGGTGCTGGCTGTTGTATCCCAAATGCGCTGTTTAAGCTTAAGCCCGTATGTCCTTCAAGTAACAAAATAAAAGCGAAGCTACCTCCAAACATAGTCAGAAAAACTGCCCATAAAGCGGCTAATCTGCTTTTGCTCCATTTATAAATTAATGCGTACACACCTAATCCCCAAATAATAGCCAGAAAGATAGGAAAGAAATGAAAATGTATTGAAAGAGTGGAAATATGGAAAATATTGCTAATTTTTGCAAGTAAAAAATTATAAAAGAAGTGATACCCTTTTAAAGGAATTTCTGAAAATCCAGGATTACCTGGGGGAAAATTTTCCCTTAGCTCGTTAATTAGAGCTAAGTGCCACAAATCATCTTTCTGGTATAAAATTGAATTTCCTATTTGTCCGGACAGTATAATTGGCAAACTAAAAATAAATGATAAGAATAAAACAAGAGATAAAGATTTTCTATGCTTCTTTTCAATTGAATTCAAATGAAACGCATTATTTTTAATTGAAATAATATCGACTATAAAGAAAAAAAATAATACTCCTATCTCCAACCTTAACCAAGAAAAAATATATGAAATTAAAGTAAAGATCACAATGCCAATTCCGAAAGAGAAAAATACATCCTCATGGAAACTCAGTACTATCTTTAATCTTGATATTAAAAACTTCCCAGGGAGGTAAAAACAGAAAACAATTGCCAAGAAAAATAATATGATTTCCAATATTGAATTAACAAAGCTCATACTTAATCAACAACTCTGTATTTTAAGAGTGTCCAAAGGGCAACAAAACCATCTTTAATTGTGTTAAGTTTTTTACCTTCTTTAAAGTTTCGTGGATTGGTTGTGATGGGTATTTCTAGAATAGAATACCCTTTCTTTAATAATTTTACTGTTAATTCGGGTTCGAAATCAAAACTTCTGGATTTTAAAGATAGCCTATCGACTGCATTCTTTGAAAAAACCTTATAACCTGTTTCCATATCCGTAATCCATTGTCCATACAGGATACTAGTAACTAGACTAAGGAATTTATTTCCTAAATAATGAATAAAAAAACGCTTTGTCCGCTCTTCTCCTGAAAGATTAGGTAAACGTTTAAGCCTCGTACCATACACTATTATAGCTTTATTCTTAATTATAGGTAAAAGAAGTTTTGCAATATCTTTTGGATTATATTCAAGATCAGAATCTTGAATTACAATATAATCACCTTTGGCGTGCTTAATTCCCGTCCTTACAGCTGCTCCTTTTCCTAGATTATTATTGTGCGATATAACCTTAATCCCTTTCAACTTTGAATTCTTGCCCTGAGCCTTGCTGAAAGACTGAATTTCTAATTTTGAATTATCCGTTGAACCATCATTCACAACGATTATCTCTTTTTCCATTCCTTTTATGGTAAGCTTTGATAACTTTTCCAATACTTCCGATACTGTTTTTTCTTCATTAAAAACAGGAACAATAATAGATAGTTTCATTCTAAAAAATTTTTAATAATTTCTTTATCTTTTAAAATAAAATGCTTGTTAAATCTTGCCTTACTTTTAACTACCTGAGGAAGTAAGAGTAAAGCTTTAATAAACCCCAAAAAGAAAGCGAAATCTAATCTTTTCAAAGCATTTAGGAAATGATAAGGCAACCAAATGATATGGGAAAACTTAAGATAAATGTCCGTCATATTCTCCCAAACAAAAATAAACTGATTTCTGTAAGAAATATTTTTTATTTCAAAAGATGAATATTTTCTTTTTATTATGCCCTCTTCGTGCATGTGAATAACAATACTTTTAGATTCAAATATCAATTTATACCCAGTCTTTAAAGCTCTGTAAGATAAGTCTATATCTTCCCAATAAAAAGGGTTATATAGCTTATTAAAACCACCAAGTTTTTCCCATATCGATTTCCTAAACGCACCGCTTCCACCACTCACCCAAAGCGTATTTGTCCGATCAACTTTTCCTTTTTTATGAACAAGAAAACCTCTCTTCCATTGTCCTATTCCTCTACCTCTAAAGATAGTTTTCCCTTTCTCAATACTCTCGTCCAAACATCCTACAGCAAATACTTTTTCATCTTTTTCGAAGTGCTCAATAAGTTTGAGCAAAAAATCCTTTTTTGGTTGCACGTCGGTATTGAGTAAAACAACTATTTCTCCCTTAGCTTCTTCCACTCCTTTATTTACTGTTGATGAAAATCCCATGTTGTTTTTATTAAAAATAATTCTGAGCTCTTTCCCTGGTATAAATGGAGGAATTGAATTCTGAATTTCTCCAATCGAATTATCTGTTGAAAAATCGTCTACGATAATTATTTCAATATCATTATTGGTCTTTTCTTTATAGTAATTTGCTGCATCAATAACAGAAGATAAATTCTTTCTTAATAACTCTTCTCCGTTATAATTTGGAATAACTATAGATATTTTCATAATAATCTCACAGAATACTCAATCATATGTTTTCCTGCTGGAACAAAAATTCCTTTAAAATTATAATCTGTTGTATAAACTTGTGTTTTAACTTGGTCAATTGTAGCATGCCAAGTTGGGTAATATGTATCGGTTAGAACCAAAAATCCATTTCCACTATTATTTGTTTCAATAGCAATCTTGTTTTCGGAATAATTAATAATTTTTGCAGCTCCAACTGTCTGATTATCATCTTTCAGATCCCACTTAACTGCGAGATAGTTTGGTAGCTGATATTCTACTATTGCTTCTTTAGAAAGATTTACTTTTTCTTTAAACATGATATTTATTGCATTTTGTTTATCCGTATGAATAAATCTCTCTAATTTTTCAACAAAAAATACTCGTGGCAAAACATTTTTATTTTCATAAACTCGTGTCTCTCCTTCTTGAAAAACTTTTGTAAGTTTTGGATAATCCAAATCCGATAGGCTTAGGATATATTTTACACCTAGGAGATCAATGATTTTAGAGTCAAATCTATGCGGTGTAATAATTCTATTAAATCCAAAAGGTGGAGTAATATCTGGTTTTCCTCGCTCTGACGCTGCAATTAATTCACCATAACGAAGAAGATAAAGAGGATCATACATATCAATACTTTGCAATTTATACATACTTGAAAAGTTGGGAGGTAATATTCTAGAGTCTGTAGTCATAATCCTATAATTGCCTATATTCTTTTGAAGAAAATCTATGGTTTTTGTATTTGGAAATAGATATTGTTCTGGAGTAAACGGTGTGAATTTATCTGCAAAGCGAAATAAATCAAATACAGATACTATTAATATACCAACTATTAACGCTTTCTTAACATTTTTTATATTGGCATATTGATAGATCAAGATTAGAATAGCACTGATAACAAATAATATTGTTGGGAATATAATATTTCTTTTAACAACAGAAAGATTTTCTGCAGAAATAAGATTTGTAGATTTATTTCCGTATAAAGTAAAACCCCATATTCCAATAAATACTATAAGCATTCCAATAAATACATATTTTATCTTTTTGTCTTCTCTTGTAAAATAATCAAGACCAAATGCAGATAATACAGCAAGTGAAAAATCGGTAATTAGTAATAATCGGGTCGGTTGGCTGGTAGATAAAAAAGGAATGTTGATTGTAAAAGGTAGCTTAGCAAAGAATGTAGGAAGAGCAAATATTAATGATATAAAAAAAATAAAACCAAAATATAGCGTCTTCTTATCGCGTCTAAAAAAGATTGCATATAGAGCCATTATTAAAGGGATTATTCCAACATATCCAACAAGTTCTGCATAATTCCATGTTCCCCAATAATTTAAGGTTGTAGGATTGCCAAAAAAATCAGGTGTTATGAATTGCAACAGATGCTCCCAGGGAATAAACCAACCACCTGCCTTCCAATTATCAAGCTGATCTACTCCCCGAGCGCTTAAATTAATAAATTGAATAGCGGGAAGCCATTGGACAGCTGTAATCAAAGCAACAATCGCGCCAAGAGCAAAAAACAACCTGTACTTTTTAAACATAAATAATAAAATATTTTTTGCCTTTCCTTCCTTGCTCATTTGGAAAATTCTTGCAAAGAGATATGTATTGCTAATAATCATTGTGTAAAAAAGAGCTTGCAAATGCCCAGCTAAGATTGCGCTACATTCTGCAACAATAAATATAGCTACCCATTTAAAATTTCTTTTTGCCAAAAGATGCTCTTTTGCAAGAAGAATAAGTGGCAACCATATTACCACATGATCAATAGTATTCCATTCAAGCCAAACCACATTAAAAGCCGAAAAAGAAAAAACAAAAGAACCTAAAAAGGAAGCGAGCTTATGGACTCTTAACTTCTGAAGGAACAAATACATAAAAATTCCGCCTAGTAATGGCTGAAGAAAAACCAATAATGTCCATGCTTTTGAAAAAGGAAGAATTAAGAACAATAAATTTAATGGATAAAATGCTCCTGTTTGAAAATTTGCCAGAAGCGGAGCTCCAGCAGCGCTATACGGACTCCAGGTTGGGATCTGTAGCATTTTTTCAATTGATATTGATAAATTTCTCCAAGGATATTGCTGTCTTACTGGATCTGTAATTAAAAAATTTTTAAAAGGAATACCGTTGGGATAATTTTTCGAATAAAGATCTCGGTAAGGGTGATAAAGTCCAATTATCGTATCTGATGGTATCGGAAGTTTTCCTTCAAGAATTACTCCTTTAAAGAAAAACAGGATTAGAATAAATAATAAACCGATAGGTAAATAATTTCTTTTGATCATTTGATGATTTTTTCTAATTCGTCACAGAATCTTTTTTGACTGAAGAAAGTCGCTCTTTCATTTGCTGCTATTGACAGTTTTTCTAACAGTGAGTTATCTTTTATCAACTCTAAGGTCTTATCCTGAAGCTCGGCAAGAGTATTCCATAACAAACCATTTCTCCCATCTTCAACAATCTCTTTTTGTCCCCCTGCATTAATTACTACGGGCACAGCGCCTGCCCCCATTGCCTCGACAGTTGATATACCGAAATGCTCTGCATACTCTGGATGAATCTTTAAGTCTTCTCCGAACCCTGAAGCATGCCAATAAATTTTTGCCCTAGAATATATTTCCCAAAGCTCATTATTATCTCTATTTACTAAAAATTCTATTGGGAAGCCTTTTGCCTCTTTTTGCATCAAGCTAAATAATTCTTCATCTTCGTCACTAACTCCTACCGCAAGTATAAATCTCCAATTTTTTAATCCTTTATCAACCATTTCCTTAAATGCTTGAATTAAAATTCCCTGTTTTTTATAATCCCCTATCCCCACATTTTTTACCCTAAATCTTCCCACATGAAGTATTATATTCTCTTTTTTTATGTTTTTTATATTTATGCTTACTGGTGGATACAAGACATAACTATTTGTATCAAATGTTTTGTCAATGTAATTCTTTGTATAATAAGCATTACAAAATATTCCACTTACCCTAGACATTTTGATTTTATTTTTAAATCCATTGACGTTAATATTTGTAATTGGAGATTGAAAATGTATAAAAAGCTTTTTTGACAAAGAAGAAGGTATGCTACCATCACTTAGAAAAATAATTGCATCATAGTTTTTTGTTTCAATCATTCTATTAAAAACATTAACTCTAGAAGAGAATATATTTTTAGAAATAGAGACATTGGATAAATCTATAGAAAAACGTTTTAAGATCTTTTCTATATCTTCCTTGTTATCCCAAAAAACTGTCACTTGATGCTTTTTGGATAGGCACTCTGCGATTGTCATCATATATTTCTCTCCGCCACCGAGATCATCTAGGTAAGGATCAAAAATTCCAATTTTCATATCTTATATTCTATCAACTTAAACCCCCTAAAGAAACACATCATTTCCATTTTTCTCCTTTTTTTCAATTATTGTTCTTATTATAGAGCCTTTTGTATCTTTCAATTCTATTGTTCCTCCACTGTATCCATCCAGAATGCTATCGTATTTTTTTTCATCTCCTGATATTCCATGATAATTATAGCTACTATAAATTCTAGTACAACATTCCTTATAAGATGTATTATCAATATCCTCTAGCTTATTTTTAAAATCAATTCTTGATAAGTATTCGGTCAATTTAACTCCAGAATAAGATAATAATCTAATTTTATCCTTATCAGTTATTACGGTATAAAGAGTAAAAAGAGGTATATATGTATTTGGCAATGGATTTTCTAAATATTCGTTTCGCAAATGATGATAATCCTTGTCTACATATCTACTAATAAAATTTAACATTTCTTGTTCCGTATTGGTTTTGATTTTATCTGGATTTACAGAAACAAGATATGAATTTGTATCTTGAGCAAGAACTTGTCTTGAATGATCAAAAATACTTCCTCTTTTTCCAAGCTTTATTTTTGCTTCTATATAGTTATTCGGTAAAAAACCATTAAGAACAATATTCCAGTTCCATTTTATTTTCCACTGATCATCTTCTTTAACAAGATATATAGTTTTGTCCTCTATAAAAGGGCCAAGATCTTGAGTTTTATATGTAACACGTATCTTGATGGTTCCGGTATTAGAAAACACAGGAATATTCCTCTCCAACTCTTGAATATTTATTGATTTAACGGTTGCATCCGCAAGCAATTTTTGATTAGTGACTCTAAATTCTTCTCTGTCTTGCAGTTTAAAGATGTTTTTTGAAATATCCTCTTGATAAATATCTTGAAAATACAAATGGGAAAAATTGTAGTAAAAATCATCTAGGATATTATCTGGATAAGGATACAAAAAAAATGCTCCTCGTATTAAGCTAAAAACCGATATTAATATAAACAGTAATGTTTTAATCTTGACTGACATAAACCCATCAATTGATTTAACAGAAACAATGTATATAAAAGGCAGTAATATAATAAGGTATCGGGTATAGGACGGAATAAAAGTAAAAACTAGAAGACTTAAAAGAATGAATATACAAATAAGCTTCCACAACTGAGAAGATTTACTATTAAACAAAAACTTAATACTAAACAGCAACACTAAAATTGTACATATTGGCCAAAAAATAGACCATTCTGAAACACGAGTTGGAAGACCTGTTGTAATATCTGGAAAATTTCCCCATCCAAGCACTTGCCAAATAGCTCCAATGTTAACTTTTAATTGAGATTGGTAATATATGGAATACATGTATTTATGTAATTTTAGAAATAATCTTAAAAACGTTACTATCCCATTTGAATTGAGATATGCAAGGTATGGAATTACCATCCCTAACCCTATTCCTATAGAGAAAAGGCAAAATTGTTTAAATAAACGATTAGAAAATATGTAAAAGGTTTCTAAAGCAAAAATAATCGGAAAAAGAATCGGAGGCTTTATTTCTAAAAATAACCCCAATGATATGCCGCAAAGCAAGGAAAGAAAAATATTTTTTTCCTCTTTGATTTGAATAATGATAAGAATATTCAATAAAAATAAAAACAATTGTAATATATCAAGCCACGGCTTCCAAAACTGACTAAAAAAAAGTGGATCTAGAAAAAGAAGTATTGTTGCAACATAAGTTAATAATAAGTTTTGTAAAAGTTTTTTTGCAATTAAATAAAAAAGAATAATAGAAAAAGCTCCAAAAAACAAAGCATAATAGGCAGGATTATTAAACAAAACAATAAATAAACCAATAGCATATTTCCCTAACGGAGGTTTATCAACGTTTATTGAAAATGGATCATCTCCCTTAATTACTCTGTATCCAGCATAAGCAAATAGACCATCATCACCAATAATTCTTTTTGATAAAGGAAGTTGATATTGAGAATGTTCGTATCGATCTTTCCAATAAGAATAATCGTAAGGGTTTAAAAAATAAGACTGTTGGAAAAAAATAATTTGAATAAAGTGTATACCAATTACTAATAAAAAAAAGGCTTTAAGGAATAATTCCCTCGAGATTTTAATTCTCATTTTATTACGATCTTTTTAAAAAATTAATGTGATTTATAACAAACCGGAGTAATAAAACTCAACGATTGAATCGCCTGCTGGAACTAAAATTGCCCGAAATGTATAATCTGCACGATAAATTTTTGTTTCTTTGCCGTTAACTTTTGCTTTCCAACCAGGATAGTAATTATCCGTAAGAAAAAGAAGGACTTCTTTGTTGGTTTTAACTTCAATCTTAATTCTATTTGGAGTATATTCAGTTATCTTTGAATTTCCAACTCCTTCTGTAAGAGAATCACTTAGTTTTTCTTCAAGAATAAGTTTTTTACGAAAGTCAAAGCTTTCATCATAGAATCTTTTAATTATTGATTTTTTATCTGAGATTACCTCGTAATCATAAAAAAGACTTGCTCGAGGAAGAGAATAATTGTTTTTAAATAACTGAAATCTATCGTCTTTATACACAAGAGAGAAACGATTTCTATCTTTCCAAACTGGATATGCCCATCCCTGATTAGTATCCGCAATAGCATGAAAAATGATATCTACGCCTAATAAATCAAGAACTCTATCTGTATATTTCCCAATTCTTGCTAGCTTTACGACCGATCTCTCTGCTGACAGAAAATCTCCTGTTCCTGCACTTCTTATAAATTCACCATATCTACCAATATACAAAGGGTCATAACCATCCAGGGTCTGAATACCATAGTAAGAAGAAACTTCTGTACCTAAATTACCAAAGACTCGACCATATTGAACATTACTTTTGATTGCGCTAATTACCGGGACATCTGGATAGACAAATTTCCTTGGATCAAATGGCATCCATTTTTGAGCGAAACGAAGACTGTCAAAGGAAATAATGAATAGTAAAAATAGAACAGTGAACGAGATAAATATCTTATTTTTCATAGACAGAATAAGTAAAAATACTCCCATAATAAAAAATGCTGTTGGGAGAATTAAATTTCTTTTAGCAACAATCAGCCATTTATCTGGATATATCTTGCCAATAAATATTAATATCCAGCTGATAGCAAAAAGTAACAAAACTCCTGCCAGAATAAGCATTATTGCCTTTCTTGCATTTTTATCTTTTATATCTTTCTTCAGAGCGTCAAATCCAAAACCGGAAAGAATTGCAAAAGAAAAACTAAAAATAACAATTATTCTTGAAAGAGCACTGGTTGATAAAACCGGAATTTTTAGACTAATAATAAAAGGCGATAACGGTGTTTGTGCCGAAAGGATAATCGATACAATACCAAGTAATAAAAAAAACATAACTGTCTTTAATCTCACCCTTATAATTCCATAAATTGCAAGAATCAATGGCCAAATTCCTATAAACCCTGCCCATTCTGCATAATGACCAAACCAATCATTCCTAGTTACAGGATTTCCAAAAAAATCAGGAGAAATTATTGTCATGAAATACTGTAATGGTATTGCTTCTCCAACCTGAAATATCTCACTTCTTACAGAATAAAAATAAAGATTCATTGAAGGAAGAAGCTGAGGTAAAGATAAAAATAAACCAAAGCAAATTGCAATAATCAGATGAATCGTGTCTAGCTTGTTTTTACTAAATGTTCCTTTGAATAAAATGTAAATAAGAATAGATATAAGGAAATAAAAACTTATCTGAAAATGACCTGAAAAAAAAGATAATGGAATTGTTAAAACTAAGAGAATCAAGAACCAAAAACGCTTGGATATTAAGTATCTTTCGATAGCAAAAAGGGCAAGAGGTAGGTAAAGAATAGCATAACCAAGTGTTCCATACGCCATCCACACTACGATAAACCCACAGAACATAAATGCGATACTACTTATTAACGAACCCACCTTGCTTACCTTGTAGGTTCTTACCAAAAGGTAAGTAAAAATTCCTGCTAAAAGAGGCTGAAGAAGAATTAAGATACTCCATGCGTCAATAAAAGGAAGAATAAAAAATAAAATATTAAATGGAGATAAAACCGCTGATTGAAAGTTTGCCAAATGAGGATTACCAGCAAAATTATAAGGATTCCACCAAGGAATTTGGCCATTACGCAATGCGTCTATTGTAAATTTTTTCCAAGGATAAATCTGAGTATGAACATCTGGCATTGCGTTATTCTTAACCGGTCCCAAAAATTCCTCATAATGACTCCAAGGTTTAAAAAAACTTACCTGATAGGTTGAAGCATAGGGCACTTTTCCCATAAAAAAATAGGGGAAAGAAAAAATAATCCATAGAAAGAAAATGAAAATAACGGGCCAAGGTTTAAAAAAATAATTTTTCATTTTTCATTTTGTTGTAATTCCCACAACCTTAAATAAGTAATAAACATACTGAATGACTGATAGATACTTTCTATTAAACCTACTGTTCCGATCTTCCATCCTCCTTGTTGAAAAAATGAATTAAAAAATGAATTTAGCATAACTCTTGGAAAACGCCACCATGCCATTTGCGGATGTTTAGATTTGAATCTAAGCTCTGCTTCTATCTTTGACCATTCGATGGTTTTTTTTAACATTGAACTCAGATCTCGATGTGTAAAATGAAGCAAGAATCCATCTAATTCTTTTATTTCTCCGTTAATAATTGGACTTTCATGAAGTTCTCCTTTCCAGGTCTTAAGAGAGTCTTTTTTAAAGAGTCTCTTGATTTTTTCTATACAGGGCCATTCATTCTTCATTGAAGAACCAAAATAGAAATTCTTTCGTTTCAATTTATATCCAGCAATTTTATTTTCATTATTTTTAATAACAGATTCTATGTTTTCACGAAGCTGTAAGTCTATTCTTTCATCAGCATCAACATAAAGAATCCAGTTTCCACTAGCTTTTGACAGACCAAAATTCCTAAGCTCAGAAAAATCACTAGATTTTTTTTCAAAGATTTGAGCTCCCATGCTTTTCCCAATCTCTAAAGTTTTATCTGTTGATCCATTATCAATAAGAATAATTTCATCACAAAACGAGATAGAGGTAAGACAATCACCTATCATTTTTTCTTCATTTTTAGCAATTACAATAGCTGAAATATTTTTCATACATTCGATAAACTCAGTATGACCCTGAATAAAATTGAAGGGTCATTTAATAAAACTTCCCTTCCCAAATCTTCCTAAATAGAAATCTAAAACACCTTTCTTTTGCCACTGCCGGCCAGAAAGAATCATACTTATGCTTTCCTTTATTAATGCAATTCTTGATCTCAATGGAGCGTATTTAAAACCAAAAAGCAAACGGTTTCTTGTTATATAATAATCTTGAAGTTCGGATCCAGATCCTCCCGCTGAGCCTGCATTCTTATGCCAAATAATTGCTTTTGGAGCATAGATTATTTTAAAACCTGTTTTTTTTGCTCTCTGACTAAAATCGTTATCTTCATAATATAAAAAATAATTATCATTTAAAAAGCCAATTTTTTTAAAAACCTCTGCTTTTACGAACATGCAGCATCCAGTGGCATAATCCGTTTCTTGAATATCATTGTATTGACCGTGATCTACCTCGTCTACTCCTCTATGTGATCCCAAAACGTTTTTCCAATCAATTTTTCCACCTGAGTACCATAAAACCTTGCCCAACTCTTCGCTTTTATATCTTTCCTTATGATATTCAAATCCTTTAGCAAAATATATTTTTGGAACCACAACACCAATATTGGAATCTGACTTTGCAACACTTAATAATTCTTTCAATAAACTGCCTTGAACCACCGTATCATTATTTAGGATTAAAATATAGTCTGTTCCATTCTCAAGCGCATACTTAATTCCAACATTATTTCCTCCAGAAAAACCTAAATTCTCTTCATTTCTGATGATTTTGAACTCTCCTTTTGAAAATTGATCCGCCAGCTGGCGGATAATTGAAAATTTTTTAGCTGACCCATTGTCAACTACTATAACCAAAAGCTCTTGTTTTAAATATGATAATTTTTCTATTGATTTTAAACACTCAATCGTGTCTTCATCGCCGTTAAAATTAAGAATTACTATTGCAATTTTATCCATTTAGTAAGTTGTTATGTGAAGCCTTGCTTGTATTAAATTTGCTTGAAATTGAAGACTTGTCTTCATTTGAACTTGATATGTCTTATTTCCAGAATCAAGAGTAATTGGTTTTGAGGTAACCATTTTAGTTGTTCCTCCATCTACAGAAATGTCTGAGAACCAAACTGGATGCTTATCTGTTGAATTAAAAAGTCGAACCGACGCAGTTTCATTTCCTGTAGGGATTTGAACTGTTGCCTCAAAAACAGCGCTTTTTATTCTGCCGTACTGGGTACTATCTATGCTCGCTTGAACACCTGGAAGATCTGTCCAGTCACCTGTAGAATTTGATCCAGACCCAAATGGAATAAAAAATTCCTTTCCTAAAGGGGATTGACTATTGTTTGCGGCAGAACCAGAGTTAACCAAGCGTAGGGAAGAAGTTGCTTCATAGATTTTCTCGTCTATCTTTGCCAAACAACCTTCTAAGCAGTCTTCTTTTTTAACTATCTTGGTATTAATTTGGTCGCTTCCTACAATATTGTCAAATACTGAACTCTGAAAAGTCCTGCCTTTAAGGTTATATTTATATATCCAAAAGTTTAATAATAAAAGGTTTAAACAAACAACAAGAAAAAATATGTAGCTTGAAATTCTAATAAGTTTGTGTTCGAAATTTCTAGTCATATTTACGTGATAATTTATAAAAAAACTTTTTAATAGGACTTTTTGTTGTATTTATAAAAGAGGTTAAAAACCAATATTTAAGTTCTGAATTTGCCTTTTTATATTCAAAGAATATTTCTTTCAATAAATTCTCACTATTCTTTTCTTTGAAACCTTGTTTTTCCCAAACTTTTATGAAAACTACCTCTGCATAAAATGCTTGAAGGATGCTTAAAACTAAACCGTGAAGGCCATCCACATAACCTTTTTTCGCAAAGAAGGTTTTTAAAAAATCATTAAATGGAAAACGAACTGCATCTATCCAACTTAACTCATATTTTGAAGCAATGAGTCTTTTTACTTCGTCCTCTGTATAAATTCTATCCATTTTGTAAAGATACTGAACAATAGCTGAATAATTATAGTGCATTAATGGTTCATTTAATTTTTCTGTTTTCCCGGAAATTTCTATATATTCATGGACATGTTTTTCAGGAAATTTACCTGAATTCTTCTTGAACAATCTAAGCTGATAGTCTGGCCACCACATATCGCTTTTAATCCATTTACCAAAAATTATATTTTTTCTGGGAATCCAAAAACCTTCAGTATCGGATTTGTTCTCTTTGATTTTTGATAGAATTTCCTCTTTTAGACCACTTGTTACATTTTCATCTGCATCAATATTTAGAATCCAATCACCTGTTGCCTTTGAAAAACCATAGTTTTTATTAACATTAAGCATTATATTGTTAGGTTTCATAAAAATATTTGCTGTGTATTTTTTGGCTATCTTAATAGTATTATCTGTTGATGAGTTATCTATTAGAATTATTTCATCACACCACTTAACAGACTCAAGACATTTTGCAATTTTTTCTTCCTCGTTGTATGCAGAAATAACAGCAGAGATTTTTTTCATAATTAATTTGATATATTTTTTTTAATTAATTTTAAATCTTGAATAATCTGGCTTTTTGCAAAGACCAACATTGTACCTATATATACTATAACACCAAAAATGAGTACTAATACGAAATTTAATATATTGGTAGTAATAATACTACGCATAAAATATAAACAAATTCCCATTATGGTGGATGCTAATAATGGATATCTTACCGTTTTTATAACGTCAAACTCTATGTATCGTTTTGCAACATAGATTACTATAATAGCCGACATAGAAATAACTGCCGAAGTATAGGCCACACCATTAAAACCAAAAAACATAATTGAAAGAGGAGTTAAAACCCACGTGGTTACTGTCCAAAATATCATAAAGTAAAGAGTTATTTTAATTTTGCCTATGGCATTTAATGCATTAGTTAAGGGCGTGGATATAGAAGAAAAAATAGCATTGGCTGCGAAAAAAGATATAGATATTAATGCTCCCTCCCATTTTTCATATTTAGGAATCAAATGTATTAAATATGGAAAAAGCAGCACTAAGCCAAAAAATGAAGGGAAAATAAAAAAAGCTACAGAGAATATTGATTTCTCAATTCCTATTGCCAATAATTTTCTTTCATTCTGAAGACGAGCAAATGATGGAAAAGTTATTCTAATGATATTATCCATTATTAGCCGGAGAGGTGTAAACGCAATTTTCTGTGCAAATCCAATGTAGCCTACCTGATCCAGTGGAAGTATTTTACCAAGATAGACTGTCAATGCATCGTCTTTAATTAAAGCGAGAATACTATTTGCCTGAAAAGGAATCCCAAAAGATAAAAGTCTTTGAGCGACAATTTTGGAAAATCCTAATCTTATTTTCCAAGGAGAAATAATGTAAATTGCCAATACCCCAGATAATCCTCTTGCTAAAACTCCATACGTAAAGCTAGTAATTCCATAGTCTTGAACTGCGAAAAATAAAATTGTCCCATAAAAAGCGAGTGATTCAACAATTTCTGGTATTACTAATTTTTCAAAGCGAAGATTTCTTTCTAAAAGAATAGATGGAATAGTTTTTAAAGAAGAAAGAAAAAATGCTATTGCAAGAGCTTGAAAAAGTAAAACTCCTTCTTTTTCCAAATTGTAAAATGATCCAATTGTTTTTGATGCCAAGAGTGCCAAAATAACAATCGAAACTACCAACACTTGCTGTATGGTAAATGTTGTTTTTAGCTCTTCATCTGTTATTGGTTCTTTTTTTTGAATTAAAGCAGCTGCAAGACCAATATCTGAAAAATAAGCAAGAAATGCAATGGCTGCAGATACAACGTAAAAGATACCAAACACCGAAGGTGAAAGAAAAACAGTTAAGAGAAAACTAGATAATAAGCTAACGACTCTGACAATAAATGTTCTCGATACAAGAGCAAATACACCATGTATAGATCTTCTAGTTATTATTGCAATATCAATTTCTTTCATTATTTAAATCTTTCCAGAGTGTAAAACTTTCCCAAATTGCTCTTATTATTACTCTAAGATTCCCACCACTCTGATTGCCATAGATTCTTGGAAAATGTGAAACCTCTACTTGAGCAATTTTAAGATTTTGTTTCTTTGCTTTTGCTAGTATTTCTGTAGTAATCATTGCTCCTTCAGATTTAAGCGGAAGAATCTTATTTAATGCGCTTTTTTTAAACATCTTGAATCCGCAATCAATATCTTGAAAGTAAAAGTTGAAAAAAATAAAGTCCCAGATTTTTAGAAGATACATTAATATATGACGAAAAGGATGATCATGTCTTTTTTTTCTGTATCCTATTATTATGTCATAATTTTCTATCTTTGCTGTAAAACGAGTAACTTCTGAAAAATCAAACTGACCATCACCATCATTAAAGACGATAATATTGAACTTTGAGTTTTTAAATCCTTCCTTTAAAGAAGCTCCATATCCTCGGTTAGGACGATGGGATATAAGACGGAGATGTTTTTCCTCTTTAACAAGATTTTCCGCTATTTTTTTTGTACTGTCGGAGGAACCATCATCCACCATAACTATTTCCCATTTTTGTGCAATTTTTTTAGCAACAGGAATAGCGTTTTTTATAACCTTTTCTATATTTTTTTCTTCATTCCAAAACGGAAAAAAAATCGAAATTTCCGGTATTTTTTTAATCATTTGATTGCTTTCTTTCTATAGTAGATTATACCAGCTATACTGATTGCTATTCCACTAAGGCTTACCACATTTGCTATTTGATCAATACTGGTTGAAACAAAACCATCTGGTATTTTATGATTTACGTCTTTATATGAATTTGGTTTTTTGAAGTTTTTTGGTAAATATTCATCAGATATTTTGGACGCGCTCCATTTAAGAGTATAATCATCAATATAGTCATTTGCTGTTTTCATAATGATTACTTGAGGATTAAATAATTTTCCGTTAACAAAGACTAGAATAAAAATTATTAATACTAATATATAGTAAACAAATTTATCATATCTTAATGGATTAAACCTTTTTATTAATAAAACAGACGATCCACTCAAAAACGATGTAAAAAAAGAAATTAGCAGCAGATATCTCCACGGGTATTGAAGAAACGCCATTGTTGGAATAGTACTCCAAATTGTTTTTGACACCTCCAATGTCATAAATACAGAAATAAGAGCAGAAACTACAAAAAACAATATTACGCCCCTCTTTCTTGCTTCTTTTTTCCAGAAAAAAATAATAGATATAAATGACAATAAGCTAAATAGGATATGAACTTTTCCAATTCTAAATGACAAACCATCTATACATCCTTTAGCTGACCCGCCAAATCCCCACGGGCTATTCCATAATTGCCGTAAGCAGACAAAATGGTCTTTAAAATCCGCTCCCCCGCCAATTTGGGAAACTATATTGGTTTGATTCATCTCCAAGATTGCTGGAATAAAATAAAATGCTGATATTAACATTCCAATAATTAAGGCAAAAGATAGAAATTTAAAAACAAGGAATTTATTTCTGGCTACACTTATAAGATAAAGTGTGAACACAGAAATAAATGGCGTAGCCATGAAGGCGGTAAGGTTATGTGAAATAATTAATCCGGCAAATCCACATGCGGTTATTAAAACATATCTAAATTTCAGTTCTAGTGCTACTTTCCACAGTCCGTAAAAAATAAGAGGCAAAAAAGCATACGCGTAAACTTCAGCAACATCACCACGTACATATATATCTAGTGCATGGTAAGGGGCGTATACATAAAATAGAGCAGCAACTAAACCTCCAACCTTCCCAAAGAGTTCTTGTGCCAAAAGATACATAGTAAAGGCAGCCAAAACAACACCAAGTACAATCATGATTTTAGTGGCTTGCAGTACTTCAAATCCGATAATATTTAAAAATCCACCTACGTAATAAGCAAATGGCGCATAGAAATTAAAAATAGGATATCCAAATCCGTAACCTAAATCCGGCACCCATCTTACAGGAAATATTCCCATTTTTAGCTCCTTTCCCATTTCAAAAACTCGGGCTACCTGAGTATCATCGTGAATGGAAAAAAATCCTTCTTTAAAAAGAGGAAAAACTGTACCTAATGATAAAAAAATAAGTAATAAATAAGCTAGTTTATTTTTCATTTAGTAAAATCCTAGGCTTAAACATAATAATACAAACTATTATTAATCCGATAAGGGAAATAATGTCTGTAAGTAAACGAAATTTTGTTTCTATAAAATTAGCATTAATAATATGGTTTCCCTGAGGAATCATAAATTCAATTAAGCCTTTTTTATTATTGAAATTTGGTTGAATTATTTTGTCATCTATTTTTACTTGCCATCCAGGAAAATAGATAACTTGAAGTTGAACCTTGATTGGTTTTGCTGAAACTGAGTTAAAAAGAGCTTGAACAGAATTAAATTGCATATTTGATATGTCACCTGTGCCTGATAAAATCTTAACTTTTTCATTTACTCTTTTTGTAGGCTTTTCTTTTACCCAAATCGGCATTAGTTCGTCAGCTGATGTTGTTGTTGCATCATTTGTAAAATAGTAAGAATCGGCAAGATTGGAAAAGCTTTTCGGATAAGCGTACTGAGTGTTTATAAAAATTGCTAAAACTACAAGACCAATGGCTAAAAAAGAGGTTATTCTGTTTGTGGAAATAAAACCTATAAATAAACATAAAAAAAATGTAGCTGGGCCAAGTACTCTCCATGGAAAGTCGATATCAGCAAAAAAAGGAGTATTTTTCCAAAAGAAAAGACTAACTGGAAAGGATAGAAAAATTAAGATCGCAAAGGAAATAAGACTGAATAATGCAAGGTAATTTTTTCTCAAGTTTTTCTTATAAACAAAAAGGAGAATAACTCCAATGACTAAAGACAATAAATGAACTATACCAAGTTGAGGGGAAAAACTATCCTTTTCCCCATAAGCTCCGAAACCCCAATTAGGTCTTATTAATTGATCAAATGTAATAAAATTCTTCGATAGATCTGCTAGCTTAATTTGGCTCAAGACGATATTATGCTTTTCCAATACAGCGGGAAATAAAAAAAATGCAGAAATCATAATTCCTAAAATGAATCCCGCAATTAAATTCCTAACTGGAAACTTTTTTTTATTTCTAATGTAAATAACTATGCTTAATGCTATTAAAAAAGGGCTAAAAATTAAAGCCGATATGTTATGTGTTAATAATAAAGCCCCAAGCAAGATAGAAAAAATACCAATTAGTTTTGGATTATGATCTTTGCTAATTTTTATTATCAATAAAAAAAGTATGGGGAAAAGTGCAGAACTTAAAGATTCTCCTAAAGAACCACGTACATAAAGATTAACCATGCGATAAGGCACATAAAGATAAAGAATGCTACTAATCAACCCTCCCTTATATCCGAATAGCTCTTTGCCTAGTAAAAACATTCCTACCCCAGAAATAAAAACGCTTAAAACAAACAGCGCCTTAACTGAACCGACTAAGCCAAACCCTGCTATTTTAAAAAATTCACCAATATAATAAGGCAAAGGATAAGTAAAAAGAAATAGTGGGTAGCCAAAACCGTAGTTTTGATTCCCAGCCCACCGGGCAGGGAAATGATGACTAATGAAAGCCCTGTGCATAGTTCCTTGACGAACAACTGCCCATTCTCCATCATGAGTAGGAAAATATCCCTCTTTAAGAAACGGTAAAATCAGAGGCACACTTAAAACTAAAACTGTAATGAGGATTATTGTAATTCTTTTCAGATTTTTTTCTCTTCAAGATATTCTCTCTCTATATTAACTGAGTCAATATCAAACTTGCGTTTCCCTGCAATTATATTTCTGGCTGCGTAAAGTCCCATTTCTATTGAATGATCCATATTGTTATATCGAAACAATCCATTCCTTCCGATTGTTTGAAAATTCACAAAAGAAGATAAATAATTTTTAATAAATTCAAGTGGAATTCTGTAATTTACATGATAAATTGGATATTCGTGTGGAATTCTGTAAACAAATCCACCCAAAATGTCTTCTCTTTTTATAGTCTTGAATTCATTAACATAATCTCTTGTTACCCATTCTATAAGATCTTTGTCTGACTTATTCCAAATATCGTCTCCTTCATTGCATGCTATCTCAAAAACAATAGATGTTTGTCCTAATGGTTGCATATCTTTACTCCAATTATCCATCTCCATAAGTCTCATGAAAACAATTTCTTTTGGATGAACATATATCCAAACATCTGGACTGATTTTTTCTTTATTAATAAACAATGTTACCTGAACTTGAGCTCTGAACTTGAGCTCTGAACTTGCTTTAATTACTTCTAATGGAGCCTTAGGGGTAATAAAATTAACAACGTGAGTTATGGGAATAGTATTTATAAATTCATCTGCAGTAAAATTCTTTTTAACTCCATTCACTTTAATCCCAACAGATTTAATTTTATTTCCTTCACTTTCAAATGAAAATACATCCGCGTTTAAAATAACTTTTCCTCCCATCTTTTCTACCTCCTCTTGCATTTTTTCTGCAATTCTTCCTACCCCTAATCTTGGATAATAAAATTCGTCAATGAGACTTACTACATTTTTTGTCTTAAAAAAAGCATCTTTAATAATTGTTGAAATATTTAAACCCCGTGTCCTTTGTCCCACCCAATCTACTGAAATCTCTTTTGTAGAAACTCCCCAAAGCTTTTCCGTGTATCTTTTGAAAAAAACTTCATATAGAGTTTTACCGAACTGATTTATGTATCCATCTTCAACTGTAATCAATTTTTGCGTCTTTACTCTTCGTATTACTGCAATTAAAAGATAATCTAAAGCTGCTCTAATTGCCTTAACCGGACCTATCCCAAAAAGCGCATTAGTAAGTTTGATTGGATAGTAAAAGTACCTATGATCAAAATAAATTCTTGTTAATCGTGGTACTTTGATGATCTCGTCCCCCAACAATTTAAGCATCCAATTATTAACTTCGTCATTTTTAGCATACCAACGATGAGGACCAGTATCAAAACGAAAATCACCCTTCTTAAGAGTTGATGCTAAACCACCCACAAAACTATTTTTTTCAACCACGGTAACCTCATGCCCTGCTTTCGAAAGCTCATATGCAGAAGCTAATCCTGCAACACCTGCGCCTAAAATAAGAACCTTTTTAGTTTTTTTCATACCATTCTATTGATTCTATCTTGCTACTATCTTAAATGCAATGCTTCCGTCAAGAAATTTTACTTCTTGTGTACTTGAAACATTAGACGGAATTTCACCTGAAGTTCCTACAATGATTGTTTTATCTAGCTTCCTATCCTCATTCCAATTGATATTTCTAAACTCATATTTTCCGATAATACGGCTATCTCGCTCTACAGAACCATTTTTTAAAAAATCCCAGTTTTTTTGATACCAAGATGGATCAATTTTGTTGTAGAAAAGATATAAAATATAAGGCTGATCATATTTATAGGTAACTATAATTTTTTTATATTTTGGCTCAAGAACAGCTAATTCTTTAAAAACCTCCCTGTATCCATATTGCCATCCAGATGAATATTCTACTGGCGTATGAACATAATATTGATGTAAGTAATATATAAAGTTCAAAGAAAAAAGAGAAACAAACAATACGTACGCAAGATGCTTGAACTTTATACTTGATGATGCCTTAAAAAACCTAAATATTCCTATTGATGTAAATATTTGAAATGTAGGGAGATATAAAAGCGCGCGGACAGGATGTGGTGTACCACTTGATATTGCTGATGCGATTGGTGCTACAAGAAACCACCAAAAAATAATAAATCTTCCATCTATTTTTTCTTGTAATAAAAGATGAATACCAAAAATAATAAATGGTAATTCAAAAAGATAAAGCATGCCAAAATCAACAGGATGATGGCGCATAACTCCATCTCCATGAATAAAAAGAAAATCAGGATTTAAGTGGTCTAGGTATCCCTTTGTTATTGCAAGAAAGTAAACAATCCTACGATTATGCAGAATCTCTCCTATTTTATCTCCATTTTTTTTGTCCAGCTGAATCTCTGTAATCGAATGGTCTAATGTGCCTGTTGGCTTAAGAATTGTAACGCTTGATAAACGCGATGCCCCAGATTTTTCAGATAAAAAACTTTTAAATAACGGTATACAAAGGATAAGTAAGAAAATAAATGCTAATAAAAAATATTTTCTTTGTAACCATAATTTATTTCTTAGATACAGGCTTAAACCCAATAAGAATAAAGGGATAACTAAACGGGTGCTATGATATGAATATAAGGAAAGCGAGAAAAGGAAAAATGATAAAAGAAATAATTTTCCATTATGGATTGCTTTAAGAAAAAATAATACTCCTCCGACAAAGAAAAATAATCCTACATTTGCTTCAAAAGCAGCTCTTGAAAATTGAATATGCCAAGGCGAAATTGCTAAAAGAAATGAGCTAAGAAGAGCTATGTCATTCACGTTATTAACTGGTTTCAAGAGAGTCTTAACTAAAAAATATGTCAATATAACTGTTAAGAAACCAAAAAACGCGGAGATGAATCTTGTTGAGAATTCATTTAGTCCAAATACATATACGCTAGGAACCGAAAGATAGACGTATAGTGGAGGTTTATAATCATCGAATGAACGGAATGAAGAGGGAAATTTATTACCATATTCATCTGCTCCTGTTTTTAAAATAGAGTAGGCGTTATATCCAAGACTCGCCTCATCCCAATCTAGACTTGGAGGATTCTGTCCAAGTTGATAGAAGCGCAGTATAAATGCTATACAGATAATGGAAAGTAAAATAATTAGTCTATTTTTTTTCAACACTATTTCCATATACTATACGGAATGCTTTTGTTTTATCTTCTTTATAAATTATAACTTCTTTGCTATTTTCTCCGGGACAATTACCTCTATCTATATAGATTGTTCTTTTTACTTTTGGAAAACGACCATCCTTTTGAATAGATGGACAATCCATCGGAACAAAAAAGAACTTACCAAACCCACTATATTCTTTATCTTTAGGCGAACCTTCAGATTGATAAACTAATGGATTATACTGCATATAGAAAAGTACCAAAGGATACATTCCTCCAACTGACTTTGTAACAATTATCTTATCGTAATCATTATATGACTTTCTTACGATTTGGAGCATTTCGGCAAAACCGTTATCTCTATACCAAGGCTTATGTACTTTTGCATGCACAAAGTACTGATGCAAAAAGTAAGAAATGTTAAAAATAAATAAAATTATGCAGATAGATAATAAGACTTTTTTATGTCTAAAAACTTTATTGAAAAATTGGATAAACCCATATGCAGCAATTATTTCAAGAGCTGGAAACATAACAATTGCTCTTTGAATATTGGGAATATCATCTACAGTTAGCGCTGCTACGATCGGGCTAAGAATCAACCAAAGTAAAGGGATTTTATGTGTTTTATCTTTATCAAATAAGAGCAAGAATATTCCAAATAAAATAAAGGGCAGCTCGACAAGATATAGTAAGCCCATATTTGGAACAACATACCAAATAGGTAAGCCTCCTTTTATAAATAGAAAATTACCACTAAAGTAATCAAAGTAGTTTGCGACATAAGTCAAGAAATAATTTATGCCTTTATTATGAAAAAATCGGGTAACTAAAGGAGCTGTACCAGAAACACCATCTTCCCGAATTTGTTCTTCCATTACTAATTTTGTCTCTGGGTAACCGAAAATATTTACCTGGGAAAATCTACCAGAACCGCCATTTACTAAAAAAACTAACGCAGAGGAGGATATGGAAATAAATAAAAACGCCAATATGACAAATGTTTTATATCTTTTATTTAGATTTTTTCTTTCATTTCTAAAAAAGAATAAAAGAGTTAAGAAAAGAATTGGGATAAATACGCGAGGAGTATGGTAGAAAAATAAACTTGAAAAAAGCATTAAACTCCCTAGTATTAAGTATTTAATTTTTATCTTTCGAAGGCTTTTTATAAGAAAAGCAAATCCTAATATAATAAAAAAAAGCGCAACAATTGTTTCAGCACTTGCCCTGGATAGATTAACATGCCATGGAGCAAGAGCAATAAGCAATGAACTTAAAAGACTGATCTTTTTATCATTAAAAATAACATAGGTAAGAAAAAAGATTGCAAAAACAGTCAAAATTCCAAAGAATGCTCCTGGTAAACGGGTAGAAAACTCAGAAAGTCCAAACATTTTAATTGGCAGAATAGTTAAATAATGGTATCCAGAAGGCCTGTTGTCTCCAAACATGTCTATATATAATGGGAACCTATTATTGTTTTCGTCTTTACCTGTCATTAATAATGAATAGCCGTTATAACCTAGAGATGCTTCGTCTATATGAAATCCAACAGGGAAGGAGCTAAGTTTGTAAAGTCGTAAAAATGAACCTATAAATAGAATAGTAACAAAGACTGCGATAAAAACGAATTTTTTATTTAAATTCATATACTCCTTTTCTACTTAATATTATTATACATAGCACTAAAAAGATTAAAGTGATTAAGCTAATTTTTAAACCTAGATCAAAAGACTCTGGATAATACCAAAAAACAATTGTATGATTTCCTTTTTCAACAGGAACTCCCCTGAATGAATAATCTGCCCTATATATTTTAGTATCATTAGTATCAACAGTCGCATGCCAACCTGGATAATAATTATCCGATAGAAAAAGAATGTTATTAGAGCTAGATTGAGTTTTTATAACAATTTTATTTGGTGTATATAATTCAAATTCTGCTTTCGCGTTTGGATCTTTAAATAAATCAATTTTCTTGCTTAGATTCTCTTCTAGAATAACTGTGTCTCGTAATGAAATATTTTTATCAAACATTGTACTAATAATATCTTCTTTTTTTTGTTTTACTACATATTTTGAGGATAAAAATACTCGAGGAAAGGAATCTTTGTTTTCATAAATTTGCCAATCCCCTTTTTGCCAAATTAATTTGTATATTTTTTCAGGAAATGTTTTAAAATCAGGAACAGAATTCATGCTAATAGGCTTATGAAGAACATATTTTACTCCCAATAAATTGAGTAATTTTTGCCTATACTGATTATTTCTTAAATCACTCTCTCCATATCCCGGAGCAATCTCTGCAATGGTTGCTGGTATATCTTTGACGATTTTCCCATCTTTTGAAGTAGATAAAAATTCACCGTATCTTTTAATATAAAGCGCATCATAACCTTCTGGAAAAAAACTTTTTTCATATAGCTGAAAATTACCATCAATATGAGCAGATCCATATCCCCAATATCTTTCATTGGTATTTTGTAGTTTTTTTAACTCTTCTATTACTGCTGTCTTTGGATAAACATACTGTATTGGTGAAAATGGTGTTATTTTGTGAAAGGAATAAAATAAATCGATTGCTGTTAGGATGATAATTATTAAACCCTTTTTTCTTTGAGAAAGTGGTGATTTGAACAATATAATCATTCCTAAAATAAAAATGAATGTCGGAATAATAAGGTTTCTTTTTGTTACAAAAAAGTTCTCATTCTTTCCAAGAAATACCAAACTCCATGTCACAGCAATAATTACTACTATTATGATCAATGGCTTTATATATTCTTTTTTTTCTTTTGATTTAATAAATAAGTCAATTCCTATAGCAGCAAGAACTGAAGCAGAAAAACAAAATAAAACAAGTATCCTGCTTGGAACTCCAGTCGACAAGGCAGGAATACCAATTGCATGAATTAATTTAACTGGATAGATATCTAGAGTAGATAAATAGCTTATTAATGCTGCAAAAAGAAAGAATTTTTTATATTTTGATTTTTCTTTAGAAAAAACTGCAAAAAGAATAAACAAAATAGATAAGATTCCAATATAAGACGCTCGTTCAATATATGTCCCAGGTAACCAATAGTTACGAGTAGCCGGATTTCCAAAAAAATCAGGAAAAATAATAGTTATTATATTTTTTACAGGAATTAATCTTTCGGAGAGCTGATTAAAAGAATATGGTACTCTTGAAGAATTTTGAACAAATTCCATAAGAGGTACCAATTGAAATGCGGTCAAAAGAATAGGTATTCCAAAGGCAATAAAGAGACCAGTATAGGTTTTGAACACTTGTTTTTTATTTCTTTCTTGTAAAAAGCGAAACAGGATAAAAGATAAAGAAAAAATATATAGATAAATTGCTAGTTGTATATATCCTGCCAAAATGGACTGAACCAAAATTGCTATTAAAATTATTAGCTTTATTAAGTTTGGCTTATTAATAAATCGATTAATTAACCATAATACTAAAGGTAACCATAGAATTGTGTGTCCAAAATTACCATACTCAAGCCAGACAGTCATAAATGCAGAAAAGGCAAAAATCAAGCCTCCATAGAAAGAAGAAATTTTTGAAAGCTTAATCTCTCTAAGGAAAAGGTATGTAAAAAAACCAGCTAATATTGGCTGAATAATAATGTAAACACCCCATGCAAATATGAAAGGGAAAACAAAGAAAAGTATATTGGCTAGATAAAAAGTTCCAGATTGCAGATTGGCAAAAAGCGGATTACCGGCAAAATTATAAGGATTCCAGAATGGAATTTGTTTGTTTTTTAACTCTTCTATGCTGAAAAATTTCCAAGGAAAAAGCTCTCTTATTACATCTGATCCCTGAGCTTTATGCGGTACTCCTTGAGGCGTATATCCTTGATAAGAATATGACCTGTAAGGTTCATAATTACCAACTAATAGATCTCCTGGGAATGGTATCAATCCTTTAAATATTGGATAGAAAAAGATTAAAGAAACTACTAGAAATAGTATGGGTATTAAAAATAATTCTTTTTTCATCTAGGA
>OBEQ011728320.1_pt1 | contig 27721 bp, 18 predicted proteins | sample 1670901 | NCBI WGS metagenome assembly OBEQ01 (sample SAMEA104232315, study PRJEB22302) | groundwater metagenome | biome: forest; feature: aquifer; material: groundwater | place: USA | collected 2011-08-07 | depth 5.4 m
ACGCGCTCCGACTCCTTCCTCTGATAGGCGGCCGTCTCCTTACTTTCCTCGTCGATGGGTCTGCCCTCGTCCATCGCCTGCCAGTTCACTTCGACGTCACACCGGGATTAGGGGGGTGGCTGCTCTGGGTCGTGGCTGATGCGATCATCAATACCCTCTGGTCTTCTCAATCCCGCGCTCCGCTCATGGCGATGGCGGCTGGCGGGCGAGGTCAGAAGACCGGCCAGGACCGCGAAGCCGGCGCAGGACAGCGAGCAGAAGCCGAGCTGCGTGAGGCGACCGCGCTCCTTGAACAGAAGTACGAAGAGGTTCGGCTGGCTGAGCCGCCGCCGCTGGTTCCTGGCGTTGGCGAGTTGATTACGAGGCTCGCGGCCTCCGGAGTCCTGCTCTATATCGCCACGGGGGGAACCGAGGGGAAGATCTACCGGGAGCTCGGCCACGACGGGTTGCTCCAGTACTTCTTGGGCATCTATGGTGCGCCACGACCCAAAGCGGAGACGATTCAGGAGGCTGTGGAGGAACTGGTCAAACGGGAGCTTCCAGGACGTGTCGTGATGATCGGGGACGGCCGTAGCGACATGCGGGCGGCCAGGAACGTTCCCGGCGTGATCCGGCTGAGACGACTTCGAGCGGGCCAGCCGCCCTTGAAGCGACTTGCACAGGCGCATTTCAACGACTTCTCCGGAATCGAGTGGATCCCCACGACGCGCACCTTGCGCGTGACCGACACGGTGACGGGGAAGCTGCGAGGCTACCAGGGGATTCAGGCGGTCGTCTTTGACTATGACGGCACCGTGAAGGAAAGCATCGAAGGAACCCCTACAGGCGGGAGGCCTGACCGCCACGCAGCTTGCAGGCGTCGTCCCAGACTCGCCGGATTATGAGACGGTATTGGCGATCGGGCGCCAGGCATTGCAGAAAACGGATGGGAAGCCACCGAGAGAGAACGCACGCCAGATGCTCAGCGATCTCAGACAGTGGCGCACGCTTCGAGGTGGCCGGTGGTCATGGTTGCGCTGGTTCGGAGTCGTCCTGCCGCTCGTCCTCGGCGTCCTGCCCGCCGCGGCCCACGTGCTCCAGGAAGTGACTCCCGCGGTGGCCCAGGCCCTGACGCAGGCCACGGTGCCACTTGGACCGTCGGGGTCAGCGACGCTGGTCTCCTGGCTCACGACGTGGCTGGGCGGTGCGCCGGATCCGAGGCTGCTGGTAGTTGGAGGGCTCGCAGGAGTCGGAGGGGCGATGTGGCTGGGGTGGCGACGGCTGGGAGTTCATGGGGAGTTACGGAGGGAACGACAGAGCTACGTGACGACTCGAATCGAACCAGCTCGCTGGAGGATGATCAGCCCTTGGAATTTCTCGGCCGGCAGGGTCTTGAGCAAGTCCATCACAGCCGTGATGATGTCTTGGGCGTATGGTGGGTGGAACTGGATATGGACGATCGTGTATTGGTTCGGCGGAAAGAGCGCGCTGTTCGTAAAGTCCTTATCGAGGGTGATGAGTATCCGGCCTTCAGCCTTGGCGCGTGGGGCGATCGCTTGGTCAGAACTGGAAGGAGCGACCCGCTCGACCTCATGGCCTGCAGCCCGGAGGACGCCTATGAGCTTGGCGGGGACGTCCTCATCAATCAGGAACCGCATCGGTTCCGTTACGCTGCACGCTCAAGCGAGAGGTATTCCTGATTCTTCGCGTATTGGGCGGCAAAGTGCAGTGCGGCCTTCACATGCTCGAGGGTTAGGGAAGGGTAGTAGTCGTTTCCAACGATCTCTTGGGGCGAGACGCCACCTTCCAGGAGTTCCAACACCAGGTACACCGGAATCCGCGTCCCGCGGAAGCACGGTTTCCCATGATGAATCTGCGGATCGACACTCACATATTTGGCAAGCAAGTCATCCATTCCTGTCCTCTATTGAAAAGAAGGATAGCATGATCGTCTCACCACGTCAAGGGAACCTGCCATTCCTGAGGTCCTTCCGCCCGCTCGTCCTCGCGAGCACGCTCCTCGTCGGTCTCCTGCCTGATTCGGCCCACGCGCTCCAGGAAGTAACAGGCACTTTTCCCGCTGTGGAAAGTGACAGTCACTTGTTAGCACTGAGCCTGGTGGGCGCTTGCTTTCTTCCAAGGTCTTCTGTCTGGTTGCTGATCATCGGTGTTGTGGTGCTGGATGTCCTGACGAAAGCGTGGGTCAGACGTCGGTTGCCGGAAGAATCGGTGGATCTAGGCCAGTCACGATTTCTGTTGCTGGATCCGAGGGCATTCGACGCAATCCCGAAGATTCACTTGGCGAATGGGTTCTGGATCATCCAGAGATTGGTCATCACCCCACTCCGCCACACCTGGTTGGCTCGTGCCATCGTCTTAGGGGTGTTTATCAGCGCGTTCCCGTCTCCCCTTCCTATGTTAGTCCAGATCGGGCTGGCGCTGTATATTGGCGGTGCGCTGAGCCAATACCTGAATGTGGTGCGGCGAGGAGGCGTAACCGATTGGCTGATGTACCGGAAGCCATTTCTCCGTGACACCTTCGACGTGACGAACGTCGCAGACGCCAGTTTGCTCCTTGGACGCGCACTATTCTATCTCGGTGTTGTTGTTGCCATGATCGAGTGGGCGTGGTCTCTCCTCGCTGTGAGGATATGGGTGGATTGGCTCAACGCCCTGATACCCACTGACCGCTTCGCCTGGCTCGCTAGCCTCCTCCAGGCGCCGCCGACGTGGGCACTCGCGCTGACGGCCCTGCCGGTGGTGCTGATGGCCCGCTGGCAGCCTGAAAAAGCGAGTGTGAGAATCCGGGGTGCTTCAGGGGTGATTATTGGTGAAGGAGAGGACCGTTACGAGATGCTCTCCACTGCACATGGCACCGGGCCCTCTCGCGTGTCTCGCAGGCGCTTTGCTCCTCCGGACCCACGCGCCAGGACTGAAGTTCGGATTACACTCTCTAACGAAATACAAGTTTCAGGAGAGGTGGTTGGGGAGAGCTCTCAATGGTTCCGGGACGTCAGCGTCTTGCGAATGGAAAAGGCGGTGGTCCCAAAGACCGAGGTCGCAATTCTTCCATTGGGTAGTAGAAAACTCCTAGAACATGCGTTGGGCAAAACGGTGACGCTTTTGGGCTATTCGCAAGAAGAGCAAAGGTGGGTAAAAAAGCGCGGCCGGCTCCTTGGCCACAGAAAAGACTCCGTTGGATCGACGCTTGAGGCGAAGCAAGACGAACTCATCATCGATGTAGATGTGCCAGATGGCTTCAGCGGAGCAGCTGTAACCTACTCAGGAAAGCTCCTTGGCCTAGTCTCCTATACAGTTGGAGGTCCTCTCTTCGAAAGGCCGCAGACGGTGGATCCCACTGATTATCCGGAGCCGGAGTTTCCCGTCTACCGCAACGGGTTCATCGACGGTGGGCTGAAACAAGGGCGGCCACTCATCATCGTCGGCACACGTGAGCAGACCGAGCAGGTGCGCGCGCTGCTGCAGAGCACCCTCTTCGGTCCCTCCGAGGAGCGACTGCAGGCCTGGGGTGTGTCGGTGGATGCCATCAAGCAGACATGGCGAGAAGCCGACTCCTTCACCCCCAAAGATCCTCAAGGGAAGGCCTATGACCTGACGGCGTTCGTGGACTTGCTGACGTTTGACGAGGCTGGGATCGCTCAGCTTGATCCAACGGTGGCCATCCGACGGCTGGGCGGTAACCAGTTTGAGGTCATGGACGGGGCGGCGCGGGCCACGGTTTCGATTCCGCCCGCCCGCGCCGCGATGCGCACGCAACTGAGGCCTGCCACCAGGCCGCACCGAGCGCCGAAATTTGGCGTGACCTTCCTGGGGACGAGCACCGGCTTTGACGAGCAGGGCCTGACGAGCAGCTTCGTCGTGCACGGGAACGGCCACCGGCTCTTCGTTGACCCGCTCGCCTTCAGCGACACCCACCTGGCGGCGCGCGGCATGACGGCCCCTGAGGTTCCGGACGTGATCCTCACGCACGTGCACGCGGACCACGACGCCGGCTTGGTGCAGTGGGTCCTCGCAGGGCGCCGGGTGCGCCTGCTCACCGATCCGATCATCTATGAGAGCTTCCTGGACAAGGTCGAGGCGATCGGGGGTCGGGACTTCAGCGACCAGGTCGAGCTGATTCCGCTCATCCCGGGCCGGCCGCTGGAATTCGAGGGGCTGCGCATCGTCGCGCGGAGGAACTTCCACCCCATCCCGACCATCGGGTTCCTCATCGAGACGCCGAGGGGCTCACTCAGTTACTCCGGCGACACGTTCTATCATCCTGAGGAGCTGGCGCATCTGCAACACCGACGTGTCCTCACCCAGCGCCGACGCCTCCAGCTTGAGGATCGGCGCTTCTTCGCCGCCACGCTCTCGATTCACGAAAACGGCCCCCCACCGATCCACACGCGGCGTGAGGCGCTCCTGCCTCGGCAGCGCGAGCGACAAGCGGTCGGCCTCTCGCCCCTGGTCATCATCCACACCGGCGAGGATCCGGGCCCTGAGATGCGCTTGGCCAGGCCGGGGCAGACGATTGACGTGGAAGCGCTCAGGCCGGCCCGGCGCCTCAGGCACGGACTGCTCGTGGCGCTGGTCGTCCTCGTGCCGGTGGCTGCGCTCGTCGCGATCGCCGCGGGGCTGTGGCCGCCCATGGATCCCGCATGGCTCGTGCACCCGGCGGCGTTCGGCGCGACGGTGGGACAACCGAAGGCTTCACCAAGCGAGACTCGTGACGAGCTGTCTGATCAGGACACCTGGTCTCACCAGATGTGGCTGGGGTGGCGACGGCTGGGGTTAGGCCGAGAACTCCAGATAGGCTCTCTGCCGAGCTCCGTCGAGGACGAGTCTGGCTCGGTCAAGCAGACCGGACCATCCAAGAACAAGTGGCACGCGATCGGTGTTCGCCAGCATCGCCCAGAATGGCATGGGTCGGGAAACACGCCTCGCATCCAAGAGTCGTCCCACGACTTTCGCCAAGACGGCCTCGACCTCAGCATCTTCGCCTGGGGCGATGCCACGGACCGGGACCTCCATGAGCCGTTCGGCGAGCAAGGCGGGTTGCAAGGAGAGGGGGATCAAGGAGTAGGGGGCGCCGGTGTCGACTATAGCCAAGTGGTAGTCGCTCCAACCAGCCTGCTGCCGGAATTGGACACGGACCGACAGACGAGAAAGGAAGAGCCGGCGATGCGCACGGGCCGCCACGAGGTCAAGAGTACGTCGGACCTCGAGCGCGATGCGCATAGATATGAATTCCGGCTTCAACAAACAGGTGAGGAACGTGCGGCCAATCTATCTGCTGGTGCGCCTTCGCCAGCACCTTGGCGAGATTCGGACCCCCAGCCAGAACCTGGCGCTTTGCGAATGCCACCCACTGGTTTGGGTACCGACGGACAAGGTCTGCGTAGTGAGCGAACGCCCAATCGTAGTCGCGTTGCAACGGCTCTGGGAACAGTCTTGTCTGTTGGCGTCGTGGCATCGTCGTCTCCTTTCACTCCGACTATAGCCCACGAGACGGGGGCTGTCAAGCTTGCTCCGGATGATGACATCGAAGGGGGCGCGGTGCGGGACACAACCGGCTGGCGGCGGGGGCTGGAGCGGATCGCGAAGGGGTGGCCTTTCCTGGCGTCGGTCGTGGCCCTGAGGGCGTTGGCGCAGGCAGGCGCGCCGGATGTGGGGATGGTGGTGGGAAGAACCCTACAGCCCTACTTTAGCTTCAACGGTCGTCAGGCGAGACTCAAAACGCCTCTCTTGGTCTTTAAGAGCACGAAGATCGTCACGGATGGCGGCGACGTCCGCGGTAATCTTCCGGCTCATGGCGGTGAGGGAGGACAGGTCGTCACGCATCCTTTCGGAGCCCAGCCGCTGGAAGGTCGTGAAGTCCCGAAAGTCTTTCACCTCGGCCTCCAGAGCGGCAAGCCGTCCTCGCACGTCTTCAAGCCCGTCACCAAAGGTTCGGAACTGGGACCGGAGGTCCTCAAGGATGGCGGCCACCTCTCGCGCCGTAACGGTGTCCTTCGGAACTCGTCGCTTGCGCTCAGGCATGGTGTCGCTACTCTACGTCAGGACGCAGACGCTGTCAATCCCGAAGACGGCGCGGCGCGGGCTGGAGAACCGGTTCAAGGCTCTCGGCTCAAGGCTCTCGGCTCGAGGCTGATTGAACGATCCCGGGCTGACTGGTTCACGGGGTTTGTCCTGGGCGTGGCCGGGGCGGGCCTCTGCCTGCGTGGTGCGGATCCCGTGATGCTGGGGGTGGGACTGGCGCTGGTCGTCGGGATGGCGGGGCAGGGAGGTTGGTGGCAGGCATTCTGGCAGGCGTGGCGGTGGACCAGAGCCTCTTGGGACCGTCTCAGTTTTTCCTTGTTGGGCGCTTTAAGGATCATAGCACCGGCTGGGAGGGCCGGTCTCTTTTTCTACCGTTATCTGCGCTATCCCACGTTTCGGCAGACACTGCGTTTCTCTACCGAAAAGCAACTTGATGGACTCACAGCGCTGGGACCTATCTTTCTATTCTCGAGCGCTGTAATGGCAAGTTTAGGCGGAGGCGCCTATTATTTCATGTCGCCAAGCGATGGTTGGCTCAGCACAGTCCTCCTCACCATGCTTGTCTCATCTGCATGGATCCTTGGGCCAGTGGCGGGGATGACTGGACTGCTATGCCTATGGTGGATGTTGCGCATTGTTATGTTCGCCATTTTGGAATCAGCAACGTTCAGGCCTGCGCTGGAGTTCCAGGCTTCTGTTCGCAGTGGGCGATTGCCATTAAGACTACATGGAAGACGCGTGATCGTGTTTGGTGGTAAGGCCGAAGTTGTGCAGCCGTATTCTATCCTAGCCCTTTTCCTGAATGACGAGGAGTTGTCCTGGCTTCGGCGTGAAGATCTGACGGAATTCAGCGGACCCGCTTCGCCGGCGGCGGCGTATGGGGCGTTGGCCTACATCGAATTTGACATCCGTGGCAAGACGGTGATCGTCACCGAGATCCAAAGCAATGCCTATAGGCATTTGCGACGCAATCAGGCCGCGAAGCAGCGCTATCGGCATTGGCACGTAGTCACGCGGTTGTGGCTTGCGGCCTACGCACGGAGGATCGGGGCCAAACGAATCGTAAGCCCCACCAGCGAGGCGATGCAGGAACGGTCGAGGGTCGCCCCGTCACTCGCAGATCTCGTGTATGACTATGGCCTCAAAGAGTTGGGCTATATCCTAGAGGAACGACCCACACCGATCCCCTGGGTATCCGGCTTGCAGTTTACCAGGGCTTGGGTGAAGCGATTAGATACTGCGGATCCGACTCTCGACCAGTTTGAACAGCTTCTAGAAAGTCACCGTCATGCGACAGGTACCACGTCATTCACTCGCGGCAGCCGGTGGCTGGGGCGCCTGTGGGACTGGGCGCGTCGCTCGAAGGTCATGCCGCTGCTTGTGCTGACCCCTCTGAGCCTGCTCCTCTTAGGCGGCGCGCCGGATCTGGTGGTGCTCGGGGGTGGGATGGTGGTGGCGACGCTTGGAGCGTTTGGCTGGCTGTTGTTTGGCGCGTGGGGATGGATCATCCTGCAGGCAATGGGCGTGGTGTTGGGGATGGCCGGGGGTGATGACAGCCGGGGCTCGCGCGATCGCACGGAGGCGTCGGACTTGCTGGGACGGGGCACGCTCCGAACACGCCGGCGCGACATCCCCACCCGGCCGCTGTGGCCTGAGGAAGCCCGTCTTGTCCGTGAAGCCCTTGAGGAACTCGGTGCTCGTATCGCCAATGTGCGCTTGACGGCTGAGGAGCGCGCTCGCGCGAGCAAGGTGACGGGCGTGTTGTGGGATCGTCTCGAGCGAGGGACCCTGCTCGCATGTGCATCGGTGGTCGAGGATCCGAACCACTACCTGCTCGGTTGGGCCGATGCCCTGACGCAGGCCGCGCTCATGACGGATGCGCTCTCGCCTGGCGTCCTGAGCCTCACGGAGCGCGAGCAACTGCTCTTTCGCCTCGGTGAGGTGGCGCAGCAGGAAGATGGCAAGCTTGAGGAGTGGGTGTTCAAAGACGAGGAGCCGTTGACGGGCCCGATTGGCAGTTACGTGCTGAGCCGATCGCTTGCGCGCGGGCGCGAATCGATCAGGGAGCTGGCCGTCGCCGGGCGCCACGACCGCTTGGCGTGGCTGTACGATTCGTGGATCGGCAGGCTCGAGACGCTGGATCAGGCCGTGGTCGGCTCTCCGGTCGCTCACCTTCAGGATCCTGCGCTCCGGCGGGCGGTGCGGGATGCTGCCGCCATCCGCCGGGTCTTGCAAGACGGCCTCCTGGTGATCAGCGAGTCCGCGCCGCCATCGCTGTTTGAGCGGTTCTTGCGCGCCGCAGGGGGAGGTGAGCGGCGGCTCTCTGTGCTCGTGGAGGTGGCGGCCAGCGACACCGTGCCGCTTGAGACGCGTCAGATGGCCATTCGTCAGATGCAGTCTGTCGCCAACACGCTGACGCGGCCGAGGATCGCGGAGCGGGCGGTCTACAGGCTTGTTGAGCTGTTAGGACGCCTCGAGCAGCCTGTGGGGACGACTAAAGCCAGGCTGTCCGGCGACCTTCTGAAGACTCCGACCGAGCGGCGGATCGAGCGGATCCATCGGGACACACTCGCCCTGACGATTCCAAAGAGCCTGGCGGGACTGCGCCGGCCCGCCTTCAGGCACCTCGCTCAATCGCTCAGGAGCCGGCAGTGCATGGGGCAGCAACTCGACATGTTAGTCCCTCTCCTTAAGAGCTGGCGCCATGGCTTCGTGCAGGAGGTTATGCGGGAAGAACCGTGGTGGGCGGAGGATGGCACGGGCTTGACGAGGGCATCCGATGAGCGGCAGTTCCGTGCTGCGATCCGGCAGACCGTCTTAGGGGTCCACCTTCGAGGAAGCACGCTGGAGGAACTGACGCGTTTCCTAACGGAGCTCAAGGAGGCCCTCAACCGCTGGCCGGCCAAGCCCCTGCCCGTGCGTCGTCTGAATGGAATCGAGATGCTCAACCTCGAGGAGATCCTCGCCTACCAGCCTTCCAGGGTTCGGTCTGGGCATCTGCGGCTGGTTGATCCCACGCGCGGCAGCGCCTCGCACCTGGCGGTTCTCGCAGTGCCCGGCTCGTTGATTGGGCCCAGCGTCCTGTCCCAGCTGGCGCCGCTCCTGGCGGCGGGATTCTTCGCGTGGTTCGTCAGCGCCGTGTATCTCTTCTATCGAGCAGTCCCCTCGCTGGTGATGGCGAAAGGATTGCATGGGTGGTTTCAAGACCCCGGCAGTGAGGACGATCTGCTGTGGGCGGCCACGGTGCTGCCCGCTGGGCGCGTGCGGTCGCTCGTGGAGGAAGGAACGAGAAACTTCTCCGCGCTAGACGATGCGGTGAACGATGCGCTGCTTGCCGATTCACGGCGTACCGCCCCTGCGTTAATCGCGCACCTGCTGCTCATCGCAACGCTCGTGCTGTTTCCTGAAACGATCTCGTTAGAAGCTGTCTTGGTGTTCATGGTCCCGGCGATTGGGTTGTTCGCGTTCATCGCCGTGCCTTCGTTGACCCCCACGCGTTGGCTGAGGGGCTTCTACACGACGATTGATCAGACGGTGCTGGCGATCCGGCGCGCGGCCGCGACGGGGCGGAGGATTGTGTGGCGGGCGCATCGGTCCTGGGAGTTGCGCCGCCGGTTTGCGCGCGACCGCGCCGTAGAGCAACTCCTGCTCAGCCAGGGGCTGTTCGCGCGTCCCGTTGGGGTGACCGAGCAGGGCCAAACGAGACGCGTTCGCTTGGCCTTTGCGCGGGCTGACCGACAGACGGCGCGCGAAGTGGCCGGCCTCTTGCTGGCCGGCGAGGAGGCGACAGATCGATCCGGGCGGCTCTCGCAGGCAGAGTCGCTGATGCTGAAACGCCACCGGGCGCATTTTGATCCCTCCGTTGTGGATGCGATTCGGCGCCTGCTTGAGCGCAACCCTTGGACCATCGTGGCGACTGATGAGGCCTCTGGGGCGATCGTGGGCGTGGTGATCACCGCGCTGATCCTGACGCACTCGGCGAAGGACTTGCCGGCGACGTCGGGCGCGATGAGCAGGGCGCAGGAGCGGCAGGTCAATCCGCAGCGCAACACGGTGGTCGATCTCTGGTTCACGGGCGACACCCGCGCAATCCGCCACCTCATGATTGACGCCTCAGCGTGGACCGCTCAAGCCATCAATGCGCTCCAACTCGAGGGCCTGACGGCCGATGCGCTCTACGCCTTCAGCAATCCGCGCGGTCTTCCGCTTCACCCGGACCGCGACCTTGACGCGTACGTGGCGCAGGCCAGCGATCCGGCGCTTGGATTCCACGGGAGCCACGGCGCTCAACCGGTGACGCCCATCTGGCGACGCGACGCGTTCCCGCCGATCACGCATGGGCTCCCGCGTCATGTGACGGGGAACCTGCGCGCCTACGCGTTGCGCGAAGCGCGAAAGGCACGCGGCCTGCCGGTTGACGCGATCAGACCGGAGGAGGAAGCGGCGCTTCGTCGTCTGAAGCATCAAACCGCCATCGGCGGCGGGCATGTGGTCCCGATGCGCTATCCGCCTGAACGCCTCCATGGGTCGGAGTGGCTTAAGAGGACCGGCCCGCGAGGGGCTCAGCGGCGCGAGCTGTTCCGTCACCTGCCCGTTCCGCCGCGGGGCTGGTGGTCCCGCACCCTCCTGCTCTGGTCAGTGGTCCTGTGCCTTTCCCTTGCAGCGCTGTGGCTGTCTGAGCGCTCCCTCGTTGACAGGTCCTTCACCGGCAGCCTTCTCCTCTCGACGAGGCCACCGAACCCCCGGAGGCGCTTCCGGGTTGACCCCTTATCCTATCCACTGCGAGAAGCGCTCGAGCAGTTCATCGGGCGGTTACGAACGTTGACGGAGGACACCCAACCACTCATCTCCAACTTCCGGCAGGCGGTTGAGCAGGCGTTTGCCCATCGTCCGCAGGCTGAACCGTGGCGCATCTATCACGTGTGGAGGAGATGGTCGAGCCTGTGGTGGCCGAGCCGGTGACCGGGCCGCAGCGGCTACTTCGGGAACTTCCCAGGATCGGTGCGCGGCTCAAGGCTCGCAGCGCCGACGCGTTGGTGTCGTCATCAATCTTGAGACGCCGATGAGCTTCGCCACCGCTCTTGCTGAGAAACTTGGGGTCGGCGTGGTGCTGGATCTTGAACCGTGGGATCTCAATCATTGGTACCAGTCGCTGCGGCAGGCGAAGGCGCGTCTGGCCGAGGCGAAGATCGCGCGCGTCGGGAACGTCAGCGCGCTCTTGCTTGAGCCGTCTGGACCACAGCTCGCCTTGCGGGAAATCGCCACACTTCAACCGTCGTCGCGCTGCACGTGGACGGATCAGTGGCTTGCGACTACAATATCTGCGACCCAGTCATGGATCGCCCTCTATCCGACTCTGACGCCTGAGGAGGTCACGCAGATGGTCATGTGTGTTGGCCGCACGGTTCAGGCCAACCGATTGCCGGCATCCGTCCAAGGAGTCGCTCAGGGTGATGCGCGCGCGATTCAAGCCGCCGTGGCTCAACTGGGTGACGCCATTGACGATCATGCCGCGAAGCATCCTGAGAAACCCTGGATTGCGGAAGCGCTTGAAACGTCGGCTGCCCGTGTGGCGATTGCCACCCTCGAGGGCGATCTGCGCGCGAAGACCGGGCAGCTCCACCAGTACTCCATCCGTCTGGAGGCTGCGACGAAGGCGATTGCCGAACAGGGCACGGCGGGCTGTGAGCCGAACATTCGCGTGGGCGAGCAGGGGTATCCGTGGGGTCCCAGCGCCACGCATTCCTACATCCTGGACCGGCTGGGGATCGTGGACCGACAGACCGGCGAGATCCTCGATCAGCGGCGGCTCGCGCAATTGGGTATGACCGCGCAGACGAAAGTGGCTGAACGATGGATGGTCACCGATGATACCACGTACCCGTCGTGGACGGTGGAGCAGGGCGTGGCGGTGCCGCTGTTCTGGGTGATTCGCCGCGATCCGCAGCAGGCGCTCGGGGCAGACCATGTGAAGGCCTACGGTGAGGCGCTGGGGATGGTCATGAAATACCTCGATGCCGCCGAACCGCTGTCCTGGCAGGTCCATCTCGGCATTACCGAGGGGTATCTGGACCTCAGCGCCGGAGAGGGCGTGGGCCTCTTCTTGGGCATCAACGAACTGACTGATGATGTGCAGCGGCGTCGGCTGATCGCCCAAGTGAAAGAGCGGTTGGAGCGCCGGGATCCCACGGTCGTACGCCTGCCTCAACAAGACGGCGTCGAGCATGCCATGACCGATTTCGGAGAGAGTCTGCAGCGCGTCATTGACGGGATGCATGAGGAGTGGTCGATTGCCGAGCTGACAGAGTATCTCCTGAAGGAAGGCATGAACGTCATCGACGTGGCGGAGTTGGGGTTGGTGCAGTTCGCGAACTTGAAGCCCGGCCAGCGTCTGGTCAGCGCGGAGCGAGCCCCGCATGCGCTCTTTGGGAATGGCGATCGGGCGACCGCGACGCAGATCGAGTTGAAAGCCACCTCGGTCGGCCCATCTCATGCGCGCCAGTCCACGGCGGAACAGACGGGTGCCTTAACCGACAACTTCCTCGGGAAGCCGCCTCGCATCAAGAAAGTCACCCGGGCCCAGCTTGAGCAGTGGCTGGCGGCGATCAAGCAAGCGGGGCTCTGGCGGCGTCTGGATCCCGGCACGGATCTGAAGCATCACGGCGATGAGCAGCCGGTGGAAGTCAGCCCCGGGGTGAGCAGTCTCCTGCTTCATCGTGAAGCACAGTATGCCGGCCGTCAAATGACCTTCGACCCTGGCACAGCAGTCAAGCTGGTGCGCCACGGGCAGCACTCGGCGCTCATGGTCCGCGCGGGTCGCATCCGTATTGACACGTTAGACGGGCGGCTGCTCAGGGAGCTGGGTACTGAGGAAGAGGCGTTCGTCTTGGCCAGCCAGGGCGATCTGATTCTTCGCTCGGTGGGGACAGCGCGAGCCGAGGTCATCGACTTCAAACGGCCGGTTGAGGGGTTGGCGCTGCCGGAGCCTTCCCGCAACATCCCAGGAAATTTGTTCTGATACGCGGTTGCAAGGCTTCTTAAAAGTTGTTAAGATACGTAGCAGGAAAAGGGTTGCGTCAAGGTAGATTCGTGCGAAGAAGGTGTCAACGATGAAAACCGCGATGGAACGGCGACGATTCCGTCGCGCAGAACTGGATGTCCCGGTGACCATCCGGCCGGTTACCGAAGATGCGTCTGCTGAGCCGGTGATCGGCCACGTCAAAGACGTCAGCCTCGCCGGCGTCTTTTGCTATGTGAAAGCCCCCTGTCCGCTGGAACCCAACACGCCAGTGATCTTTTCGATCACCGTTCCCTTTGAACAAGTCCGCACCTTTCCCTTCACGCGTTTGCTGGGCAAAGGACGGGTCATACGCACGGAGCCGATTCCCGTTGGACGGCGAAGTGGAGAGCTTCAAGGCGGTGAGCCGCTCCAAGGGCTGGCGTTGGAGTTCGCGCCAGACGTCACCGCGCTCGCCTCTGCGGAATAGCCGTTGCGCGAGGAGCATCCATGGCGAACGAGACGGTGTTTCAACGCTACGCAGGCAATCCGATCATCACGGCCAAGGCGGTGCCGCGCGCCAATAGCATCCACAACAGCGCCATCGTGCGGTTTGGGTCGGGATTCGCAGGGATCTTTCGGGTGGATGGACACGACCTGTGCTATCGGTTGCACGCGGGCAAAAGCCGCGATGGGATCCGCTGGGAGATCGGTCCGGAGCCGATCACGATGCGCAGCGACGATCCGGACGTGAACGTGGAAGCCCACAGCTACGACCCCCGCATCACAAAGCTCGGCGACACCTACTATGTGACCTGGTGCAACGCCGGCGCCCAGGGCCCCTGCATCGGCTTGGCGGCCACGAAGGATTTCAAGACGTTCCGGCAGATGGAAAATCCCTTGCCACCCGCGAACCGCAACTGCGTGCTGTTTCCCCGTAAGATTGGGGGGAAATACGCGATGCTCCACCGGCCGAGTGACCGTGGCCACACCCCCTTCGGCGACGTCTTCTTCGCCGGCAGCCCCGACCTGATCCACTGGGGCTGCCACCGGTTCGTCTTCGGCCCTCGAGGAGGATGGCAATCGACCAAAGTCGGGCCGGGTCCCGTGCCGATCGAAACCAAAGAGGGGTGGCTGCTGATCTACCACGGCGTGTGGACCAGCTGCAACGGCTACCTCTATTATGTCGGCGGGGCGCTGCTCGACCTTGAGAAGCCCTGGAAGGTGTTGTTCCGCACCAAGGATTACCTCTTGGCACCGATCGAACCCTACGAGCGCGTCGGGGACGTGCCGAATGTCGTGTTTCCCAGCTCGGCCGTGGTCCTGAATGACACGCTGCGGTTGTACTATGGGTGCGCCGATACCTGCATCTCCATCGCCGAAGCCAAGCTCAGCAGCATCATCCGGTTCATCAAGACGCACAGTTTTTAGACGGACTCTAAATGCCCAAAGGTCGTGGTCAGGACACGCTGGCGTATCTCTTTATCGCCCCCCCGCTTATCTTGTTCGCCATCTTCGTGGCTGTCCCGGTCTTTGTATCCCTCTACTGGAGCTTTACGCGCTATGACGTCCTCCATCCCCAGGTGTGGGTGGGACTGGAGAACTACCGCCGCCTGTTGACCGAGGATCCGCGATTTTGGAAGGCGTTTCGCAACACCGTGCTCTATGTCCTGGGGGTCGTGCCCAGCGGGATCTCCATCGCCTTGCTGCTGGCGGTGGCGCTGGAGGAGCTGCGCCGCGGCAAGCAGCTCTTCAAAGTGTTGTATTTCATCCCGACGGTCACGTCGATCGTGGCGCTCTCGGTGATCTGGAAATGGCTCTTTGCGGGAGAAAAATTCGGATTGATCAACTACCTGCTCATCCGGCTGGGGCTTCAGCCGATCGACTGGTTGCTCTCGCCCGTCTGGACGCTGCCGGCGATTATCATCATGAGCATCTGGGCGGGTCTTGGCTATAATCTGGTCTTGTTCTCGGCAGGCCTCTCGACGATCCCGAGCACGCTCTATGAAGCCGCGGAAGTTGACGGCGCCGGCTGGTGGGCCCGCTTCTGGCATATCACCTTGCCCATGCTCAAGCCCTCCCTGGTCTTTGTCGTGACGATGTCGATGATCGCCTCCTTCCAGGTCTTCGATCAGGTGTACATCATGACGGCAGGGACGGGGGAGGGGGTGGGCGGGATCCTGGATTCCGCCCTGACGCTGGTGGCGTACTTGTACGACCAAGGGTTCCAGAAGTTCAATATGGGATACGCCTCGGCGATCGCGTATCTCATTTTTGGCGTGGTGTTGGCCTTGACCCTGTTGAACATCCGGCTGTTGCGCACCAATGACTAGTCCCAGGCGACTGAGCGCCATGCGACCCGGCACGCTTCGCACGGTGATGGTCCTCGCGCTGCTGTCAGTCGGCGCGCTGGCGATGCTGCTGCCGTATTATTGGATGTTCATCACCTCTCTCAAGCCCATCGAAGAAGTGCACGCCTACCCGCCGCAGTTTTACGTGAAGCACCCCACGCTCAAACCCTACCTCGATCTGTTCCAATTGCTGCCAATGGGTCGGGGGCTCCTGAACAGTCTCTTTGTGGCTTCCGCGGTGACGCTGAGCAACCTCTTCTTCTGTTCCTTGGCGGGTTATGCCTTCGCCAAGTTGCGCTTTCGTGGGCGGAATCTGCTCTTCCTGGCGTTTCTGTCCTCGATGATGATTCCCTGGCAGGTCAACATCATTCCGGGATTTATGATCATCCGGAACCTTGGATGGCTGAACACGTTTCAGGCCCTCATCATCCCCAATCTGGCCAACGCGTTCGGGATTTTCTTGTGTCGGCAGTACGTCATGAGCATCCCCAACGATTTGCTTGAGGCGGCCCGGATTGACGGCTGCAGCGAATTCACGATCTATCGCAAGATCATCCTCCCGCTCCTGCAACCGGCGCTGGCCACATTGGCGATCTTTACCTTCCTCGCCCAGTGGAATAGTTTTGTCTGGCCGTTGGTGGTGATTCACTCCAGCCAGATGCGCACCATCCCCTTGATCATCGCCGTGCTCAACGGCCAATTTGGGGCCAACTTTGCCATGATCATGGCTGGAGCAGTGGTGGTGACCGTGCCCATGATCGTCGTGTTCCTCCTGTTCCAACGGCAGTTTATCAAAGGGGTCGTGTTGACCACCCTCCGCTGACGACCAGACCATATGCGCACAACGGGGATTGTCCTGTGGACGATCGGTCTGACGCTGCTGAGTGCGGATGGCGTGTGGTCGGCGGGTTCGCCTCCACTGCGACTGAAGGCGGTCCACCCAGCACGTCCGGTGATCAAGCTGTTTGAGCGCTGTGAATTGACGATGGAGCTTGAGGGGACGGCCTCGATTGTGAATCCCTATGATCCTGAGGAGGTGACGATTGAAGCGACCTTCCAATCGTCCCGGGGCCGTCCGGTGGTCGTGACAGGATTCTACCAGCAGCCATTTACACAGGAGCGACAGAACGGACAGGATCTCCTCAAAGCGGATGGCGATCCGGTCTGGAAGGTGCGCTTTACTCCTCACGCGCCGGGATTCTGGTCCTATGCGGTCAGGGTGATCGCCCGGCAGGCGGACCCGACAATCGTCCGCGGAACCTTTGAAGTGGTCAGTTCCGCCCACCGAGGTTTCGTGAAGCTCGATCGGGCAACCGGGATGTTGTCGTTTGAGAACGGCCAGCCGTTCATCCCGATCGGGGAGAATTTGGCGTGGCCGCCCAGCACGCGACCAATGCAGACGTACGAGCAGTGGTTTCGCGAGCTGTCGCAACAGCGGGCCAACTACATTCGGGTCTGGTTGGCACCATGGTCGCTGCGACTGGAGACGAAAGACACCGGGGTGGGCCGCTATGACCAACTCCGAGCCTGGCAACTGGATCACCTCCTGGAAGAAAGCGAAAAGAAGGGGCTCTACTGGCAACTCTGTCTGCTGGATCATGGCAGTTTCAGTCGCACCCAAGACCCCGAGTGGCACAACAACCCCTACAACGAGCAGTTGGGAGGGATGTGTCAAGTGCCCAACGATTTTGTGACTGACGCCCGTGCGCAAGCCGCCTTTCGACAGTTGCTGCGCTACCTCGTCAGTCGCTGGGGCTACAGCCCAACCCTCGCCAGTTGGGAGCTGTTTAACGAGGGGGATCTGAGCGAAATCCGTCCCGAAGCCTTCACGCCTTGGGTCGCTCGGATGAGCCAGTTTCTGCGAGAGCTGGATGTGAACCGCCGACCGATTACCGTCAGTTTTCATCGCAGCATGCCTGAGGCGGTGGGGAAGTTGCCCACGATCGACACGATTCAAGTTCACGTGTACGACCAACGGGATTTTGCCGGGCTGTTCTGCGGGTCGATGATCCAGGACTTGCAGAGGACGTTTCAGAAACCGGTCATGATCGGCGAATTTGGATGGATCAATGACTTCGTCCGTCAAGTCGACCGCGAGGGCATCCATTTCCACGATGGGCTCTGGGCGAGTCTGATGGGGGGTGCGACCGGGAGTGCGTTAGGTTGGTATTGGGATACGTACGTGCATCCCAACCAATTGTATCGGCATTTTCATCCGTTGGCCATGTTCTGGCGAGGGGAGCGAATCACAGGTCCGCGGCAGCGATTGGAGTTGTCGCTTTCCGATCCGGACATGGTGGCCTGCGGCGTTGGCACGCCGCAGCGAGCCTATGTCTGGATGAAGAACCGGACCCACAACTTCGACCAGTATCTGGCCTATCGCTGTGAACAGGCCAAGCAGCGTCTGCAGGAAGCGCGGGGCCAATCCGCGCAACAACCCCTCCACTACCCGCCTCGCGTGATTCAAGGAGCCAAGGCAACGGTGGAAGGGCTGGCGTTTGTCGGGCGCTACCGCGTGGAGTGGTGGGATCCGTATCGAGGACAGGTACTGAAGACTCAGATCAACCGCGTCCACTGGGGCACGTTGACGTTGGAGGTTCCTGAGGTGACGTTTGATGTCGCGGGAAAGCTCACGAGGGTCAACTGGTGGGACGCCAACTAATTCTTGGGCTGGTGTGCGTGAGCCTGTGGTGGTGGCCCGGTGTCGGGTGGGCACACTCGGAGGAAGCGACCATCTCAATCAAGACCTACACGCCCGTCGTGGTAGATGGTAAACTAGATGATTGGGTGCGCCGCCTGGAACAGCACAACTGGTCCGCGCAATTGAAAGTCAAGAAAGGCGACTGGCTGGATGCCATTCGGGCGGTGCCGGCGTATGTGAACGCCTTGACGTCGAAGGTTGAGGCCGGAGTCGTGACCAATCCCGGCGATCTGTCCGCCGTCGTCTACACCATGTGGGATGACCAGCGGTTCTATGTGGCTGCCGTGGTGACCGATGATCAGGTTGTCGCGCAGCATCAAGGGGAAGACATCTGGCAGGATGATGCGGTGGAGATCTGGCTTGATTGTCGACACGACGCCCTGACCCACACCCTGTTTCAGACTGACGAATACCAGCTCGGATTTTCTCCGGCGAGCCAGGACCGCAACCAGGCCGTGGCTTGGGCCTGGCGCAACCCGAAGGCTGACGCCGTCGTGAAGGCCATGACCGTCGCGTCCTCTGGGACGCCCAACGGCTACCTGATCGAGGCTGCCGTTCCCTGGGCGGTCTTGGAAGGGTGCCGGCCTGCCGTGGGGGGCATGGTGGGGTTTAACATTTCCGTGGTGGATAAGGATACCGATCAGCTCTGGACCCATGTGACGTGGTCGGGGGGGTTGCATTCGGATCCCAGCCAATTCGGCCATCTCTATTTCGTGGATGCCCCCATTGACTTGTTTGCAAGCGATGTGCTCGAGTCGGCTCCGGAGAAACAGCGATGAGGCGAATGGTGAGTTGGGGAGGTGGGGTCGCGGTGCTCCTGTTCTGCGCGATGCCATTGGCGTTAGCCGCCGAAATTGTCATCTATGGATTTGAGGGAGGGGTGGAAGGATGGGCAATCCCGGACTGGGCGAAGTTCTCCAGTGACTATGCGCTTAAAGGGGTGAGCGTCTCCAAGGCGGTCGCCCAGGAAGGGACCTCAGCGCTCGAACTACAGGCAGAATTTCCAGGCGGGCGGTGGGCCGGCGCGTATGTCGAGCGGGAAATCGACGTGAGGGATTGGACCCAGTTTCGCCATCTTTCCGTGAGCCTCTACGTGCCGCCTGAAGCGCCGACGGGGCTGAAAGGCAGGATCATCCTCACCGTCGGGGACGCATGGCAATGGACCGAAATGAACCGCGCCGTTGCGCTTCAGCCGGGGGCTTGGACGAGCATCACAGTGGATCTGACTCCCACGAGCCTGAACTGGAAGTTTTTCCTGGATGAGGAGTTTCGCAAGGATGTCCGCAAGCTCGGGGTCCGCATCGAATCAGATACCCAGCCTGCCTATCGCGGATCGATCTTCGTGGACAACGTCTGTCTGGCGGAATAGATCTGTCTGGCGGAATAGACTGGAGGTGGACGATGAGAGGCATGGGAGGATTACGGGGAGGGCTGGTGATCGTCCTGCTCCTGGCGAGCGTTTCGTCAGTCACCGCGCAGGAGTCGTCGGAGTTGATCATGTATGATTTTGAAGGGAGCACCCAGGACTGGGTGATTCCAGAGTGGGCGGTCACATCGCTGGATTACGTTGGCAAGAGCATCAGCGCCTCGGAGGATTTTGCCTCGCATGGGAAGGGCTCTCTGCAGGTGTTGACCGCGTTTCCAGGTGCCGGAAAGTGGACGGCTGCCTACGTCGAGATTGACGTTCCGGTGACTGATTGGAGCCAGTTTGGGGCGATTGCCTCGGATGTGTATGTCCCGTATAACGCTCCCGCGGGGCTCCAGGCGCGGTTGATCCTGAGCATTGGGGAGAACTGGCAGTGGACGGAGATGAGCCGACCCTCAAAGCTGAAGTCCGATAAATGGACGACCGTGACCGCAAACTTAAAGCCCGGCAGTATGGACTGGAAGTTCTTTCCCACGGAGTCATTCCGAAAGGATATCCGCCGCGTCGGCATTCGCGTGGAGAGCGATAAAGCGCCTGCCTACACCGGCCCGATTTTCATTGATCATGTTCGGTTGATCAAGTAAGGATTCCATTCGTCATCAGCCTCATCGACGAAGCGTGAGGGACTGTTCATGAGCCGAGAAGCAGGTCGCGTCGCTGCCGCGCGGCGTCGTCCCGCTACGGTGGGACGATGAGGTCGCGCCTGTGGCGTTGGGGCATGCCATGCGCGCTGCTCGCCGTGCTCCAAGGCTGCTCTTCGAGGAACTCCTCGAAGGTCGAGCTGACGATGTGGTTGATCGGCTCGGAGGCCCAAGCCCGTACCATTAACAAGCTGGCCAAAGTCTTCACGGCTCGGACCGGGACTCAGGTGCAGTGCGAGGCAGTCGCATGGGGCGAAGCGCATAGCAAGTATCTGACGGCCGTGGCGGGGGGTGTCCAGCCCGATATCGGGACGTTAGGATTGACGTGGGGGGCGGAGTTTGGTCGCTTGGGGGCGCTGGTCGACTTGCGGCAAGCCTTCCCTGAGGAAGTGACGGCCGTCCAAGGGGAGACGTTCCCAGGTCTCTGGGGATCGATTGAACAAGACGGCCATGCCTACGGCGTTCCTTTTGATCTGACCCTCCAGGTCCTCTACTATCGGACGGATCTGATTCCGCGTCCTCCACAGACCTGGGGAGAGTTGGCGCAGCTCCTGGAGCGCTTGGGTCAGGAACATCGGCGCATGATCATTGACTGGGGGAATCTGAGTTGGATTGGGTACGCGCCGTTTCTCTGGCAAGCGGGAGGCGATTTTTATACCGAGGCGAAAACCCACGCGACCTTGGACACCCCCCAAGCCGTGAAGGCCATCGAGTTCTTTCGTGATTTGTATACGCGCTACGGCGTCCCCAAGACTGCGATTCCCATTGAGCAGGGGATGCGCACGGGTGAGTTTCCCCTGGCCATATCCGGGAACTGGAAGATCGTGAGCCTCACGGTCGGTGTGCCTGAGTTGGCCGGACGCTGGACTATTGGACTGCTGCCCGCTGGGCCCACGGGGCGCCGGACTGCGTTCTTAGGCGGCCGCATTGTGGGCGTCTTCGCGAAATCCCCGCATCAACAGGAAGCCTGGCAGTTCATTCGCTATCTCTTTGATCCCGCGGTGCAACTCGAGCTCTACAAATCCGCCCTGGAGACGCAGGATGCGTACTTACCCCCCAACATGACGACGTGGAATCAATTGCCCATGGAACCTGCCTTGAAGACGGTCTTGCAGCAGCAAGCGCAAGAGGCCAAGGGCCCGCCAGCCGTGGTGGGATGGAACGAGTCAACGCATCTGCTCGAAACGGCGATTCAGCGAGTGATCTTTCGGGGGGCTGATCCGAAAGCGGAGCTGGCACAGGTGAGCGACGCCATGGATCGAGAGCGCGAGACGCTGGCTCGTCGTTAGGCGTCGTTTAGAAAGTCATCCCAACCTTTCCGAAGACTTCAAACGCGTCGGCGGTGTTGCGTCCGGCAAAAATATCGTTATAGCCGACTTCCAGATTGACGGTGGGGCCCCCGGTCTTCCGAAACACCGAGGCAAAGCCGTCGCCCCACATATTCACGATGGCACGCACCCCCCACTTCCAGAAATCTTCTGCTTGTTCGTGCGTGCTCCGCTCGCTGACCACGGCATCGAGGGAGCTGATCAGCATCAGGCGCTTGAAGGGGGTAAAGCCCGCTTCGAGGTAGATCGGAAATTCGTTGGCAGGGTCTTCGTTTCTCGCCGTGAAGCCCCCCTCGAGGTTCACAAAGATCACCTTCGCCCACCGCCGCTCCGTTTCGTACTCCTCTTCATTGGACGGCAGGGGCTCGAAGCGCTCAGCGTCAGCGGTCATGAAGACCGCGTGTGCCGCCTGATCGCCCAGGGCATGCGCCAGGAGCTCGTGGACGGAAGCGGGATCTGCATCGGGAGCGGCCAAGACGGCGCGGAAGCACTTGGCCGCCTGATCGAGCTGTCCTTCGCGGGCAAACCGGATGCCTCGCTGGTAGAGCTCCGCGAGAAGGACGGCGTCTTGGATAGCGGTTTCCCGCGAGGCGGCTCCTGGCGCGTTCGACACGGATGAAGCTGCCTTCGTTGAGTCATGAGCGCCTTGTCGGCGGATGCGGACTTCATAAGGGGCATACACCCAGGACTGGCTCAGTTGCAACCGCGACTCAAAATCGAACTGGCCGTCGCCGAGAGGGTTCCTCTTGGGATTATAGGTCGGGATCTTCCAACTGAATTGCACGCTGCCTACCAGCGGTTCCTCATCGGCAAGAAGCGGCTTATTAAGCGCGCGCACCTTCGTCCGAACGTAGACATCCCCCGCGCCGGTCCGTAAGAGATCGGTGTTATCGTCGCGGTAGTGAGACGAGATGTAGGGGACGCTGGCCTGCACGTTCCACCAATCAGTCAATCCGTACTCCAGCTTGAATTCGTTGCGAATGTCCCCAAAGACGGCCGTTTTGGGCCGGCGGCCGCTGTTGCCGGTGTTATCAAACTGATGCTTGGAGCCGAAGTAGCGGTAGAAATACTCTGCATACCAGTGATGGCGGGGAAGCGTCCAAGCACCAGCCCATGCGACGGAGGGACTGGCAATGAGGATGACGGCTGTCACCACAATTCGCGATCGGATACGATGGCTCATGGGACGAACCACACCAGACCACACTAGCTTAAAACACCGCGAGAGTTCGAGTCAAGCGCAATTATGCCTGCCGGCTCCTTCTAGACGACAGCGATGACACCTCGGGGACTGTTCTCATAGAAATTTTAAAACCCCTGGAGTCTCCTTGACAAACTTCGCAAAATCTCGAACAATAGTCCGACAACTCCGATGCTTCGCAGGCGTTCCCTCTTAAAAGAACACCACTTGACTGAGCACCAACAAAAGAGCTTGGCTTTGTTGGAGCTCATCCGGCAACGCGGACCTCTGACCCGAACCGAGCTGTCCCAGGGCACCGGGTTTAATATCGTGACCGTGTCGAATTATGTGGGGGAATTCATCAAGCAGGGGCTGGTGCTGGAGCGCGGGTTCGATGTCTCCACGGGCGGACGCAAACCCATCCTGGTGGAATTGAACGCTAAGGCGGGCTATGTCATCGGAGTGGACCTTGGCTTGATGGGCATGTCCAGGCCCCCGATGACCGGGGTGATCACCGATTTGCATGGCACCATGATCCATCATCTGGCGCAACCCCGCTCGGCCGAAAGCATGGATGAGGTGCTCCTGGGGGCCGGAGAGTTGATCCGCCGGCTCATGAATACGGCTCCGGTGGATTCCAAGAAAATTCTCGCCGCGGCGATTGGCGTGGGAGGAATTCTGGATGAACGGGCCGGGACGGTACGCGATACGTCCCGTCGCGGCATCCGGACGAGCTATCTCGCGCCGCGGGATCAATGGGAGGCGGAATTGAAGATCCCGGTGCTCATCGGGAATGACGCGACGTTGGCTGGATACGGCGAGTACCGCCTCGGTCTTGATCGAGCCGTGGACAATATGGTCTATCTCTACTCCGATATCGGCGCGGGCCTCATCTTCCATGGGTCGGTCTTTTGGGGCTCGTGTGGGAGTGCCGGTGAGTTGGGGGTCATTGTGCCCTCGGATGAGGATTATCTGACCTGGGTGAACAGCCCCGGCTTTGCTCTCTCGAACGTCTGGGATCTGGGATTAGCCAGGCAGGCCCGGAAGCTCATCCAGGAGGGGCATCCCACGGCTATTCACGATCGAGTGCACGGCGCTCTTGACACGATTACGATGGAGACGGTCATCCAGACCGCGCAGGGCGGGGATCAACTGGCCAAAGAGTTGCTTGAACACAGCGCGCTCCAACTGGGCATCCGGATCGCCTCGCTGATCAATCTGTTGAATCCAGAGATCGTGGTGATCGGTGGAGGGGTGGAGAAGGCGGGGTCGCTGCTCATGGAACCGGTCTGGAAAGCCGTGAAACGGTATGCCCATGAAGAACCGGCGAGTTTGGTTGACGTCTTGCCGGCGAAGCTCGGTGAGCAGGCGGTCGCACTTGGCGCGGCGTGCTGGGTGATCAGTGAGATCTTCATTCAGGCCTAGACGGTGGGCTCGCCCTGGGACGTGGCAGCGGCCAGGCGACGGCGGAGCCTAGCCTCTATGGCGCGGCTGTTACTGGGAGGACGCTCGCCGAAATTACTCTTGGTGAGCACGGTCTTCGTGGGACTCGCGGGACTGGCCGCAGCGTCGTTGATGCAGGTGTGGCAGCTGCGGCCTCAGCTTGGAGAAAAACAGCGCCTCATCCAAACCCTGACCACGCAGAATCAGCAGTTGCAACAAGAGCTGGACAGCCTCAGGACGGACCGGCAGGATCTTGAGGCGCGCCTGAATGACGTGCGCAAAGAGCTCCTGTCCACCACGACGGAATTGGGGCGCTTGCGCGCTGCGGTTGCCGAGGCGCAGGGACGCTACGACGGGTTGGCCAGCGAGAACGTCCGGGTGGAGGCGCGGGTGACGGAGGTAACGCGGGAACGGGATGCCGCTCAAGAGCAGGTCCATCAGCTTGAGAAGGACAAGCTGGATCTTGAACGGGTCTCGGCGAGGTTGCGCGATCGCTTTGCCTTGCTGGACCGGGATTACCAACGGCTCATCCAACCCAGTTCAAGCCCTGCGACCAGCCAGGTGAGCGCAACAAGCGCCACGCAGGCGGCTGCGACGAGTGCTCCGCAGCGAAGGCCATCAGGGCCGAGCGGAGTGCCGGAACCGGTGGGGTTCCGGCCACCCGCGTCGGGCGCCTCGCAGACCGTTGAGCTGCCACCGATCATCGTGCGCAAAGATCAAGCGGGTGTGGCGAGCTCGGTGCAGGGGAGGGTGGTGGAGGTGAATGAGGCGCATCAGTTCGTGGTGGTGGATCAAGGCAGCGAGGATGGCATCCTCTTGGGCATGACCTTGGACATCATCCGAGGGACGGCGCGAGTCGGCCGGGTGCGGGTGGTCCGCGTCCGGCCGCAGATGTCGGCCTGCGACGTCATCCGCTCGGGCACCGTGGACCTGCTGCAGGTCGGCGACGCAGTGGCCCAACATAGTTGGTAACGATGGCGCTCACCATGAAACGACGTCCCGTCAGCATTGCCGATGTGGCGCGCACGGCCGGGGTTTCAACCACCACCGTCTCGCGCGTCCTGAATCGAGTGCCGACGGTCGATGAGGAGAACCGCCAGCGAGTCCTCGATGCGATCCGCAAGCTGCGCTACCGGCCGAATCCGAGCGCCCAGCGGCTCGCCTCTGGGCGCAAGGACACCATCGGCCTCGTCATCCCGCGTTTCGAGGACATGTTCCGGTCGTTTCACGTTTCGGAGCTCATCAAGGGCATCGGGACGGCGGTGGAGCGCCTCGAGTTCAGCCTCCTCTTGCATGTGACTGACGGCCAGTCGTTCCTCAACGTTTCGCATGTGGACGGGGTCCTCTTCGCCGATATCGATGGCAACGAAGATCAGGTGGATTTCATCATGAACGAAGGGATCCCCTGCGTCGTGATGCTCCACCATCTGAAAGCGATGCCGGTCAGCTCCGTCGCGGTGGATAACCGGAAGGCCAGCGAGCATGTCGTGCACTACCTGCACACGCTCGGCCACCGCGATATTGCGACGATCACGGGGCACCTGCGTACGCCCTGCGGGATCGACCGGTTGGACGGCTACTTGCGCGCCATGAAAGCGAAGGACCTGGAGGTGAAGCCGCACTTCGTCCAGCGGGGCGACTATACCGGCGCCTCCGCACGGGAGCCGGCGCGCCTCTTGCTGACGCATCAGGATCGCCCGACCGCGATCTTCGCCGCCAGCGATGAGATGGCGGTGGCGACGATTGACGTGGCACGGGAGCTCGGACTGCGCGTGCCGGAAGATCTTTCTATCATGGGGTTCGACGACAGCCCCATCGCGACATTCGCCAAGGTGCCATTAACGACCGTGTCTCAACCCTTGAATCGGGTGGGCGAACTCTCTGCCGAATTGCTGGCCGGCCTCATTACGAAAAAGCAGCGGCGGCAGGTCAATATGTTGTTGGGCACGAAGATCATTGAGCGGCAGTCCTGCCGGCAAACCTGGCTGGATCCCCACTAAGAATAGTGATGAGTGATGAGTGATGAGTGAAAAAAAGGGAAAATGGTAATGGGGCAGATCCGGGTGGCAGTATTGGGGGCGGGAGGATTGGGCCGGGCGGCGTGCCGCATCATCGGGATGAAGCGCGAGCTTCAGCTGACGGCGATCTGCGACAGCAAGGGCATCCTGGTTGATCCCGGCGGGTTGGATTGCGAGGTGTTGGCTTCCGGGTCCGGGGAGTTGGTGTCCAGCTATCCGCGGGCGGCGCAGGAGGCGGTAGCCAGCGACGAGTCGGTCGTCCCTCGAGCTTCGCTCTCGGGACTTCCTCGTCCCGCTTCGCGGGACTCGGTCGGTGGCGTGGCGACCGCCACCGCCCTGATCGCGCGCCACACCGAGGATCCGCTCGGAGAGCTGCTCGAGCTGGGGGGGGACGTGGACGCCTGGCTGGTGACGCTTCCGAATATGCCTAATGAGTTCATCCCCGGCGTGGCCCGGCGGTTCGTGCAGGCCAGAGGTAGCGTGGTGTTCGTGGACGTGTTGAAGCGCACGGCCGCGGTGGAGCAGATGTTTGCGCTGGAGGACGTGGCCAAGGCCTCGGGCAGCGTTGTGCTCACCGGCTGCGGGGCGACGCCCGGGCTGCTGACGGCGGCCGCGGTGCTGGCCGCGCAATCGTTCATTGAGGTCGAGCGCGTGGATATCTGGTGGGGCGTGGGCGTGGCCAACTGGGACGCCTACAAGGCGACCATCCGGGAAGACATCGCCCATGTCCCCGGCTATTCGGTTGAGCGCGCCAAGGCGATGAGCGAGGCCGAGGTGGAGGCGTTTCTGGAGAAGACCGGCGGGTTGCTGGAGCTGCATCATATGGAGCACGCCGATGATGTGTTGCTCCAGCGCGTCGGGGTCGTGCAGTCTCCTGAGCAGGTCGAGGTCGGCGGCGTGATGGACACGCGTCATGCGAAGAAGCCGGTGTCGACGACGATGACGTTGACCGGGATCACCTTCGAGGGCAAGCGCGCTACGCATCGCTTTCTCCTCGGCGATGAGACCACCATGGCGGCGAACGTCGTCGGCCCTGCCTTGGGCTACCTGAAGCGGGGTGTGTGGTTGAAGGACCACGGGATCTTCGGTGTTTTTGGCTCTACCGAGTTCCTTCCGATGGTCGTGCGTTAATCCATGAAGCGCAGGTCGTGAAGCGCGGTTCCTCGCTTGCCATTCCAGCCCTCCAACGACTCCTGGCTGACGTGGAGGAAGACCTCGCCGGCCTTCGGGACCGCGGGCTCCTGCGAACACTCACCACCATCGAGGAGATCCGGGGAGCCGAGGTTCGTCTTGCCGGCCGGTGGCTCGTGAGCTGGTGCACCAACGACTACCTGGGCCTCTCCCAGCATCCACAGGTCATCCAGGCCGCCTGCGAGGCTGCGCAGCGATGGGGCGTGGGGGCGCGGGCCTCCAGGTTATTGGCCGGATCCACCACGCTGCACGCGCAGCTGGAAGCGCGGCTCGCATCGTTCTTTGGAGCTGAGTCTGCGCTCGTGTTTCCCAGCGGCTACCTGGCGAATCTCGGAACCCTCGGCGTACTGTTGGGGCCTGAGGATCTCGTCCTGGTGGACCGGCTGGCGCACGCCAGCCTCATCGACGCGGCTCGTGCCAGCCG
>OBEQ011334695.1_pt1 | contig 27717 bp, 23 predicted proteins | sample 1670901 | NCBI WGS metagenome assembly OBEQ01 (sample SAMEA104232315, study PRJEB22302) | groundwater metagenome | biome: forest; feature: aquifer; material: groundwater | place: USA | collected 2011-08-07 | depth 5.4 m
AGATCGAAATATCTTTCAGCATTTTCTAACAATGAACCTTTAGCCGAAGGAGAATGTATCTGTGTTGCAAAAGCAATTAAATAGTTTGTATCCAAAATCGAGTTAAATAATCTTACAAGCAAAGTATGCTTCGATTCATGAATGCCGTGGTGTAGAATATCGCCATGGCAAAGGAAAAGGGATCCAACCGGGAAGCGCTCATTCAAAAAATCGGCGAGGAACTTCTCCGGGAAGCGCGTAACGCCGAAAAGTCCGTCGAAAGTTCCCATCGTTGGGAGATCAAGCTCCTTGAATGGTGTATGTCCAACGATGAACTGAAGACACAAATCTTCCGATTCATCGATGTTTTTCCCTCACTCAAATCAGACCGCGAAGTCGTTCAGCATATAAAAGAATATTTTCCTTCCGACGGAATGCGGCTTCCAAAGGAAATTCGAATTGGTCTTGCACTTACCCGAACAGCTCTTCTGACCGCGCCCATTCTTTCGAAAAGTTCCGAGTTTCTCTACAAACGCATGGCCAAATTCTTTATTGGTGCGGGAAGTATTGAAGAAGCTATTCAAAAAACCGAAGAGCTTGAAAACCGCGGTGTTATGACTTCGATCGATCTTCTCGGCGAGCTCACGACAAGCGATGCCGAAGCCGGTGCGTACGAAGCGGAGTACAGGAAATTATTTAAAGCGCTCGGCGCAAGGAAAAAAGGACCGCTTTATCAAAATGTCTCGCTTAAACTGTCTGCGCTCGATCCCAATTTTGATCCTATTGATCCGAACGGTACGCAGAGCCGTGTATTTAAACGTTTAATTCCGTTGATCGAAGCAGCTGCTCTGGAACAGATTTTCGTTTATATCGACATGGAGCATTTCGCTTTTCGAGATTTAACGCTCAGGTTGATACGAAATTTATTTGAAGCCCGGCCCGATTTTATTTCGAGCATGGGAATTGTTTTGCAGGCGTATCTTGCCGATGCGCGTCAGACGGCCGATTCCGTTTTAAATTGGGCGGGCCATTTATCCCATCCGCTCACCATTCGGCTTGTTCGCGGTGCGTATTGGGATACCGAAATTATGAAGGCGGAGGAGCTGGGCTGGCCGATTCCGGTTTTTTTAAATAAAGCCGAAACCGATCAAGCGTATGAAGAACTCGCCGAACTTTTCTTGGCGGCATTTCCCAAAATCCGGCTGGCCGTAGGAACGCATAATATTCGTTCCGTTGCGCATGCCATGGCCTATATCGAAACCGAAGGCCGTGATAAGAATACGGTTGAATTTCAATTGCTCTACGGTCTCGGCGCACCGCTTGAAGCGGCTATTCGCGCGCGCGGCTATTCGCTCCGGCTTTATACGCCGGTGGGTGACCCGCTCCCGGGTATGGCGTATCTCGTCAGGCGGCTTCTTGAAAATGTTTCTCAGCAATCCTTTCTCCGTCAAAGTTTTTGGGAAAGCGCTTCGGCGGAACAATTATTGAAAGCACCAAGTAAAACAAACACCGTAAAAAGTTTACAAACGCCGTCCGATGAAGTGAAATTTAAAAACGAACCCGCTCTTGATTTTTCGCGGGAAGACGTTCGCTTATCTTTCGAGCATGCCCTCAAGAAAATGCGCGCGGAATTTGGCCAAAAAATCCCGCTTTTTATAAACGGCAAGGAGAAAAACACGGCCGGCTACGGTCTCAGTTTAAATCCGGCACACGCAAGTCAGGTGGTCGCTGAATTTGCTTGCGCAGATAAAGTGGACGCCGAAGCGGCCGTCCGGGCTGCCGATGAAGCGTTTCCGGAATGGTCGCATACCGATGCCAAAGAACGCGCAGGACTTTTACGAAAAGCGGCGGACATTCTTCGGCATAGGCGGTTCGAACTGGCCGCACTCGAAGTGTTTGAGGTGGGAAAACCTTGGCGCGAGGCGGACGGCGATGTTTGCGAAGCCATCGATTATTTGGAATATTACGCGGCGGAGGCTGTGAAATTTTTTGAAAAGCATCCGACCGAAAAATTAATTCATGAATCCAATTTTACGCGGCCCGAATCGCGGGGAGTTTCCGCTGTTATTGCACCTTGGAACTTTCCGCTCGCGATTATTACCGGAATGAGCGCCGCCGCGCTTGCTTCCGGCAATACCGTTATTTTGAAACCCGCCGAACAATCCATATTGATGGGCTGGCAGCTTCTCCGCACGTACCGGGAAGCAGGATTTCCTCAAGGTACGGTTAATTTTCTCTCCGGCTCCGGCGCTGAATTAGGTCCGGTTTTGGTTGAACATCCGCGCGTTGCGCTTATCGCTTTTACCGGTTCGCGGGAAGTTGGTCTTGAAATTATCAAACGCGCAGCGTCGGCGGTTGAAAGAAGCGGCTGCGTTAAAAAAGTGATTTCGGAAATGGGCGGGAAAAACGCCATTGTCATTGATGCGTCAGCGGATTTTGATCAATCGATTCCGGCCGTATTGGAGTCGGCCTTTGGCTACAGCGGGCAAAAATGTTCCGCGGCTTCACGGCTGATACTGCTCGAATCCATTGCGCGGCCTTTTCTCAAACGATTATGCGAAGCCGCAGCTTCTTTTATCGTTGGCGATCCGACCCATCCGGGTTCGCATATGGGACCGCTTATCGATAGCGATGCTACGAAGCGGCTTCGGCTGGCTTACGAAGAAGCTAAAAAAACCGGTACCGTTTTCTACCGCGGCGATGTGCATACGCTTGAAGAGCAGGGTTATTTTGTCCCGCCAACGATTGCCGGTAATCTTCCGTTGCATTCGCCTCTTCTCAGCAAAGAACTTTTCGGGCCGTTTCTCACCGTTTCGATTGTGCGAAGCTTTGACGAAGCCTTGAAAATGGCCAATCAAAGCGAATATGCCCTTACCGGAGGTGTATTTAGCCGGACGCCATCCCATATTGATAAAGCCGCAAAGCATTTCGCAGTCGGCAATCTTTACATTAATCGAAAGATTACGGGTGCCATCGTGCGCCGCCAGCCGTTCGGAGGATATAAACTTTCGGGCGGCGGATCGAAAGCGGGTGGTGAAGATTATTTACGGGAATTTGTTTTTATGCGCACTATTACCGAAAACCGTATGCGCCACGGCTTCTCCCCCCTTCAAACCTAGTTTTGCTTATTGCTTTGCACTTTGGCAATTACCTGCGGCGCCACTACGAAAATACCGTCCGCGGTATTTTCTCCGTTCGTGTGTCAAACGGCTCCGCACATCCGTGTGTTACGCTCGTTTGCCACAACGCGCCTCCGGCAATTACCAAAGTGCTCAGCGGATATAGAATATAGCATACGCGTTGAACCGATTGCTTAGGGCACGTTTGAGGCACGTAGCGCAGCCATGGATGGCGGAGCAGTGCCGAAACGAGTGAAGAAATTACCATGATGGTAATTTCTGAACGTTGCCCGAACAATCGGTTCAAAGCGTATGCAAATGGACTGTTTAAGCATTGACAACAAAGTGGGATTGGCTTAGGCTACGGCTTCTTTTTTGAAATCATTATAATTGCTCGTTTCTAGGAGGATTTTATGGCAACTACGGCATATAAAACAAAGGCAGTGCAGTCCATCGAAGACCGTTTGACGGGTTTAGAGGAAGGTTCGATAAGACACGGCGCACTTAAGGCTGCGCGAGACTTCAAAATGTCTTGGATTCGTCTGGGTCAGATGCTTCATCAGGTGTATCGCCAGAAAGCATTCAAAGAGTGGGGATACTTGACGTTTGAAGGCTACGTTACCAAAGAAATCGGCGTTCGCCAGCAGACCGCATCAAAATTAATCAAATCGTATCTGTTTCTTGAAAGGGAAGAGCCGCTTTACGTTCGTGCGGAAACGATTTCGGATGAAGCAAACAAGCTCGAAGGTGAAAAGGAACTGCCTAGTTCAAAAATTCCGACGTACGAAGCCGTTGACGCCCTCCGTCGCGCCAAAGGAAAAATTTCGGATGAAGAGTATCACGATTTAAGAAAAGAAGCTTTCGAGAACGGCCGTGAAGGAAAAGAAATTCGTCAGAAAGCCCAGCTCATTATGCGCGAAAAAGAACCGCTAGATCCTGAAAAAGTGCGTGCTACGAGACGACAATTGGTTCTCGGCCGCCTTCTGAAGACGCTGAAATCTTTTGGTAACGAAGCAGAGCATGCCAAACTTCTTCCAAAAGCATTAATTAACCAGTTAAGCGATCTCGCCGAAAAGATTGAAGAGGAGCTCGAGCGTCACTAATGCTTGAGAGTCCCGAATCGTTTTCTTGCCCCAATTGCGCCGAAGAGCTCGCCATCCGTATCGATTTAACCGCCGGTAAAAAACAACGTTTTGTCTATGACTGCGAAGTGTGCTGCGTGCCGCTTGTCTGTACGGTGGAGATTGAAGGCGGGGAAGTGGTGAGTTTCTTGGTGGAAAAGGAATGATCATAAGTTGTTTATTTAAAGCAACTTAACGAATTTATCATTGACGCCCCCGAGGAACATGCGTAGAATATCTCTCAAAGTCGACTAATTTTGTCCGATTTAAGTTCCCTTGAGGTAGGCATGACCGCAGTAAAAACCAAATCCATGGAAGAAATCATACGGGATCTCCCTCCGCTCGTACGCGAAGAATTAAACGATCTCGATGCTGTCATTGCAAAATACCGCTCCGGCAAGATGGGTGAGATTAAATTTCAGAAATGCCGTCTCCAGCTCGGCACCTACGCCCAGCGCCAGGCCGGCTACCAAATGCAGAGAATCAAAATTCCTTACGGCGGGCTCACGTCCCATCAATTAAGACGGCTTGCCGATGTTGCCGAGAAATACGCCAGCGGCTTTATGCATCTCACCACGCGCCAAGACGTCCAGCTTTATTTCATTAAAATGGAAACTGTTCCCAACATGATGCGCGAATTGGCCGATGCCGGCATTACTACGCGCGAGGCCTGCGGAAATACCATTCGTAACGTCACCGCCTGCTATCAATCGGGCATTGCTCCAAATGAAACATTCGATGTCACGCCCTACGCCGAAGCGTTTGTTCAGTTCATGCTTCGTAATCCCATTTGCCAAAACATGGGCCGCAAATTCAAAGTCTGCTTCGAAGGCTGCCCGGATGTGGATCACGCGGGCCTGCGTATTCACGATATTGGTTTTCAGTCGAGAATCAAAGACGGCAAGCGCGGATTTAGAATTTATTTCGGCGGTGGCCTTGGCGCGCAGCCGATGCTCGGCTACCTCTGGTCGGATTTTGTGCCGGTGGAAGAAATGCTTCCGCTATCGGCTGCCGTAGTGCGCGTGTTTGATCGCTTTGGTGAGCGAAAACTCAGAATGCAGGCGCGCATGAAATTTCTCATTAAGAAACTCGGCTGGGACGAATTCAAACGCCGCGTCGAAGCTGAACGCGCCGAGCTCAAAGTAAATAAAAGGTGGAATAATTTCTTAAAAGACGTACACGAAGAAATTCCGCCGCCTGCCGTAAAGATTCCGCCCGCGCCGGCCGGTATCGAAAAAGATCCGGAATATCTTAAATGGAAGAAGACGGCTGTTGTGCCCCACCGGACAAAAGGCTTCGTCATGGTTCACGTCAGAATTAAACTGGGCGATATCGAAAGCGAGCCGGCCCGAAAATTAGCGGATATCGTGGAAACTTTTTCCGGCGGAAGACTCCGTATTACAATCATGCAGAACTTTGCTTTGAATTGGGTTCCCGAAAACGTGCTCCCGTCGCTTTATACGGCGTTAAAAAATATGAATCTCGCTTACCTTGGCGCGGATTCGTTCGAGGACATCACAGCTTGCCCGGGCGCCGATACGTGCCGCCTTGGTATTACATCCGCCAAGGGGCTTGCTACTCGGCTTGAAGAATCGTTTAATAACGGCCTTAGCGAATTTAAAGAACTGGCGAGAGATCTGCGCATTAAAATTTCAGGCTGCCCGAATGCTTGCGCCCAGCACGTTGTCGCCAGCATTGGTTTTCAAGGCGCCGCTACGACCAAAGACGGCCGCACCGTTCCGTCCGAGCTTGTGTTCGTGGGCGGTTCGCTTCTCGGAGGCGATACTCGCCTCGGCGATGCGATTTTAAAAGTGCCTACGCGAAATGCCCCGAAAGTGGTAAAGAAATTACTTGAAGTGTACCGCCAGGAGAAAAAGGGAAGCGAACATTTTGATTTGGTCATGCTGCGTCTCGGAAACGAGCGGCTTAAAAAAGAGCTGGAAGAGTTTACGCCGATTCCTTCTTTCGGGGAAGATCCCTCTTTTTATCAAGATTGGGGACACGAAGAAGAAAAGTTTGAACTTCAGAAAGGTGTGAAGGGCGAATGCGCCGGCGCAACCGTTGAAGAAAAGATCCCGACGTTTGCCGATGCGGAAAAACATTTCGAACAAGCCGAGGCTTACCTCAGCCACGGCGAATACAACGCCTCGATTCTTGAATCCTACCATGCGATGGCCGCTAGCGCGCATGTGCCGCTTTATGTGAGGCTCGTCGATCCTTTTACGAGCGACCAAACGCTTTGGGAATTTGAAAATCTTTTCGTCCGCACCGGCGAAGCCGACAAAAAATGGCTGGATATCGCCGAGCATCTTAAGGAAGAAATCCACGAAGAACCCACCGAAGACCGTGCCTCCGAGCTTCTCGATGTCGCCCGCACGTTCCATGCCGATTGCCAAAAGCTCCACCGTACGCTTGGCACTGTCGCTTCCGCAAAAAATTAATTTAGATTAATTGGGTAGGGGAAAATCGGAAAGCGCCGCCGGATCGGGCGATGCTTTGAGATGGGCATCGTTTGGATTGGGAGCAAGAGTATTTTTGGCCAGCGTGCGCGCTTCTATTTCTTTTTTGATTTGGTGGGATTTATACCTTCCCGCGGCATGCCCGCCTAAGAGCGCTCCCAGCCATCCGAAGGGAACGAAATGAAGATAACTTCCGCAGTAGCTGGAATACGCGGGATACAGCGTGTTTGGCGCTTTTATCCACTCTTCATCGGGTCCGTATTCTTTCAAATAATTTATGGCCGTATTGGTCGCCAGAGCTTCCTGATATAAATTCATGCCGGGAAATTTCCGCGTGATCGCGTACGTACCTTTCCAGCGCCGGTGCGCAAAATCGTTCGCATGGCCCAGTTCGTGAAGCGCGATGGCAACATCATCGGAGTAAATATTCACCGTATTGCTGAACGGATCGTAGAAATCGCTGATGATGAGCCCGCCAAACGGGCGTCCTATGGTGGAAGCAATAAATCCCATGGGCATTCCGAAAATTCGGTAGGGAATTCCCATCTGGCCGTTGGTAGCCGTTCTCCACAGTGTTTGAAACGGTGCGAATTGATTGATTCTCACCTTCACATCGTGGAGATTATTTTTCCGTACGAAATCGGCTACGATGGCTTCCGTTTCCGGAGAAATATTGTGGTTGGCATAATTTTTATTTAAAAGAAGTACTTTGATGGGAATGGCCATCGCGCTGGCCAGCAAATCAAGGGGTGGAAAAGAGATTCCGCGCTCGATATCGGCCGAACCGGTGATCAAAATATTCTCTTCCGCAATGGCGCTTACTGCCGGCGGCTGATCCAACGGGTCGACGATCTTGGCTGTTTCCGTAAGGGAGTAGGAAAAAGGAGAGCAAATCAACTGAAGAATGAGCGCGAGTGAAAGCTGGCGCCGAATACGCATTAAAGGGTTCTCGAGAAAATAGGTTTGGCTTGTTTGGGTTTATGAAGATACGCATCAAACGTCATGGCAATGTTACGGACAAATATGCGCCCGAGCGGTGTTACGGTAAATCCTTTCGAGTCACGTTTAATCAAACCGTCTTCTTCAAATTGCGGGAGCTGGTTTAGCCCGGCTCCGAAATATTCTTTAAACGAAATCCCAAATTCTTCTTCGATCCGGCGGTAATCGAGCGCCATGTGGCAGAGAATATTCATAATAACGGTGCGGCGGAGAATGTCGTCATCGCTGATCCGAATCCCGCGCTCTGTCGCGATGCCGCCCACGCCGATTCTTTCCTGATAACGAACCAGCTTCTTTTCGTTCTGAACATACATTCGCTTAAACATGCTGATCGCTGTTTCGCCCACACCGATTAAGACCGTTTCCGCGTGCGTGGTGTAACCCATAAAATCGCGTTTAAGCGTCCGCTCGTTTTGCGCGCGGAAAAGTTCGTCATCCGGTTTGGCAAAATGATCGAGGCCGATGAAACGGTAACCGGCGCGCGTGAGCTTGGCGATGGCCATGCGGAAAATATCGAATTTCACCTCACCGCTCGGCAGCTCCGATTCTTTGATGTATTTCTGATACGGCTTAAGCCAGGGAACGTGCGCGTAATTGAAAAGGGCAATGCGGTCGGGGCTGATTTGAACGATGGCGTCGATGGTTTTCTCAAACGATTCTACGGTCTGAAGCGGAAGGCCGTAGATGAGGTCGAGATTGACGCTGCGAAATCCTTTGGCGCGGACCAGACGAACGAGCTCTTCGACGCGTTCGCTTCGCTCAATGCGGTTTACCGCTCGCTGAACTTCCGGATTAAAATCCTGAACGCCCATGCTGATCCGGTTAAACCCGAGGCCGGCGAGTGTTTCGATTTGTTCATCGGTCGTGACGTTTGGGTGAACTTCCAACGAAATTTCGGCCGACTTATCAATGGTGAATTGTTTTTTAATCGCGCGGAAAAGCCGGGCGATCTGCGCCGGATTAAAATAGGTCGGTGTGCCTCCGCCCCATTCGATCTGAACGATTTGGCCCCGGCCGTTTAATTTGCCCGAAACCGACTCGATTTCTTTTTCCAAATAATCCAAATAAATATCTGCCAACCCGCGTTTCTGGGTAATGACGGTGTTGCAGCCGCAAAAGTAACAGGGCTGTTCGCAGAAGGGAATATGCGTGTAGAAGGTCAGCTTTTGATCGGAGTTTATTTCGGAAAGCGAGCGCGCGTGGTCTTCGGCGGTTACGTCCGTCGACCATTCGGGTGCGGTGGGATATGAAGTATAGCGCGGCCCCTGCCGGTTATAACGGTCGAGGAACTCTTTGGAAATATAAACCGTTTCGTTACCTAACTCAAAGGGGATCATAGATTATACCGGCAAGACGTTTGGATTCTTCGATGCAGTCGTTGATTCCGATGCCGCGATAGGCGTTGCCGCTTAGAACGAAACCCGGGAAACGGCCCAGAATTTCATCGATTTTCCGGAGTTTCTCAAGGTGGCCTATTGTATACTGCGGTATGGCCCTTTCATACCTGAAAATTCTCACCCATTCGGGCTTTTCGCGGAGGCCGAGCACCTGCTTTAGGTTACTCAAAGCCAAATCCAAAACTTTTTCATCCGAAAAGCCTACCGCCTCCGGGTGATCCGCTCCGCCTAAAAGTACCCGCAGAAGTATTTTACCGCGTGGCGCACGGCCGGGAAAAACGGAGGAGCTGAAAAGACAGCCCAAAATTTCTTTTCTTTCCTGCTTTGAGAAAAGATAACCAAAGCCGTTTGGCGCTTTCCCGAACGCATTTTCTGAAAATCCGAGCGCGGCGACCTGAACCGGTGAATAGGGAATGCCCGCCAACACCTGCGCTAACCCGGAATCCAGTTTTGAAACCAATTTCGCCGCTGTAAATGCGGGTATGGCCAGCACAAGCGAGTCTGTTTCATGGATACTTCCATTATCAAACCTTAGTGAAAAGGCTCGGTCTTCTTTCCGGTATTCAATTGAAGAGACGGGCGTGCTGAGGTGCAGTTCGCTTCGAAGTTCATCTGTCAACTTCTGAACGAGCGTAACAAGTCCTCCTTGAAATGAGCTAAGCCGCGGCCGCCTGTGCAGCCCTTGTTTCTTTGAGCGCATGAATCCCTTCAGAACACTGCCGTGTTTTTCCTCAAGTTCTACAAGCCTGGGAAACGTCGCCCGCGCACTCAGTTGATGTAAAGAACCGGCGTAAATGCCCGAGACAAACGGATCGGCGAGGCGTCCGGTGGCTTCTTTTCCGATTCTTCGCAGGAAGAATTGCTCAAGCGTTTCGTCATCCTCTGAACGTTTCGGTGCGTTAAACGGCTCGGCAAGGAGCCGCATTTTTCCACTGAGGCTGAGGAGATCGGTTGAGAAAATCTGCTGGGAGCCGGCCGGAATTTTTCGAAGCTTTCCCGCGTGGTAGACAAAACGGTTTTCAGCGTGCGGGTCTGCGTGAATAAGCTTTTCTTCGAGATGGAGAGCGCGGATTAATTCTAACGTGGCCGGACGATTGTCGAGAAAACCGTTCGGTCCTTTTTCCTCAAGGTATCCATTTTCAGAAAGCGTGCTGATCGTGCCGCCTGCTTCGCTGCGGCTCTCATAAACACTTAGCGCGGCTTTTTCACCGAGGGATTGTTTTAGGAAATAGGCAAGGGAAAGGCCGGAAATCCCGGCGCCAACGATCGTAATGCGGGGCTTTTGCATGCGTGCATTGTACTACGATACTAGAACGTCAAACAATAGACTACATACTGCACTTCCGGCAGTTACCTCCGTCGCTTCTGAGACTCCTACCAATTGTCCGCGCACCGCTCCGGAATTACCGTCAAAGGTAATTCCGTCGCTCGACTCGGCGCTACTCCGCCATCCCTGGCTCCGTAACGCGCTTCGACGTGCGCTAAAACAATTGGTAGGAGTCTCATTGCGATTCGAGGAGATAGATACCGCGATACTATGCGTAGCGCTTCTGGTGGTTGCCGAAGGCGCGTTGAATGAAACGCGCGTAGCGCAGGATGCGCGGAGCCGTTTCATTCACGAACGGAGTAAATGCCTTGGATGGCATTTACGCAGTGGCGACGCAGGTAACTACCAGAAGCGCTACGCAGACAATCGGTTTGAGTGCTAGACGTGTAATGGAATAATGCTAGACGGAAATTATTAGATGCCGACGGTGAGAGGGAAACGAACGTAAATGTGGCGGTCAACGAGCTTCAGCCACTCACGGCGTGCCTCGAAGAAACGGGCGCGCGCGTTCTTTAGATCATCGAGGGAATCGGTAAACCGCTCGGAGGAGCGCTGAAAGTTGTTTTGGAGAAGGGCGCGGTGGTTTTTAAGCTGGATTTCCCATTCCTGAAGCAGCGAAGTAACCTGTTCGTATTTTTTATTGACGACTTCACGGATATGAGCGACCTGCTCTTTGCGCTTTTCAATCTTGGCCAAATGCAGAACGGCTCGGCTGTTTTCTGCCGCAAGTCTGGCGTTAATGATCGTAAAAGGACTTGTACGTTTTAGATTGTAAGCGAAGCCGATCATTTCGAAAAAGCGAATAGCCCATTTTGAAGGATCCCAATGAAACCAGCGGATGCCGTTGCGGTAATCGTTCGGAAAACGGTGATGAAAATTATGATAACCTTCGCCCCAAGTAAAAAGCGCGTTAACCCAATTGTCTTTAGCGGTGCTGTTTATATCGTACGTGGCCCGGCCGAACATATGGCAAAAAGAATTGATGCAGAATGTTCCTTGGTATACGAGCGTGATGCGGGCGGCTACAGCGAATAAACCGGCTTCCCAGAAATGTCCGAACATGGCTCCGATTAAAGCGGGAAGTACAATTCCGGCGCCAATCGACCAGGGAATAAAATGTTTAGCTTGATGCATGAGCAGCGCGTTCTGTTTTAAATCTTTCACATTGGGATATTCTTTGGGAAATTTCCAGAACATCATCCAACCCATGTGCGCATAGAAAAATCCTTTTTTAATATTGTACGGGTCGAGATCGGTGTCGGTATATTGGTGATGCGCGCGGTGCTGGGAAGACCAGCATAAAGCCGATTCTTCAAACGAAGCTGCCCCGAAAAATAAGACTAAGAATTCCACCAATTTGTTTGCCGAGAAGGTTCTATGAGAGAAGAGCCGGTGATAACCGACCGTTACAGCCATGCCGGTAGCTATGAAATAAAAGGCCGAAAGCAAAAAGGTATCTAGAGGGACGGTATGGAAATGCAAATAAATCGGAACCCCAATAAGAGCCGTAAGATGGGTGCCGGCGAAGAAGAAAATATTGCGCCATCGATAGGATGGAACAGGCGCTGTTATAACACCTTCATACTCGGTTTTTGATGGATCTGACAAGTGGAGAATCTCCTTCTTAATAGCTAGTATAGTACAGCCAAAGCTTAGCCGAATTCAGAGAGCGAGTCAATTTTTATCTTATATATCGGGAAATAAGCGACTTAGGTTAACTGCGTATTTTGGCTGTGGCATGGATGATACGGCTTATTCTTGGCGATTTGTTGCGAAGCCAAATGCTTTGGTGTATGATTGGCCACTATTTTTACGGAGCCTATGCGGAATTTCGAGCAGTTTCCCACAATTGAAGCCTTTCAGAAACTTCCTCGCCAAGTCATCGTGAAGGGCGGAAAAACTTCGGTCGCCGACAACGGAACGTCGGAACTTTCCGGAATCGTAATCAACAATCTCACGCAACCCATCCGTAATGTCCGCGTCAATCTCATTCTCTTTGATGATCGCGAAATGCCGCTTCGTAATATTACCGCTATGCCGCATCCGAGCCGCCTCGATCAGGGTACGATCGCTTCTTTTACGGTGAAGGTCGATCACAACCATCAATCCATCAACAATTATTACCTCTACGCCACCTGGGAATACGAGGACAGGTAAGCTGGAAACGCTCCAATGCTGACGCCTCTTTTGACCCTCGCCGGAGTGGTGGCGCTCATGCTTTTAATCAGCTACCAGATTCGTGTCCTTTCGCTTAAAAAACGTCTGGCCGTATCGGAAAAAAAGACCGAAGAAATGCGCCGCCTCAAAGCCCAGTTCATTGGCAATATTTCCCACGAACTCAAAACTCCGCTGAACAGCATCGTCGGTTATGTCGATCTTCTCAGGGAAAGTAAATACGGGAAACTCTCCGCCGAGCAGGACGACATTCTTCGCCGCGTTCAAATGGCCTCCGAGCGTTTGCTTTCCGTGATTCAAAACCTCTTCGATTTTTCCAGCGCCGAACTCGGCAAAATCGATGTGAAAATTGCCGCGTTTGATTTGAATGCCTCGCTTGCTTCCACACTTGAGATTTGGGAGAAATTGGCCGAGGAAAAAGGAATTAAAATCAGCTCTTCACTTGATCCTGAAATCGGCGAGATCAATTCCGACCGGCAGAAAATTTATCAGTCGCTGGCGAACGTGCTCTCGAACGCTGTAAAATTTACCGATAAAGGATCGATCGAGCTTACATCAAAGTTGCTTCCGGGTGATTTGGTGCTGATTGAAGTAAAAGATACGGGCATCGGCATCGGAGAAGCCCATCTGCCGCATATGTTCGAGGAATTTCGCCAGGAAGACGGTTCGATCAAGCGTGATTACGGCGGAACGGGACTAGGTCTCAGCATTTCGCAAAAATTTATACATTTTCTCGGCGGCGATGTCGCTGTGAAAAGTAAAAAAGGCGAGGGCACGACCGTTCGTATTGTCGTTCCGAAATCCATTACGCATCCGATGCGCCGCGAAGCCGAACGCGCGCCTGCGCGAAAAGCACTCGAAAAAATGCCATGAAATCAAAATCAGACGAAATATTTGAGCGATCGAAAGAGCATCTTGTCGGCGGAGTAAATTCGCCTGTAAGAGCATTCGGCGCCGTCGGCGGAACTCCGCGCGTTATAGAAAGCGCGAAGGGTTGTATCATTACCGATGCCGATGGAAAAAATTACACCGATTATGTTTTAAGCTGGGGCCCGCTCATTCTCGGGCATGCGCATCCGGCCGTTGTTAAATCCATCAAAGCGGCGGCGGAGAAGGGTACGACCTACGGTGCACCGACTAAGGAAGAATTAGCGCTTGCCGAAATCATTAAATCCGCCCTGCCTTCGATCGAACGCGTTCGGTTCGTCTCCTCCGGTACCGAAGCAACGATGACAGCGCTTCGCCTCGCCCGCGGTGTAACGGGCAGAAAATATATCGTAAAATTTTCGGGCTGTTACCACGGACATTCGGATTCTCTTTTGGTTTCAGCCGGTTCGGGCCTTGCCACATTCGGTGTCGCCAGTTCTGCCGGGGTTCCAAACGAAATCGCCAATCTCACGATGGTAGTGCCTTACAACGACACCAAGCGATTTCAGGAATTGATGGCAAAGGATGGCAGCCAAATCGCGGCTGTGATTGTGGAGCCGATCGCCGCCAACATGGGACTCGTTGTGCCGGACAAGCAATTCCTCGTAACGCTCCGCGCCGAAACAACGCGGCATAAATCGCTTTTGATTTTTGACGAAGTCGTCACAGGCTTTCGCGTGGGCTTCGGCGGGGCACAGAATTTATTTTCGATGAAACCGGATCTGACATGCCTCGGTAAAATTGTCGGCGGGGGATTACCCGTCGGTGCCGTCGGCGGTAAAGCGGAAATTATGGAATATCTCTCACCGCTCGGAAATGTTTATCAGGCCGGGACTCTTTCCGGAAATCCGGTGGCCATGTCCGCCGGCCGCGCAACACTCGAATGGTTGAGAAAAGAAAATCCCTATCCGGCGCTTGAGGAATCAACGAAGGAGCTCGCCGGCGAATTTCACCGCTTCGCCGCCGAAGCCGGATTTCCGGTGACGATTAATCAAACGGCTTCGATGTTTACTATTTTCTGCACTTCTTCGCCGGTTAGAAATTTCCAGGACGCTCAGAAATCCGACACCGAGCGTTACGCCGCGCTTTTTCACGCTCTTCTAAGCGAAGGCGTTTATTTCCCGCCTTCCCAATTCGAAACCTGTTTTCTCTCAACCGCCCACGCCAAGCAGGACATCAAGAACACCGTCCGCGCCTTCGAGCGTGCCCTCAATAAAATCTTCCAAAAGAACAAAACCTAAACTGCCCAGAAGCGCAATTACAGTTCAGCCGATTGCTCCGGGCAACGCTCGGAAATTACCTTCCGGGTAATTTCCTCACTCGACACGTCGCTGCTACGTCCATCCATGGACTTCGCAACGCTCCGTGACGTGCCCTTAAGCAACCGGCTGAACTGTAATGGCAGCCGATGGACACAAAAACAAGTATGTAGATTTGAGAAGTTTTGTTACAATAAGCGCCAAAATTTCCTATGAAACAAACCATCTCCTTAGAAGATATTTACGCACCCATTCAGGAACAGATTCCGTCTGTGGAAGCCACGATCCTGAACATTCTCGGCACGTCCAACGAACTCGCGCGCGCTACGATCCAACATTTTTTCTCGAGCAAAGGAAAACTGCTCCGCCCGGCGCTCTGCCTTATGGCCGCAAAATTCGGCAAAGAGGCGGCGGATGAGAAAGTCATTCGCATTGCCGCGGCGCTTGAGATTTTTCACTCGGCCACACTTATTCACGACGACATTATCGATGCCGCGTACCTCCGGCGCGGACTTCCTACTATTAATGTAAAGTGGGGACCGCAAACGGCGGTGCTGGTCGGCGATTTTCTCTACGACCGCGCGCTCCGGACGATTTTCGACACCGGCATTGCGAAGGTGACTTCCTTAATGTACGACACGGCCGAGCAGGTTTGCGACGGGGAAATTCTCGAAGCGAAGGAAAGGCATAATTACAATTTAACCGAAGGAGAATATTTCACGATTGTTGAAAAAAAGACGGCCTCGCTCCTTTCGATGTGCCTGGAGTCCGGTGCGATTGCCGGCGGACTTTCACTCGATCACGCGATTGCGCTTAAAAAATTCGGGCTTTATTTCGGACTCGCGTTCCAAGTCGTCGACGATTGCCTTGATTTCACCGGCGAAGAGCATGAATTTGGAAAGACGCTCGGCGCCGATGCCGATGCGGGTGTTCTGACGCTTCCGATTATTCGTTTGATTTCGCTGGTGAATGAGAAACAAAAGGCCGAAGTATTCCGCGTTTTTAAATCCGAAGACAGCTTTGAGAAGCTTCGCTATCTAAAAGCGCTTTTTGCCGAGTACGATGCACTCGATTACGCGCGGCAAAAGGCGAAAGAATACGCCGAACGCGCTCAGCTCGAACTTTCGGTTTTCGGCGACTCCGCCGTAAAACGCAGCCTTGAAGGGCTCCTGACCTACGTATTTGACCGCGGACGATAATCTCTCGTATGCGTAAGATTCGAATTGCTTCCCGGCTGGTCTCCAGCGCTTTATTTGTTATCTTAGGCGCTCTCATCATCATGGTTGTTTTCCGCGGATTTAATCTCGCGCGGCTTTTCTCCGGGCTTATTTTTGGAACAGCTATCAGCATGGCCAATTTCTGGCTGCTTTCCCGGGATTTTTACCAAACGCGCTACGGCCGGCCGGAGGATGTCCAGCGCTGGCTTCTCGTCCGGTTCCTTGTCCGCTATTTCATCATTGGTCTAGCTCTGATCATCTGCCTGGTGAATCCGCGCGTCCACATCATCGGGTTCGTGCTCGGATTTATCGCCTTCCAGCTCGCCGTCTTCTGGAGCATGTTCAACTGGCGGAAGTAATACTTACCGGTCGACAAGACAAAAAAGCCTTTGGCGCCGTGGTTCGTTTGCATCCCTGCAAACGCCCACTGCTTCTCGCCGTTCGGTAACACAGTAGATGAGTCCAAATCAGTTGATATACCGAACGGCTCCGAAAGCCGCCGCCGGCTTTTTTGTCTTGCCGACGGAAACCGCCAGGAGCGCAATACAGACAATCGGTTTGTCCTCAGAGCGAAGGAAAGCAGTCCGTCATGAAAAAAATAAAAATCGGTTTTTACCAAAACAATATCAACCTCGGCGGCGTGGCCCATTACATTCTGCTTTTGGTTGCCCATCTTCCTGTCGAAAAGTTTGATATCGTTGTTTATCTGAAAGATCCGAAGAACGGCGAAAGCGAAAAATATACGGCCGAGCTTAAGAAAAGAAATGTCCGGATGGAGTGCGTTGATGAAGAAGGACGCCCGGAAAGCGTTAAAAGAACCCCGTCTTCGTCCCCCAGACCTTTGAAGCAGCAGCTTCCGGATGGAGTAAAGAAATTTCTTTATCGCTTGGCGCTTATTCTTCGCATGAAAAGGCTGTTTGATCGCGAGCGGTTTGACGTTTTTCATATGAACACGGGCTGGTTTCCTCAAAATCAGCTCGCTTGCGCTGCGGCGGTCCTTTCCGGCGCGAAAATAAAAGTGCTGACGGTTCATAACGCCGATGCGACCGGACAGAAACAAATTTTTGCCGGGCTCGGATGTATTCGAAAGTTCCGGCATGTGATCGTCGTAAGCAGCGTCGTCCGCCATCAATTAATCGAACATTTCGGGTTCGAAGCTTCGCGCATACGATTGATTTATAACGGGATTCGGGCCGAAACCAAGGAAACGGTGAAAGAAAATGTACGGCGGGAAAAGTACGGAATCGGCGAAGGGGAGCGATTTATATTATTCCCCGCACGCGTTGATCCTCTGAAGGGTCACGACGTATTGCTCAAGGCGCTGACGCTGTTCGATCGCGCCAAGACAGCCTTTAAAATTTTTCTAGCCGGGGAGGGAGGGGAAGAAGAGCGTTTGAAACAAAAGGTAAGCGAGCTGGGTTTGGATTCCCATATTATTTTTGGCGGATATCAAAAAAATATCGCCGAATTATTCCGGCTCTGCGATTTTGTGATCTTGCCGTCGCTCTTTGAGGGATTTCCTTTTGCTTTGCTCGAGGCGATGGCCGCTAAAAAGCCCGTGCTCGCTACCGCCGTGGGCGATGTTCCAAAGCTGGTCGGCGAAGACGGGGCGGGCGTGCTTATTCCGCCGGCCGATCCGCGCGCGCTGGCCGAAGGGCTCGGGCAATTGCTTGCGATGAATCCGGAAAAGCTTCGCGCCATGGGTGAGAAGGGTTATGAAAGAGTGAACAGGCTTTTTTCATTACGGCCCATGCTGGAACAAACGTATGCCTGTTACGAAGAATTTAATCCGCTCGAGGTTTCCTAATGTTTAAGGAACTGCGCCGCTACGCCTGGATCTCGCGGGAAATTTTATGCTCGCCTTATGCCTACCTCGCTATTTTGGCGGCCCTGGCCGTTGAATTTCTGCGGCCGGTGACCCGCGACCGGCGGCATTTTTATCCGGGTTTGGTGCAGGATTTTATTTGGTTTTTGACCGACAGTATTTTCCAGGCCACGCTTCTTCCGGTCTACCTCGGTTTCCTCGAGATGTTCTATCAAAGGCATTTAAATTTTCTGACGGTCGCCTCCATGCAGACGCTGCCTTTGCCGCTGAAATTTTTGTCGGCCCTGCTCATCCAGGATCTCTGCCAGTGGATTCATCATTGGATTCGGCACAAGGTTACGGTTTTCTGGTACTTTCACAGCGTCCATCATTCATCGCGCGGTATAAATATATTTACCGATTTACGCGTGCATCCCGTCGAATACCTCATTACGCGAACCATGGCATTCATACCGCTCTTTATGTTTGACGCCGATCCTTTTACGATCACGGGGGTCGCGCTGTTTACGCGGTGGTACACGCGTATTTACCACGGCAATCTGAAAACGAATTACGGTCCGCTTAAATATTTTCTGGTAACGCCCCAGTCGCACCGGATTCATCATTCGATAAAGCCGGAGCATCGCGACAAAAATTTTGGCGTCCTCTTTACTTTTTGGGACCGGATGTTCGGCACGCTTTACGCCAAGTACGACGAATATCCGGAAACCGGCATCGACGATCCTGAGTTTCCTTTGGAACAAACGGCTTCGCCCGCTCTGTTCGGCAATTACTTCAAACAAATCCTCTATCCCTTCAAGCGCATCTTTACCACGCCGCCGAGCAGCTTACTTGGCCGCCCCTAAGTTTTGTACTTGAGATTTTGGGCGGGTTCGCTAAAATGCAGCTTCCTTTATGAGTTCCGCTAGCGAAACAGGTGTACTTTATTTGGTCGCAACGCCCATCGGCAATCTCGGAGATCTTTCCGCGAGGGCCATCGAGACGCTTAAATCTGTTTTCGTCATTGCGGCAGAGGATACGCGTCGGACAAAGATTCTCGCTGACCGCTACGGTATTACGACGCGGCTTGAAAGTTACCACGATTTTAGCGAAGAGCGGAAACGCGAAAAGATTTTAGCCGTTCTTGAAGAAGGCAAGCCGGTGGCACTAGTATCTGACGGCGGTTCGCCGCTCATTTCCGATCCGGGATTTAAATTGGTTCGCGAAGCCGTAGCGCGGGGCATTACGGTCATGGCCATACCGGGCCCGACATCGGTTATCGCAGCGCTTTCGGTAAGCGGTTTTCCGACGGACCGGTTTATTTTTGAAGGTTTTCTCCCGGTAAAAGGGGGAGAACGCAAGCGCCGGCTCGGTGAGATTAAAGAAGAGAAGCGCACGGCCATTTATTTTGAATCGCCCTACCGTTTGATTAAGGCGCTGGATGATATTCACGAAGTCCTCGGCGAGCGGCCGATTTGCGTGGCCAAAGAGTTGACGAAGCAATTCGAAGAAGTATTCCGCGGCACGGCAGCTCAGATTAAACAAATACTTAGCACAAAAGTAGTAAAAGGCGAATACGTAATCGTAGTGAAGGGTAGCGACAAGTGAAGCGACTAGCGATTTTTGCATCCGGCAGCGGGACGAATTTAGAAAACCTTCTCACGAAAATTCGTGACCACGAGCTTAAGGCCATTGCTGCACTTGTTTTTTCAGACAAGCCCGGCGCGCCCTGCCTTGAACGCGCCAGAAAATTCGACGTGCCCGTCGTGAGTTTTCCGCCGAAGGCGTTCTACGATAAGCACGCCTTCGAAAGCCGCGTGATCGATACGGTCGAGCAATACGAAGTCGATTATATTTTGCTGGCCGGCTACATGCGCATCATTACGCCGCGGTTCATCAAACGTTTTCCCTGGCGCATCATCAATATCCACCCTTCGTTCCTGCCGGAATTCAAGGGCGCGCACGGAATTAAAGATGCGTTTGAGGCGAAGGCTGAGAAAACCGGCGTGACGGTGCATTTCGTCACCGAAGATGTCGATGCCGGCCCGATTATTTTGCAGGAACAAGTGCCGATTCATGCCGACGACACGCTTGAGATGCTTGAAGCGCGTGTGCACGAGACCGAATACCGCGTGTATCCCGAGGCTGTCAGACTCGTGCTCGAAGGAAAAGTTACCGTAGAAAACAACCAGATTAAATTTGTTTAACTTGTCATTCCCGCGTAGGCGGGAATCCAATTTTTGATTAAATTAGGCCCCCGCCTTCGCGGGGGCGACATAACGTATAGATAGGAGAACGTATGAAAGCCATTATTGAAAAAATTCAAGCCAGAGAAATTATCGATTCACGCGGAAATCCCACGGTCGAAGCCGATGTGATTTTAAAAAGCGGCTCACTCGGCCGCGCGGCGGTGCCGAGCGGTGCCTCCACGGGCGAACACGAAGCCGTTGAGCTTCGCGACGGCGATCCAAAGCGTTATTTAGGCAGGGGCGTGCTTAAGGCGGTTGAAAACGTAAATAAAATTATCGCCCGTGCGCTAAAAGGGAAGGACGCGAGCGAACAGGAAGAAATCGATGAGCTTATGATTAAGTTGGACGGCACGGAAAATAAATCCCGCCTTGGCGCCAACGCGATCCTAAGCGTTTCACTCGCCGCTGCTCATGCGGCCGCTAAACAAGTCAAAGAGCCGCTCTTTCGCTATCTCGGCGGCGCGAAAGCCAAGCTCCTTCCGGTGCCGATGATGAACATCATTAACGGCGGTTCGCACGCGGATAATAATGTGGATCTCCAGGAGTTTATGATTATGCCGATGGGCGCCAATACGTTTAGCGACGGGCTTCGCTGCGGCGTCGAGGTGTTTCATAATCTGAAAAAAATTCTAAAGGGCCGCAAGCTTTCCACCGCGGTCGGCGATGAGGGCGGATTTGCGCCGGATTTAAAAAATAACGAAGAAGCGCTCGAAGTGATTCTCGAAGCGATCGGCGCGGCCGGTTACAAAGCGGGCGATGATGTCATGATCGCGCTCGACCCGGCATCGAGTGAATTTTATAAAAACGGTAATTACGAGCTCGAAGCCGAGCCCCAGCCGCGGAAAAGCCGCCGGGATATGGTGGAATTTTACGCGCGTTGGGCGGACAAGTATCCGATTTTCTCCATCGAAGACGGTTTGGCCGAGGACGATTGGGAGGGTTGGAAACTGCTTACGCAGCGGATCGGCGACCGGGTTCAGCTGGTCGGCGATGATTTGTTTGTGACGAATACGAAGCGCCTCAAGCGCGGCATCGACGAAGGTATTGCCAACGCGATTCTTATTAAAGTAAATCAGATCGGTACACTCACTGAGACGATTCGCGCTGTAGAGATGGCGCATAAAAACGGCTACCGTTCGGTCATGAGCCACCGGAGCGGTGAGACCGAGGACGCCACGATCGCCGATTTAGCCGTCGCGCTTTCGACGGGTCAGATCAAGACCGGCTCGCTTTGCCGCACCGACCGCATTGCCAAATACAACCAGCTTCTCCGCATCGAAGAAACGCTCGGCAAGCGTGCGGTATATGCCGGACCCGAACTCCGCGCTAAAATCAAAGCGAAGGCTAAAGACAGGGCGAAAGCCAAGGCCGCCACCGCTTGAAACCCGCGCGGATCATATTTATTTTTCTACTGCTCCTCGGCGCGGCCGTCATTATTTACGGCCCGCTATATTCGCAGTACCGGGACCTGCGCGGCCGTAACGAACGGCTGACGCAGGATCTCGAGCAGGTGCGCCAGCAAATTGCCGCGCTCGAGCAGGAAAAATATCTTATGAAAAACGACGTTCATCACCTCGAAAAAGTGCTCCGCGAAGAACTCGGCCTCGCCCGCCCGGGCGAAGAAGTCTACAAACTCGACGAATCCGACTCCGTTCCCGTCCCTCCGCCTGCTAGCCCAAACCAGTAATCTTTCTTCTTGCCACCGTTATCCGGTGGCGTTAAAATCTCGCGTTCATAATTAACCAGACGGGTTTTGGACGCGCAAGAGTTCGTTCCGAAGAAAAGTCGGTCAAAAAACGACTAGCCTTTCGATGCAAAATCGGAGGGCTTTTTTGTGTCTAAACGAGGTGAAATTGATAATGCTAGTAATATGGAAAATAATATTGCTTATAATATGTATGAAGATTATACTTTTCCGGGAAATTCCCAATGAACAGCTTTTCTTGGGATCCCCAAAGAGAATATGAAAACATTTGTAAGCATGGAATTGACTTTTGCTCTGCCGAGAAAGCGTTTTCGGACCCGGAAAGAAAGATTTTTATTGATACGCAGCATAGCGGAAGAGAAGATCGTTATTTTTGTGTAGGTAAAATAGGAAATGAAGTCTTAACGGTACGATTTACGATCCAAGAAGGAAAAATTAGAATATTTGGCGCCGGCTTTTGGCGGAAAGGTAAAAAAATATATGAAACGAAAGCGTAAAGTAAGAGATGCTAATATGCCTATAGGCAAGTTGACGAGGATTCACGATTTTCTTCCGCCTCCGCACGAACTTGTTTTTACGGACGACACGGTCAAGATCACGATTCTGGTGAGCAAATCAAGCGTTACGTTCTTTAAAAGACAGGCTAGGGCAAACGGTACGAAATACCAAAAGATGATCCGGCAGGTGCTCGACGGTTACACCTCCAAATACAAAGCCGCCTGATCGTATGTCCTACAAACTTATTCGTTTATTCGGAGCGTTACTTAACCTGATTCCGTTCAGGGTGGCGCGTTTGTTGTCGCGGCCGATCGGTTTTTTTCTTTTTGTGATCCTTGCGCGCCAGCGCAAGCTCGCCCTGAACAATCTGAGGAATGCCTACGGTTCGGAAAAATCCGAAAAGGAAATCCGCCGTATCGCCATCGGCTCTTTTGCCTATCTGGTTGAATTTGTGGTGGAGTGGTTCCGCTTGCCGATGTTCACTGCCGATCCCGGCCGTTATTTCGGCGAGGAAAATGCGGCGGCGGTGCACGAGGCGCTAAAACGGGGAAAAGGGGCCATCGTCATCGCTTCCCACTGTGGCAATCAGGAAGTCATGGCCCTGCTTGCCGGCTATTTTCTGCCCGTGTCCGGCGCCTCTTCCGTTTATGCGCTGGCCCGGCCGGTTAAGAACCGCGCACTTTACGAATTTACGCTGCGCGGCCGCGGGCTGACCGGACTTCAGAGCATCGATAAAAACGGCGGTGTTCGCCCGGTCCTTGAATTGCTTAAGCAAAACAATATCGTCTGCATGTTAATTGATCAGCGGGTGGGCGAGGGCAGTGTCGAGGTTAATTTTTTTGGGCGAAGCGCGCTGACCAGTTCGCTTCCCGCGGTGGCGGCCCTGCGTTACGATACGCCCGTTTTTTACTTATTTTTAAAGCGGACGCCCGAGGGAAGGTACATCATGACCATGGAATCCGCTCCCATTGTTCGCACCGGCCATCTGAGCCACGACCTCCTGGCGAACACACAGCAGTTCAACGACCGCGTCGAAGCCGTCATTCGCGAAAAACCCTCCCGCTGGCTCTGGATGCACGACCGCGGGCGCGCGCCCCCGGGATTCAAGATCCCCCGCCATAAATCCTAAATCCGGCTAATTTCGTTGATTTTTCATGCCTTGACACTCGCTAGCGCTAGACCTTAGAATACGTCCTCCTTTCAGCTTCTCGCATTATTTCTGTAGGCGAATCAAAGGGTCGTTCTTTCGATAGGATTATGGCACGGGGCGGTCGCAGCGTTTTAAAGTTTGCGCAGCCCAGCGCCCATATCCCAAGATACATGGCGCGGGGTGGAGCAGTCCGGTAGCTCGCTGGGCTCATAACCCAGAGGTCGCAGGTTCAAATCCTGTCCCCGCTACCAGTTTCGACATAAAATGCCCGCCAGTGATGGCGGGCATTTTTGTTTATGTTTGTCGAAACTGGCCCCAAAGACGGCAGGATGCCGTCGTGGGGCTTCCTTTTGTTTTATTTTTCAGAAAATCCCTAAAGAAATAAAACATCCTGCCGAAAATAAAAGCCCGCTTCACCGGATGTTCGGTGAAGTGAGTGGAATAACCGCAGTAAAACCCCCGCTCCTTTAAAAAGAGTATGACGATAAGGAACCCGCCATGGAAGAAAAGACCAGCATCCTCAAAAACTCCCAAATCATCATCTTAGGTGTCTGCATTGCCGCGGCGACCATTGCCGCAAGCCTCATACTTTCCCAGGCCCTTGTTAAAGTAATAAAATTTTCCACAGAAGTGATTAACGTGACGGGTTCGGCCGAGCGGAAGATTAAGTCGGACTTCATCGTTTGGAAAGCTGGGTTTTCCCGCCGTGAGCTTCAAATGACGCCGGCATACCAAAAGCTCGAAGAAGACTTAAAAACCGTTAAAAGCTACCTTATCTCCAAAGGAATCCATGAGAACGATATGATCGTCTCTCCCGTCGATACCGGGATTCTCTATAAAAAGAATGAAAAGGGCTACGATACCAACGAAATCGAAGCGTACCGTTTGAGCCAAACGATCGAAATCAGATCAAACGAAGTGGATAAGATAACCGATATTTCCCGCCAAGCCACGGAGCTCATCAATCAAGGGATCGAGCTCATTTCAAACGCTCCGGAATATCTCTACACCAGACTTCCGGAGCTCAAGCTTGAAATGCTTTCGGAAGCTACCCAAAATGCCAAGAACCGGGCCGAGCAAATGGCCGCCGCTACCGCCAATAAGATCGGCTTTATGCGCTCCGCCAAAATGGGCGTGTTCCAGATTACGCCCATCAGCTCCGTAGACGTATCGGATTGGGGCGAGAACGACACGACCTCCCTTGAAAAGAAAGTCATGGCGGTCGTGAAGGTTGATTTTTCCATTTTGGGGTAGACGTATTCCAATATCTTGCGATAACGCAAGCTGCATTTAGCGAATATGCGGTTACTGCGCGGTTCCATGAAAACCTCATAGAAAAGTAACCCCTCTCTTGGTAACATACCCCAGATACCCCCTTTTAGTGCTGTTTTGGTTTATTCTATTTAAAGTTGATAAGGAAATACATGTGATCCCGCCAGATCTCCAAAGTAATAGGCAACCACGAACCCATAGAGAAATCCTCTTAACGTCGCTAAAGGATTGTCGTTCGTGGCTTGAGTTAAAGAAACGCTTATGCAGTAGCAGCACTAATCTGTCGATGGCGGGTAAGTTGTTCGAGATCTTCTGCAAGTATTATTTCTTGTCCGAACCAACGGTCAAGGACGACTACCTGAATGTGTGGCTATACGAAGAGATTCCTCAAGCTGTAAAAGAAAAGTTGAATTTGGGCAGCGTTGAGCATGGCGTCGACCTGATTTTGGAAGATGAAGAAGGTAAATATACAGCAGTCCAATGCAAATTCAGAAACGATGAGAGCGATGGGCTTAGCTGGTCCAAGGACAAGATTGCAAATCTTTTCGGGTTTGCCATCAAAGCGGACCGTTTTGCAGTTTTCACAAATGCTTCTGAGCTTGACCACGTTTCAAAAGAGCGGACAAAGCAATTCACTTTTTACAACATCAGCGACCTCCTCCACATTGATCCCGCGACTTTTGCTGCCATCGAAAAACTCTTGGTTGGCGAAGAACCGCCGCAAGTTAAAAAGTTTACCCCGCATGAGCATCAGCAAAGGGCGATAGATGCCGCGCTCGAGCATTTCAAGACGGAGAGCAGGGGGCAGCTCATTTTTCCCTGTGGAGCGGGTAAGACGGTTACCGCACTTTGGATTAAGGAAAAGTTAGGCGCAGCAAACACGTTAGTGTTGGTACCCTCGCTTGCGCTTCTGCACCAAATCAAGAATGATTGGGTAAAGCAGAGGGCAAGACCGTATAAGTATATTTGCGTATGTTCGGAGAAGGATATCTCAAGTGATCAAGACACTACCGTAACCCATACGTACGAAGTAGGCGGGCTTGTGACGACCGACCCGGATGTAGTCTCCGGTTTTTTAAAGGGCGACTCCGAGAAGGTTATCTTTTCTACCTACCAATCCCTTGCGGTTATTTCCCGCGCCTTGGCAGACACATCTCTCTCCTTTGATTTCATGATCTGCGATGAAGCGCATAAGACAACGGGGGCAAAGACCGAAGGTTTCGCACTTGCCCACGATGACAAGAAGATTCCCGCTAAGATTCGCCTCTACATGACGGCAACGCCGAGAGTGCTTTCCGCTTCTGTTAAAAAGAAGTATGGCGAAGAGCTTGATTATATCTGCGATATGAGTAACCCCGACATCTACGGGAGCGAGATATACCGCCTCAGCTTCAAAGAGGCCATTGACCGGGGCATTCTGGTTGACTACAAAATCATCGCCATAGGAGTCACGGAAAATGAACTGAAGGATCACCTAGACCGGCGGCGGTATGTTTCTTCGGATGAGTCCATCGACGAAATCACGGCCAACTACGCGCTTGATATGGTTATGGAAAAATACAAAGCCTGTCACGCGATCACGTTTCACCATAGGGTTGTATCTGCCCAAAAGTTCACGGAGCGGCATAAGGGCCTGTATCCATCGGTATTAACCGGCCATGTTAACGGATCGCAACCCACAAGCATGAGAAGTATTGTCTTGGACGCGTTTGACCGGGCGGAGCAGGGCGTAATCTCAAATGCACGCTGCTTAACCGAAGGCATCGACCTCCCAAGCATTGACATGGTGTATTTTTGTGATCCCAAGAACTCAAAAATAGACATTGTGCAGGCATCCGGCCGTGCGCTTAGAACCGACCACAGTCGTAGTAAAAAGATCGGTTACGTTGTCGTACCTATTTTCCATCGAGAACGGGAAAAGGTAGAGGAGGCGATCGATAGCGGCGTGTTTAAGAACGTAGTACAAGTTGTCAGGTCACTCTGCGATCAGGACGAGCGATTAAGGGCAGAGATTACAAAATTAGTATTTGAGAAGGGTAAAAGGGATCTAAAGAAGGTTGAATTTTCCTTCTCCAAGGAAAGCCAAGAAAAGGTCATCAGCGTAATCGGTTTTGAAGAGAAACTAAGAGACGCGTTATTTGATCAGATCATCGAAAAGTCCGTGGTAAGTTGGGATGTCCAATACGAAAATCTCCTTGAGTTCAGGAAAAAATATCCAGATCGCTGGCCCGAACAAAGAAAGGAATTTCCAAAGGGAAATAAATTAGGCAATTGGTTCAGTCATCAACGAAAGTACTTTAAGAAAAGCCAGTTATCCGAAGAACGGATCGAACTCCTCAACAAGATCAGTTTTACCTGGGAACGAGACGATACTTGGATGCCGCAATATGAAACTCTCTTGGAGTTCAGGAAGAAATATCCAGATCGCTGGCCTGCAGAAAAAGAAGAATTTCCAAAAGGGAATAACTTGGGCTACTGGTGTAGTAACCAGCGGCGGGGCTTTAAAAGAGACTTGCTATCCAAAGAGCGGCTCGAACTCCTCAGCAAGATCGGATTTCGATTTTCTACAAAAACGATAATGACTAAACCATGGCTGTCACAGTATGAAACTCTCTTGGAGTTCAGGAAAAAATACCCAGACCACTGGCCTGCACAAAAAGAAGAATTTCCGAAAGGGAATAACTTGGGCAATTGGTGCAATTCCCAGCAACACCGCTTTAGGAAAAACAAGCTATCCCAAGAGCGAATTAGACTTCTTAACAAGATCGGCTTTACCTGGGGACGAGACGATACTTGGATGCCGCAATACGAAACCCTCCTAGAGTTCGGGAAAAAATATCCAGATCGTTGGCCAAAAACTCTCGAAGAATTTCCAAAGGGAAATAAATTAGGGTTTTGGTGCAATACTCAGCGTCAATTACTTAAGAAAAACCAACTATCCAAAGAGCGGCTCGAACTCCTCAGCAAGATCGGATTTCGATTTTCTACAAAAACGATAATGACTAAACCATGGCTGTCACAGTATGAAACTCTCTTGGAGTTCAGGAAAAAATACCCAGA
>OBEQ012659479.1_pt1 | contig 27717 bp, 25 predicted proteins | sample 1670901 | NCBI WGS metagenome assembly OBEQ01 (sample SAMEA104232315, study PRJEB22302) | groundwater metagenome | biome: forest; feature: aquifer; material: groundwater | place: USA | collected 2011-08-07 | depth 5.4 m
ATCGTTTCAAGAACAATCGGATGATCGGGATCGCAGATCGTATCTGCGGTAAAGGTGTTTTTCAAACCCACGGCAGCCGCGATCTCTCCGGAAAAAATTTCATCGACTTCTTCTCGGTCGTTTGCGTGCAAGCGAACAATACGCCCCACACGCTCTCTATCGCCCGTTCGGGTGTTCAAGAGATACGAACCGGATTTCATGGTGCCTGAATAGACACGGAAAAAACATAACTTTCCGATAAATGGATCGGCGGCAATTTTAAACACAAGGCCGGAAAACGGCTCTTTGTCGTCTTCGTGGCGCACAATTTCCACTTCGGGATCGGCAGGATGAAATCCTGTTACCGGGGGGATATCGAGTGGAGAAGGAAGATAGTCGTTGACTGCGTCGAGCATAAACTGGACACCTTTATTCTTCAACGCGCTACCACACAGTACCGGAATGACGGTACGAGCAATACAGGCCTTGCGCAACACCCGTTTGATATCTTCCAGAGAGATCTCCTGACCGGCCAAATATGCGTTCATCAAATTTTCATCGTTTTCAATAATCGCCTCTATCAAATCGTGTCGATACTTCCCTGCCTTCTCTTTCATATCTTCAGGGATATCGACCTCATCGAATTTCGTCCCCATATCATCGGTGTAGAGGTAGGCCTTCTGGGTCAAAAGATCGACAATACCCTTGAACTGATCTTCAGCGCCGATGGGCAACTGAAGAGGATGGGCATTTTTTGTGAGCCGATCGTGGATCGACTGAAGGTCAGCATAAAAATCAGCGCCGGTTCTGTCGAGTTTATTGATAAAACAAATGCGAGGAACGTTATATTTATCGGCCTGGTGCCAGACGGTCTCTGACTGTGGCTCGACACCGGCAACGCCGTCAAATACGACAACACCGCCATCGAGCACGCGCAAAGAGCGCTGTACTTCGACGGTAAAGTCGATGTGTCCGGGGGTGTCGATAATATTCAGGCGATGCCCTTTCCAAAAACACGTTGTGGCGGCAGCGGTAATAGTAATACCGCGCTCCTGTTCTTGCTCCATCCAGTCCATGGTTGCGGCCCCTTCGTGCACTTCGCCAATCTTATGTTTTTTCCCCGTATAAAAAAGAACGCGTTCGGTGACTGTCGTCTTTCCCGCGTCGATATGGGCGATAATGCCGATGTTTCTGGTTTTTTCAAGGGAATATTCTCGGGGCATACAAACAACAGGGGTTAGGGTATAGGGATTAGGGTATAGTGGGGGCAGCTCGATCCTCGCTCCTCTTCCCTCATCCCTGTATTTATTTATTTTCTTTTACCAAAGCGGGCAAAGTGAGCAAAGGCACGGTTTGCCTCGGCCATTTTATGCACATCGTTTCTCTTTTTTACCGCATCGCCTTCGCGGTTGAACGCTGCCATCAACTCGTCGGCGAGCTTTTCTGCGGTCTGCTTGCGTTTTTTTGCGCGTGTTGCAGCCAAAATCCACCGGAAAGCCAACGCGTACTTACGCTCACCGCGCACCGGAATAGGTACCTGATAGTTTGCCCCACCGACACGACGACCGCGTACTTCGATGAGCGGCGCGATGTTCTTTATAGCCGTGTCAAAGACATCGAGCGGATCTTGCTTCATACGCTCCTCGATGAGAGCCATCGCTTTGAACACAATGGTCTGAGCCGTATTCTTTTTACCGTCACGCATCACATAATTCACAAACTTTGCCACCAAGGTATTGCCATACTTGGGGTCGGGGGTGATGAGACGTTTTGGAGCTGTTTTTCCGCGCATGTGAGCAGGGGTTAGGGATTAGGGTCTAGGGTATAGTAGCAACTATTTTGCTTCTTTCTTTGGTCTCTTCGCACCGTACAGCGATCGTCCCTGACGACGAGTCGAGACACCCGACGTATCGTACACTCCGCGGACGATATGATAGCGCACACCCGGAAGGTCTTTTACACGACCGCCGCGGATAAGGACGATAGAGTGTTCCTGGAGATTGTGTCCGATACCCGGGATATATGCCGTCACTTCCATACCATTTGAGAGGCGAACACGAGCGATTTTACGCAACGCGGAGTTTGGCTTTTTCGGTGTTTTTGTCGTTACCTTCAGACACACCCCCCGCTTAAAAGGGCCGTGGACATCGGTCTTGGTACGCTTCAAATTGTTCGTAACAAAAAGCATCGCCGGTGATTTCGACTTCTTTTCGATACGTTTTCTCCCTTTTGGGATGAGTTGGTTGATAGTGGACATGACTACGAGGGATTAGGGTCTGGGGATTAGGGTATAGGTAGTAAGGAATGTCATCCCCGACCCAATCGGGGATCCAGTCACTATCGCAACCATGGGAAATAAAAAATGCCTTAATCGGCACGTTTGATTACAATAGCAACAGTATAGGGAAAAAGATATCCCCTGTCAATACAAGTATCACCAAACCATGAAAATTGTCATCCCCGAGGAGTCGGGGATCCAGTCCATTCTATAAAAAAACCTAAAAACAACCATAGCGGCTACGAAACTGTATTCGCTCTATCCTTTAATCATAGCATTTTTTAGCGAAAAAAACAAGGGCTAGCGCGACTCCGGAGAGTTGATGTGCGCTAGCCCGAGTGCCACCGTACCGGCAGGAATATTGCCCCTTGCTACTGGTCTTGTCGTATTATCCCCGGGATTGGGGATCTCTGGTTCCAGCATTTCGCTTGGGGGCTCATCCGCAACAGTCATGCGGTGACGCTTTGTAGGAGTTTGAGACACCCGTGTCTCAAACTCCTAAGGTGGAATGTACCAGCTTGGGAGGACGCTTTGTAGCGCACCCCTCCCTTGCTAGACCGCTACGGTCCTGTGGCGGATAGCGGTGTCTCCGACTCAGGTGTCCCCCGGATGCCACGCTAATGGCTAGGGACAAGAACTAAAGATACTCTCTTTTTATTTTTTGTAAAATTTTCTGGGGATAAGGTAAAAAATTTGCAAAAAAATACGACAATGGGTTAGGATGACTTCACAAAGGAGTTTGCGAAAAGGAGTTTGTGAAAATGGATTCCGCAACGGAAACCGTCTCGCAGCTTCTGCGAGAGGGAATGACCATTTCCAGAATCGTACTGGAAATGATCGACTCCGGAAGTTTTACCTTCGAAAAAATCCGAGATGTATTCATGCGTCTCGGGCACTACGTGGCTTTTTCCGGCGATGAGCATCGTGGAGGAATGCTTATCGCCAACAGCGCCGGACCTCTCGAGGTCGGCGCCACAGCCACAACCATCACGTGGGGTGGAAACGGGACCGACGATGTCCCTCACAGAAACCGCCCCGAAGAGATCTTGATCGGTGTCCTTAAGAAGCAAGGACTCTCGATCAAGGACATCGTCGCCAAGCTGGTCAAAATAGGACTCGCGGCGTCAGAGCTGCGAGAGCTGTTCAGCCGGCTTGGTGGCTACCGCATCTACGGCGGGGGCTATGGAGACCCCGAAGGATGGATGCTCGTCGGCGCTCCCGTCGACGGCAGTGACGACTCTCTCGCGAGGGTCCACTGGGGAGGAGACCCATGCGAAGATGAGGAGTCCTTCGCGGTCTTATGGAGCTAATGGAGGGATACACATCTGTTGTATCCCTCTCCCAAAACAAATCTTTACCTTTTTTAAAATAATTGCTACTATAGCATCGCTCTGAAACTGTCATCCCCGATCAAGTCGGGGATCCAGCTCACATGGATAATATTTTATTTTACTGGATTCCCGCCTTCGCGGGAATGACAAAAAGTCGACATTCTGACATTTACACTTCTAGCACTATGACAAAACTCGCATTTGATGAAGAAACGCGCACGATGAGCATCCGCTTCTCAAAAAAGAAAAGTGTTGATTCTGATATTCAAGATAATGTCGTCATTGACTTTGATAAAGATGGAAATATTGTCAATCTTGATATCCTCGATGTAAAGCTTTCCGATTTCAAAAAAATCGAACCAGTGTATGCTGGCCTCGAACGGCATCATTCATCTACTCGGCGAACAGCGTAGGAACGATGAGCACCTCCTTTTTTTTGGAGTCGCTCGAGAATATCATCAACGGGCGTTCCGCCCATTTTTATTGTTGTAAAATCAACAACTGTTTCCCACTGTTCTTCATGTTTACCGACAATCGAAGATTCTCTCATATTTTTAAAGGGGTAAATTGAGTATCCTCCCGGTTGTCACAAGCAAAAAATGTATCAATTGACTGAAAATCGGGAAGCTATTTTCCAGTACGAGCAAGATGATAAGAATATAGGGGCCCCACTGGTCGAGATACTCGGCGATACGGTCAAAGCGTACCGGCAAAAGATTGAAAAAAATCTTCGACCCATCGAGCGGCGGAATGGGAATCAGATTAAAGATGCCGAGGATAAGATTGATAACAAGGACTTGAACAAGAAAAAGAATGAGAAAATTTGACGCAGGGAAGATGGGGAAAAAAACTTTGAGAAGCAGTCCCGCGACGATAAACAGTAAAAAGTTTGAGAGTGGCCCTGCAAGCCCCACCAAAAACGCGCCAAAACGCCCGCTCTTCAAGTGATGCGGGTTGAACGGTACGGGCTTTGCCCACCCCACAACAAACGGCGACCCGGAAAGGATAAGCAGACCGGGGATAAGAATGGTGCCAACCGGGTCGATATGGGCGATAGGATTGAGCGTCAGACGGCCCGCATCGCGCGCGGTCATATCCCCTTGCAGATAGGCAGCGAACCCATGAGAAAACTCATGGACGGTAATAGCCATCAGAATGGCTGTCGCGGCAACGACAATCGGTAGAAGGTCCCCTATTGCTTGTTCCATATATCTATGATAGTGTCAATAAATCCTTTGTAGGGGTTGTGATTTTGGCACATTTCGTTGTTGGTCCGATGGCCATCGGACCGCCTAGAACTGTACTCAAAATCAAAATCCCTACAAACGTGCTGATTCAGCTTTATGATTGTTATAAAAAAATCTATGGCGCGCGAATGTGTCTTTTGTAAACGATCCTCACACAAAGCAGTAAGTAGAAGTCATTCTAACATAGGAACGATTCATCGGCAACGAGTGAATCTCCAGAACCGCTGGATAGACGGTACCCAGGTCAAGACCTGTACCAACTGCCTCAAAATAGTCAAAGAGAAGACCCCCCACCTCTTTAAGAAGGTGCCGATGACCGTGATAGCGGCAAAACCAAAAACAACCACAAAAAAGAAGTAGGCACCACTCGCCTACTTCTTTACTTCTATAAATTCTGCTAATAACTCTGGCAGTTTTTTCTTTTCCAAAATATCGTTCGGGTAAAGTTCGATTAACCGAATATTTTGTCGACAACAGAGATCGCGCTTACGTCGAATAATATCATCGTAGTCTCGCAACCCGACTCTTCCAAAATATTCAATATACACGTCACCGATCAGGAAGTCGGTTTTAAATTTTGAATAACCCGCATAAGGGGTGCTTCGTAAATGCTCTATGTCGTGTTCAAAAAGAAAATCATCGATCATTCGCTCTGCAAGAGAGTCACACATATGTCCATCACGTGATAAGTAATGTTTTGCAGAGGATGGATTTGGCGTAAACCCCGCCTTTATGATAGCTTGATTCCAACTTCCGAAGCGTAACCGAAATCCACGATAACTATTGAATTCTCGCTTCATGGGAATACGCCCATTTTTTTTATAAAAATCCTTGATCCTTTTAAGAAGCGTTGTGTTTGAATGTTGGCGCTTCTTCATGTATGGTACAAGAAATTTCCGAGCATGTTTTGCTAAAATAGCTCTTCTTTCCACTGTAAATTCGGCTTGAATACGTTGAATTCGCCTGAGTGCAATTGATTCGCGTTGTCCCTCAGTCAAAATGATTCCTCTTGTCCATAAGTCAGCGCTACCTAGACTTACCCCGAGCTCTTTGACTATCTCCCGATGCGTTCGACCGTTCTTTCGTAATTGAATTGCCCGCTCTTTTATATTTGGCAAATGACGTCTTCCGTTATTGTGCTTGATCTTTTGCATGTATTCATTATATCATACATGCATGTCGGGCTGTAGTATAAAAGCAGTACACGTGGCTGGGGGTCATGGGGCCGGGGAGCGTTACCCCGCAGCCCGACCAAAAACAATTACACCAACACAGCAAGCCGTTTGAGCACGCGTTCTTTCCCCATCACCTGCATAATCGAATAGAGATCGGGTGTCTGTGCTTTGCCCGTCAGCGCAACACGAAATATCTTCGCGACATCGGCCACGGTCCCCTTGTACTTCTCTGGCTCGGCCTTATACGCTTTCCCGCTTGCGGCATACCCGTACGCGGAGGCCATCTCCTTCATTTTCCCAAACCATTCGTCTTTCGAGTCGCTCTCGATGTACCACGCGACAAACGATTCGATACTTTTTTTGATATCGTCCGTATCGACACCAACAAGTGTCTGTATGAGTTCTTCCTTCGTCGTGTGAAATATCTCGTCGAAAAAATAGTCGATCTCACCTTTGAGGTCTGACCACGTGGCGATATCCTTGCGCGCTTTCGTCTCCCCCCCTCGCTCGATATTCAAAATCTTTTTGGTATACTCGGCGTTGTGCTCCATTCGATCGGCAAGATCGGCGTCATATTTTTTTGCCCATGCAAGACCCTGCTCATACACCTGCTCGGCCGAAAGACGCGCGATACATTCTTTGCTAATATCGTTCAGTTTTACAAAATCAAACAATGCGCCACTCGGGTTTGTCAATTTTTCAAAGCTAAGCGCAAACTCATGATTATCTGCGGATGGGTGTGCCCTTCTCCAATCCTCAAAATTTGAATTGGCAAGATTGAGCATATATTCGACAACCGCTGTCGCCGGATATCCATGTTCGTCGTAAAACGACACACTCGCCTCCGGGTCGCTCCGCTTGCTCAGCTTTCTTCTTGAGCCGCCATCCATCTTCTGAATGGGAGCGATATGCCCGTATTGCGGTGGGGTGTAATCAAATGCGGCAAACAGTTGCAAATGGAGTGTTACCGAAGACAACCATTCATCACCACGGATAACATGCGTCGTTCCCATAAGACGGTCGTCAACAACATGCGCGAGATGGTAGGTTGGCAGCCCGTCTGATTTCATCAGTACAATATCCTGATCGTTGTCAGAAAGCTCTCGCTTTCCACGGAGAAGGTCGGTCACGGCAATTTTGTCATTAAAATCCCCTGGTGATCGAAACCGAATAACAAACGGCGTTTTCTTTTTGAGCGCCTCCAGAGCGTCCTCGAGTGACTGGGTGCGACACACCGCCCATCTCCCATAATACCCGAGTCGCATGCGCCCGAGTTCTTGTTGGGTGCGCATATCTTCCAGGTACTCGTGTGTACAAAAACAGGGGTAGGCAAAGCCCCTTTCAAGAAGAGATCGTGTGTATGTCGCGTAGATGGAAGCGCGCGCGCTCTGCGTATAGGGTCCGTACGACCCGACCTCTTCACCGGAAGGCGTCTGCCCTTCGTCGACGACAATACCGTACTGTGCCAGCGATGACGCGATAAGCGCTGCCGCACCCGCCACTTCTCTTTTTCTATCGGTGTCTTCGATGCGGAGATAAAAAACCCCGCTGGACTGATGGGCAAGTCGCTCAGAAATAAGGGCGGTGTACAGCCCGCCAATATGCAGAAAGCCGGTTGGACTCGGCGCTATTCTTGTCACTAACGCGCCCGAAGAAAGCTGTCGGGGTGGATAGTTCTTTTCGATCTGCTCGATGTTTTCCAGTTCTTGAGGAAAAACGCGATCGATAATTTCTTTTGTAATGGGTATCATGTCCATACTCACTTTTTTCATTAATCTTCCTAAAACGTATCAGGAGAAACAAAAAAAGTAAAGAAGCAAAAATCTCCTCTAAACGAAAATATGCCCGCGAGGAAACACGTACTATTTCCCGCCCTGAAATGCCGTTATTCCAATCCCGATCAAAAGCGCTATGACAATGACAGCCAATACGATTTCGATGACGGTAAACCCGGCTCCACGGCGCCGCTGAATGAATAGAGAATTTCCCATATGATTATACGGATTATAGTTACAAAAGGTCATTACGCCACTATCATTGCGTAAGTATACCATAGCAACCGTGCCAATGAACATTGGTACTATACATAGTATATACTTTTCTTCCGTTTTATGCTATACTTACTGATAGGTAAGCCCTCGATTGTTAGGGGGTATTTGAGTTATCTTGTATGCCTCTCACCCTCCCTCCATCACGTGAATTTCATGACTTCGCTATTCAAGAAGATCGCCTTTTTGATTTATTGAGCACGCTTCCTCTTGCCGATCGGGCTGTCGTAAAAGAAGCGTACCTCCAGGCACGAACCGCTCATGACGCACAAATGAGAGACGACGGTACCCCCTATATCCTCCATCCGCTGCGTGCAACCATCTCTCTTATGGCCGAGTGTGGTATTAAGAATACCGACATTCTTTGCGCTATGCTGCTCCACGACGTCGTGGAAGATACGCGCGTCACTCTTGCAGCTATCGAAAAGCTTTTTAGTTCAAGGGTAGCAACACTTGTTGGCAACGTCACCCGTGCGCGCACCGTCCATCCGACCGAAGAGCGGGTTCGACACGATAAGGCGGAAAAATTTAAAAAACTGCTCGATGCTGATGAAGAGACCCGCACGATAAAATGCGCGGATTTACTCGATAACATCCGCTCGTGGCCGAATATTCCCTGCGACAGCACTGCGCGCAAAAAATTGCCTCGCTGGTTCGATGAGGCGCAGACGTACGCACTCCCGCTGGCACAGAAAACAAACGCTATTCTTTTTCAAGAAATTTCTCGTGCCTTTTCTTATGCACAAGAACAAAACGATATATGTTCACCGACCATTACTCACTCTTTAATAGAAATTTTATGAAGAAAATAATTGCTGCTCTTGCCCTTATGGCGCTGACGACCTCACTCCCCGCCCACGCCCTCTCACTCCAAGAAAAGCTTTCGGGACGTATTTTGCTCCAAGTGGAAGAAAAAGGTAAGGCGTGGTACGTCAATCCCGTCGATCAGTCCCGCGCCTATCTCGGACGCCCCGCCGACGCGTTTCGCGTGATGCGCGAACTCGGTCTTGGTATTACCACCAATGACTTACAAAAAATTGCCATCTCAGAAAGTGCCGCCGCAACCAACACGGTCTTTACAAAAAAATTGGCGGGAAAAATACTCCTCCAGGTACAAGCCAATGGCGAGGCGTGGTACATTAACCCTGTTAACCTAAAACGATACTCGCTGGGACGACCCAGCGATGCATTCAGTGTAATGCGAGGACTTGGCCTGGGTGTTTCAAATAAAGACATAAGTACAATCCCAACAGCAACAAAATATGCTGACCCTGAACAACCAGTCATACAATCACCGGCAGCATCTTCGCAGCAAACAACAACCTCAACACAATCGACATCGAATGCATCTCTTGCGGGTTCCTATCGCTGCTTTAGCTATAATGTTTCGGGCGGAGGCGGAGGCGATTGTCGACTCTTCGCGCCGATTGTTTTGGCCGCGGATGGCACCTACTCCATGTCGAGTGAAAAAGGAACCTATGGCGTAAAAGGCGACGTCATTACTCTGTCAGAATCAAAACTCCGCGGTCCGGGAAAACTCCTGGAAAGCGGCCTACAAATCCGATTTGAATACGACTACAACGGCTGGCACCACGTCATCACCTATCTCAAGGAAGGTGGAAGCACCTCATCTTCAATACCGAGCGGTGCAGAAATTTCTGTCCAGCTTATTCTGGAATACCCCGCAAAAGAGAGCGGGCTTGGCGGCATCGTTACCGTCGAGCTTGTCCCCCAAGGACAGACGGTAGATAAAGCGCCGTACAAACCAACCGCAATCGCGCAGTACGATGGGGATAGAAAAATAATCGGGTCTTTTTACAAAGCAACAAATATGCCAAAGAGCGGCATCAACTATACGGTGTATACCAACACCGGTTTCGCCGCGACCGCCGTTGGCGCGCTCGATCTGACGGCAGCAAAGACCGAGACAAAAGCAACTATTCTTGTAACGACAAGCGGTTCGTCATCGGCAACCACGAGTGAAGTGGTCCAGTCCACTGCCAAGGATATCGAAGTCGATCTCAAGCTTGTCTATCCGGCAAAAGACAGCTCTCTTGGCTCGATGAACTTTGTGACGGCCGTAAAGCAGGGCGAAGATCCCGCAACGGCATCCTATAAACCAACAACGACCGCGATCTGGGATGGCAATCGGACGATCGACGCGTCGTTCTGGAAATCATATAGCCGAATAAAAACAAAAGCGGTTTATACTATCTACGCCGACTACGGATATGGCCTGACGAATGTGGGTACCCTCGACCTGACGTCGGTCACCGCCGACCCCTATGCAAAAATAATTACCCTTCCATAAACCTATGGCAAAAAAACAATCACCGCTCCTTTTTTTTATTATCGCCCTTGGTCTTATTCTCTCGCCTTTCATTGGGAGTGTATCTGCCGCTCCAATCCCCCGTGTTGTAGTTACGCCGAGCACGCTTGCGCCTGATTCAAACTTCACGGCACAGGCGAGCGGCTTTACTCCCAACAGTACCATCACCGTCTTGCTCAATGGGCAGACCTTTGGGGTCGATCTCTATTTTAACGAAATCAAGCGAATAACAGATGGTGCCGGAAGCGCACTATTTACCGGCCACGTTCCCCCGACTGACACGGGAGTGATCAGTTTTGATTTTACCGATGCAAAAGGAGTGACTGCAAAGGGCACCTATACCGTACAAGGCGGAGCGGCGCAAAAATTTCTCTTTGGGCCATCGGTCGCGGTAACCGATGCAAATATACAGATAGGTATCACCGGCGTTGGATGGAAAAAAGATGCAAAAAAATCGGTGAGAGGATTTACCGCTGACGACCAACCCTACACTCCTGAATTTATCGACCTCTGCGCGGAGGCACCGTGCCCGGAGCGCCCCGACGCGCTCAAACTTGCGCTCATTCTTCCAAAAAGCACGGCACCCGGCATTCATTCGATACGAGTGAGTGAAGAAGGAAGTCCTGACGAGAAAGAGGCAAAAGTTGAAATACCGCTCACCGATGAAAACAAAGACAAGCAAGAGCGAACCGCGACGATCTTTTTGGTCGATCCTCCCAGTGCCACCGCCGATATTCCGTCGATCGCGGTGCGTGGCAATGAGTGGGGGCCCTACGATGAACGACGCTTCGTCAAAGCATGGCTCATCGATCCCGACACTGGCACAACCTATGACCTTACCGTCGATAGAAACTATCGTGACTGCTCATTTGTAAACACCGACAGCTCAATTCGGGGGGCATGCAAGGGAGAAGCCGATGAACTGTTTTTGCGGCTTGAAATTCCTGACGCGGTCAAATTTTTTCTTCAACCAAAAACCTACGCTATCTACGTGCGAACCGAAAAAAACATTCATGGAGCAGTACCCTTTACTCTTCTTGGGAAGCCCTCCTTTGAAAAAACCGACAAACCACAACTTGCGATCGTCCCGACAGAGGGCCCCTACGGTACGTATGCCGTACTCTTTGGTACCGGCTTTACTCGCGGCGAATTCTTAAGTGTTCGATTTGATGGAATAAAAATTTCCGTCGGCGGCGCGCTCTACCCCAACCCCGATGGCACCTTTGACAATGTGGGGCTCAGAATCCCCGCCAGTCAAACAAAGACGGATGGAAAAATAATCTCTGTCGCCCCGGGCAAACATACCATTGAGGTTTCAAATGATAATGGGCAAAAACCGGTTCGCGCGCTTGTGACGTTTACGATTATCGATAAGGCGCAAACGGACGCGGATAAGAAAAAACAAGAGCTGGAAGAGCAGAAAAAGAGAGAGGAGACGCTAAAAAAAGAAGAACAACTCAAAAAAGAAAAGGAGCAAGCGGACAAAGAGCAGGCGCGGATCGAGAAAGAACGAATCGAGCTTGAAAAATTAGTAAAGCAAAAACAAGAAGAGGAGCTGAAAGCAAAAAAAGAGAGTGAAAAAGAGCGTCTTGAAAAAGAAGAAGACGCCCTGAAGAAAAAACTCGAGGATGCGAAAAAGCTTGAGGGTCAAAAGGAGAAAAAAGTTGAAGATGTAAAAAAGAAACAAGAAGATCTTGCCGACACGTTTTGTGACCCGACACTTCCTATCACGTTTCAGCCGGGATGTATCCAAAAAGCAAAACCCGTGACAAAAAGTAAATATGAGGGTCTGCCCTGTGACGCTGATCTTCCTATCACGTTTCAGCCGGGGTGTGTTGCGCAGAAACCACTCGAACAGATGAGTCCGTTCAAAGGCAAGGAGTGCAGTACTGCACTTCCAGTAACATTTCAGTCGGGGTGTGTACCACCAACTCCTTCTTCCGCTTCAATTCAGTATGCTGTTCCCGACAGTGCAGGAAAACCCTGTTCATCCGACTTCCCGATCGTATTCCAGCCCGGGTGTGTTTCGCGAACACCGATCGCCCCGCAAAAACCTTACGCCGGGAGAACGTGTGATTCCAACCTTCCGCTCGTATGGCAGGAGGGATGTATACAACAGCAAAAACCCGCTGAAATAAGTCCATACCTTGGAAAACCGTGCAGTACTGATATGGCTATCACCTTCCAGCCGGGATGCGTATCGGCATCCACTCAAACACAACAAAAACAGACGACATCGTCTGCTTCGTCTGTTCCGCAAAGTACACCGGCAAAAAAATGTGATCAAACAGTCCCTCACTACTCTCAAATTGGCTGCGTGGAGTAAGTTTGAATTACGAACCTCAAAACTTCGAAGGCGACCGTGGGGTATTGCTTCAGGCGACCTCCACAGGCAGCGAGCACGACTTTTCGCATGACTGCGAAAATCGCTGCCGAGGACAGAGGCGGTTTCTCGCCGGAGAAACAGCTGTTCGCGTGAGGGAATACGACTATGGTCGCTCAACGACAGTTCTACGAAGAGTAACGGGGATATGAACAAGTATCTCGTAGGCAATAGTTCCGCAGATGCGCGCCATTGATTCACACGAATTGACAGCATCGGGATCTTTGCTTATCACTATTACCTCGTCCCCTATTTCTACCGGACGACCACAATCGGTGACATCAAGTGAGGTGATATTCATGCTCACACGTCCAACGATCGGACACGCTACGCCATACATAGTCAGTGCTCCGTTATTTGATAGTCGACGATCGACACCTTCCGCATATCCAACCGGCACCGTCGCAACGCGCATATCGCGGGGAGCGGTATAGGTGTAATTGTATCCTATCGACTCACCCATCTTGACAGTACGCACCGACGTAACAATGCTTTTCATTTCGAGTGCCGGCGTCACCGCCACGCCACTGGTGCGCGTGCAGCCGTACAGCCCCATACCGAGCCGTACCACATTGGAATGAATGTTTTCAGAAAATTTCGTACCCTCTGTCGCGGCACAATGAATATACCGAATATCGGGAAACACGGTGCGCACCTGCTCGACGATACTGTTCCAACCATTGATTTGTGCAAGCGCCGTCACACCCGATCCATCGGCATCGGCCATATGTGTCCCAATACCCATCAGATGAAGTGTTGGTGAACTATGGAGTATCTCAAGCGCGCGTGGTACCTCGTCGGGCAGTATCCCCTGCCGGTGCATCCCCGTGTCTATTTTCAGATGAACGGTGAGTGCCCGACCACCGGTATGCGCGAGCTTTTCAAGATCGGGAATGTTCCCGATCGTAAATGCGACATTGTTCAAGCGGCTCAAGCGAATATTTTCGGGCAGGGTGTAGCCGATGATAAGAATGGGTGTATGGATGTTCTCGTTGCGAATCATAAGTGCTTCGACATACGAATCGACAACAAAAAAAGGCGCCCCCAGATTGTCGCAAACGCGAGCTACTTCCACCAGTCCGTGTCCATAGGCGTTACTCTTGAGCACCGGAGCACACTGAACCGATGGATACGCACTGCAAAATGCAGCGTAATTTTTTTTGAGCGCACTCTCTGATACACTCACGGAAATAAGGGGTGTATACTGCGTTCGGAACTTGCGAAGAGAGCGAAAAAAATTTCGAATAATTCTTGACATTTTATACGGACATGGTATGATTAAGGTAATGGGTGGCACCTATACACCATAGGTACACGCTTGTCACAAAGAAAACCCTCGCAAGAGGGTTCTTTTTGTTGTATGCTTATTATGTGCGCTGGCACCCTGGGCCTGTGGTAACATGCCGCCCTTGACAAGCGTGCGATGCGGGTTCGATTCCCGTCAGGTCCAGTGCACATTAGGAACACAACTCATCCTTTGAAAACCAGTGTGAAACCTCAAACTCTGCTTCTTCACGATTCCCCGATGCGTGGATCAAATTTTTTACTGTTCGTTTCTCCAAAGTCGCGATAACGGGTGAATCGATCGAATAGTCGCCACGGATCGACCCGATGTCTGCCTTTGCCGGCATCGTGTTGCCAACAATCTTGCGTACCATTTCAACGGCATTGGGCCCCTTGATAACGATGGCGACCAGCGGACCCGACGTCATAAAATCAACCAGCCAATCGATTCCCATTTTCCCAACCGCCAACACATCATCGGTGCCCAGCTCTTCTTTTGGATCTTTTCCATGTTCACGGAATGCATCGATGGTGTTGTTACCGACACGAGTTAGCCACTCGGGGTTATTCGCGTTCGCCCCGTAGTGCTGCTGCATTTGCTCTTTTGTCGCCTGTACCAATTTCATCGCACACAGAATAAACCCGCGCTGTTCAAATCGTTGAATCACCTCCCCTATAAGGCCGCGATTCACGGCGTCGGGCTTGAGTAACAAAAGTGATCGTTCAAACATAGAGAGTAGAGTCAATAATTACTCATAAAATCGTAGCATAGTTTGTACGCTTTGTGAAGGGCTCCTACCAACTATGCCGTAAGATGGCCTCCGCCAGATCAAATCGATCTTCGCTTGACGGGGCACCCAGCACGATGACAATGAGGGGTTTGCCCTTTTGATCGGCAAAAAGAGCCAGATTATACCCGGCCTCAGGGGTATACCCTGTCTTACCGTAGACATTTTCCTTCGTATCAAGTAACTCGTCCGTCGTCTGTACGAAAAGATTTTTTTTCCGATTCAGAAGATGGACTGTCATAGAGCGAGTGAGGAGCGCCTGCTTTATATCCCTGGTGCCAAGCGCGACACGCGCGAGTCGATACGTGTCACGCGCCGATGCGGTATTTTCTTTACTCAAACCCGTTACGTCCTTAAACGATGTCTGGGTCATACCAAAGTTCCGCGCCTTCTGGTTCATTTTTTTTATAAACTCCTTTTCACTCATACCGGTCGACCGGGCCAGCGCTTTTGCTGAATTATTCTTTGAGCCGACAAGCATGCTTAGAAATAAATCGCGGACAGTCACACTATCACCTTTGACGAAATTGACTTTTGCCGGTTGCGTGTCATCACTGGCAGTGATCGTAATTTTTTTATCCCATACACCCTTTGCATCGAGAAACACCAGTGCTGTCATAAGCTTTGTTAGCGATGCAAGCGGAAGTGACTCACCGGTATTTTGCGCGACGAATGTATGATATTGCGTATCGGCGACAAGCAATGCTTGTGACAATCCCAGGAGGGCTGTCAGTTGCGCGTCTTCATTCTCATAGTGAAGCACGGCAAACATTCCATGGGACATACCTGCCAGCGAGCGAAAGGTTCGACCGTCACTGCGCGACGATGATAGGCGCTCCCATTGTTTTTTATCTTCGTTGTACTGATAAAGCGCCGAAAGCGTATCGCTCGACGGAGAAGCGATACCGATAGTGACCGCCCTCATTAAGAGGGGGGTGTCAGAAAATCGATACGAGTAGACGGCTGATGCAAACACCGCTCCTTTGGGGGGTGGCACAAAAAGCATGCCGCTCTCCTTCGTATATTCTTGCGCAATCCGAACGTCTGTCGGAGTCGAGAGGGCAGAAGGGGGCAATGCAAGCAGAAATGCACCTCGTTCGTACGAGAACGTGTACCCCTTATCGATGGTCTGCTGATCTACGAACTGGAAAAGCCCCGTTTGCGCCGATACGTTCGATGCAAAATAGAGAGCTCCAACGCTTATCGTTAAAAAAATAAGAATCTGTTTCATATCCATAGTATTCTCTATACTACCCTACTCATGACGATAATCAATGCTCAGAGCCCATACAAGTAGTGCTACTGCCGCGTAGGAGCAAAGAAGAAACGCGGGTGTCCACGATCCGGGATCAAGAGCGATACTCGCGTAGGGAAGCGACGCAAAAAAAGACGCTGTCTGTATGCAGTAGGAAAGGAAGCCGTAGACCGGAAGAGCAAGAAACGACACGAATGACTGGAACGAAAAAGAAAAAATTCCACCAAGGGCAAACGATGCTGCAGCAACGGTACTCCACCCAAAGCCAATAGCCATAATAAATGGAATAACCGGAACAACCAATATATTTGCAAAAAACCCAACAACGGAAAACGTCTGAAAAACAGCAATAATAAGAGGCGCGGTAAACAGCATCGCCGATAAGGTTTGCGCAACAACATCTCGTATTCCGCCCCATGCGGGAACAAATACCAATCGCGCCACCAGGTGTGGCGACAGTACGATAAGCCCCAGTGTTGCGAGACAGGAAAGCTGAAACCCAATGTTGTTCAACAAGATGCCGGGATTGAGTGCCACCATGCCCGTAGCCGTCACGAGAAGCACGGGTGTACTCTGTGAAAGACGTCCGATATACTGAGCATACAATATGAGCAACCCCATACTCCCCGCGCGGACAGTTGCGCTTGTCGCACCGGTCAAGAGGACAAAAAGTACGATACCACACACCATCACCCAAAAGGATTTTCTTCGCCCGATGCGCATGCTCGCAAATATACTCCAGAGCCCCGCGATGACGAGCGAAATATTTGATCCGGAGACCGCGACAATATGAGACAATCCTGACCGCCGAAATATATCGGCAAGATCGGTGGAGAACGACCCGTGTACTCCGATAAGAAGCCCTGCAAGTAAGTCGGATTGAGGTCTTGGAAGCCCCGCCCCTATCGCATCACCAAAAAAATTGCGGACCCTGCCGAGTACTCCGCGAAGTGAAAGCTCACTCTCTTGTCGGGCGGTGATCGCACCAAATACGCAGGTAGGTGCTGCGCCGTTTCTCTGTGCTTTTTTAAACGATGAGCAGGTCCCGCTTACCTGTTCATCGATACGGTATGCCGGAAACAACGGTACTACCACTCGCAGCGCCCCTCTCACTGCGGGATCGTGCTCGACCGCATCGAGCATAAGAACTTGATGCGCGTTTTGAAACGATGGATCTGCGCTGATTCGTCCCGAAAATGAAAAGGGGGTATGATCGGGTATAAATACCTCGATGGCTCCCGTCCGAGCAGTCACCATCATGCCAAGAGAAAAACAACCGACGACAATGCACGCGTATCGCATCCCAACCATATTCCGTCCCAAGAGCGCAACCACGCCACAAAAGAGGATCAAGACATACGCACTGAAAAAATGAACGACGCCACTCGAAAAAAGCGCAACGCCGCAAAGAAACGCTATAAGAGAGAGGCGAAAAATCTGATAGCGCGATGGAAACATGACAAAAAAACGTAAAGCGTAAAATGAAAAATGCAAAATTTATAACGTTTTGAATTTTTCGTTATCACTTTGCATTTTACACTTTACGTTTTTCACTCTCAAGGTTTGTTCTCAGATAGCTCTCGATAAACGGCAAGATATCCCCATTAAGAACCCCTGCCGTATCGGCGGTTTCGTATTCTGTCCGATGATCTTTCACGAGCTGATACGGCTGAAGAACGTACGAACGAATTTGATTTCCCCACGCCGCTTCACTGTACGCGCCACGAATACGCTGGCGCTCCTCTTCACGTTCCGCCTCTTTCAGTCGATGGAGCTTTGCCTTCAAATACCGCAGTGCCGTTTCTTTGTTCTGACTCTGCGATCGTTCATTCTGACACGTAACAACAATGCCCGTTGGCAGATGAGTGATACGTACCGCCGAATCGGTCGTGTTAACGCTCTGCCCTCCATGGCCACCCGCGCGGTAGACATCTATTTTTAATTCTTCCGGATCTATGACGATATCGGTGATATCTCCCAGATCAGGAATGACTTCAAGAAGAGCAAAAGACGTATGGCGCATTTTTTCCGCGTCAAACGGTGAAATGCGAACCAAGCGATGCACTCCCGCCTCCGCTTTCAGATATCCGTAGGCATGAGACCCTATTACTTCAAATACGGCGCTCTTAATACCCGCCTCTCCACCACGCTGTTCATCCAGAATGCGAACGCGCCATTTCATTTTTTCACAAAACCGAAGGTACATACGCAAAAGCATCTCCGCCCAATCCATCGCGTCGGTACCACCCGTGCCTGCGTGAAGCGCCATAAGGGCATTTCGCGTATCGTAAGGTCCTGAAAAAAGAGCTCGAAATTCAAATTTTGTGAACCGTTCTTCAAGCTGTGCACTATGCTGCTCCACTTCTTCGCGGAGTTCCTTTGAATCATCGTGCGATAATTCCTCCAAATCAGCGCATTCGGAAGATAGCGCGTCCCACTCCCCCACCTCGCTTTTCAGATCCGCCGTTGTTTGACTGATTCGAGCGGCAGCGCCTGAGTCATCCCAAAATCCTGGCTCATTCATCTGGGCCTCATAGTCGATAATCCGCGCGCGTTTCTCTTCGATAGAGAGTCCCCCTCGTAACTGCAAAATCTTTTCTTTAAGTTCTTTAATGTCTACCATAGTGCTATTGATTATTTCATCCGCCGGGCAAGCGCCACCTCTCTTGTATACCATCAAGTTTATTGGTATTCGTGTGATAGCGCAAAACCCTCTCTCTGCTTCCTCTGTTTTTTGGAGAGCTACAACTGTGATTTATCGTAAACTCAAGCTCGGATTCGTTATTCCATTTCAATAATTGAATTGAGGATGCAGTATAGGAGGAATCTTCAAATCCAGTAACGGGCTTTAGGTTGGCGGTTTGAAGATCCATGATGTCGAGATATGCCCCGCTATTACAAGAACCTGCAGAAAATTGAGATAAAATGGCTGTCTGCGATCCTCGGGGTGAAAGATAAAAATTCAGAGAGGAAGCAAGGATGTCTTTCGCTACAATAACTAATGCATCGTTGTCAGCATTATAGCGAAAGATTATCCACCCACAATTACTCACGCCACATGTCCACGACGTTGCTATTGAAAAAATGAATACATGTGAGGGGTGTTCTATAACATCAGGACCGATATGAATAAGCTGGTCGTCACGTTGTTCAATAGGAACTTCCGTGAGCTCATTAAGCCGCAACCGAGAAAGAAGGAAATGCTTCACCTCTTCTTTCCGTGAGTCAAAAAAATAAATCCATTTGCCTTCCTCGTCGGCAACCACTGTCGGGAAGGAATAACTTGAGGAAAGAAGCGCTTCATGTTCTGAGACAATTGGCTTGGAATGCTCATACTCCTGGTAGGCAGTGTTACCCTGTACGTAAAATGGAAGTACAAGAATAAACACTATAATCATAGCTAATATTTTCCATGGTCTCTTTTTTTTCTTTTCTAAAAAGCATGAAACATGACGGTGCGCCTCTTCTCGCTTACTCTGCGACGGAATATGGTCGTATGTCAATTTCCCTTTTGTGGGGATATATCCTTGACCCGCATTATATGCTGCGATTAGTTTCTCGGTCGCCTGTGGTGTACCTTTATAAAATGTATCGTAAAGCCATGCAACATATCGCATACCGGTTAAAACGTTTTGCGTAACATCAAAAACATCATTGATTACATAATGATATTTTCCTGTATTTTTTTGCACTTGCTGTATCGCAGGCTTCGTGAGTTGAAAAATCCCCTTCGCCGCAATTGGATCTCCGTTGTTGTCTTTATCTTCAAAATCTCGGGATGTCGCATAGGACTTGTAAAGCGACTCACAACCAGCAAGAGCCAGCACAACGTCTTGATCAATATTTAATTCTTTTGATTGCTTTTTGATTAGAGTAACGACCGCGCTCCTCTCCTGACCGTGTATCTCAACAAAGGAAGAGTGGATATATCCATTCTGGCCGTTCCAACGAACTTTGTGCCAAACATATGAACGTGATGGTATCCATTCTCCAATTACTCTTTCGTCTATAATTTCCACTACTTCTCCATTCTTCAATTTTGCAATTTCTCTGTCCTTCGTTCGTGGTCCTTCGCGCAAGTGCACAAAATCTGTTTGCTCAATATCCTGATAGAGCGCAATCCGTCCCATAACCGTCTTTGATGTCTTCGAAAAAACTAAAGAAAGTACTTCTATCGTCGGGCTTCCGTCCGCTATAATATCGATTCGTGATGAATGTGTATTATTCTCAAATTCTTTTTTAAATGTCTTCGATGAACCACGCAGTGAGTATCCACACCAATACCAATCTTTATGGGTAGTATTGTTTTGATCTTTTTGCTTTTTCCTGTCGATAATGAGCTGTATATCATCATCGTCACTATCAGAAACCTTCGCCTTTGCAGTAATCAAAACTGAATCAAAAAAAATTTCTTCAGCCGCCAAAAATACCAACCATGGAATCCTATCCCTTTTTTGCGATAAAAGATTCTGCACTGTTACTGTTGAATCCTGTATTAAATAAACTCTTATTTCTTTAAGAATTGGTGCTCCATGCACACTAAATGAGATTGAAGAGTCCCCCCTCTTTAACTGCGAGATAAAGTATACCGTTTGATCGGTACCATTCAATACATTCCCATTCCAGAGATCATTGGCGCGCAGTTTTTTATCGTGGGGAGGCGTATAAATTTCCTTGGCATTAATCCTCACGGTCATACTATCTTTATTAAAAAATATCCGACGAAAGGTATTTTGCCACCAGCTCTTCGCAGATGCGGTGATTTCGAAAAGATAGCTACCATCCTTCTCAAGGTCAAAATGATCATCGAATGACCCTGTAAGAATTTTATTATATGATCGGTGGGTGATGAGATTCATACCACAGTATTAAAATCAACGGTCTAACAACGTTTTTACGAACATCACGAAAAAAACAAATTCCTCTAGCTCTTTATCGGTGACTGTAAACATTCCTTCGTAAAGATCCCTATTCCTTTTTTGTCGAATCACGTTACCCATGACCGCTATATCTTCATTATCGGTTAGCTTGCTTAGTTTTTCAAGGATTTTTATATGGTGCCCTGCAGCACTGCGCACTCGATACCCCTCTCTGGCGATGCGATACATGCCTATTTTTATTAATGCGTCATACGAAAATTTGAAAGATATTTCCGGTATCACTGATTCCTGTGCAATCCGCAAATCTCGCATCGCGCTTTCCAGTAAAGAATCTATCTGTGCTTGAGTAAATGAAAACTTCTGAAATGCATCAGTTTCAAAATGTATGATCATACAATTCTTTTCACTCGCCCTTTAAATACCTTTAAAATAAAGGGGTCCCCTTCTCTCCTCTTTCGAACAAGTTCAAGGGGTCCCATGCTCATAATATTAATGACGCGATGAATTTCACGCTGAAAAGGATTGATTGCCTTCTGAAGATCCATCTCACTGTGTGTGCCAACAACCAAGAGATCGACATCGCTTTGCTCATCCATTGACTCGCTAACGTATGACCCAAAAAGATATGCCTCAGAGAGACCCTTCACTGTACGCAAGATACGAACAAGTTCATATTCGAATCCCGCCGACGCAAAAAAAAGCTTCTTAACCTCATCAAGGAGCGGGTATTTTTTTGAGAGCGAAAAATAGCGCTGCCTTCCCGAAAACTCACTTACCAAGATTCCCTCCTTTTCCAATTCCATGAGTTTACGATGAACATTCTTTTGATCCTCATCAATAGTATTGGCAATAGCCGAAGCGTACTGTTTTTGAAGTTGGTTCAAGAAAAAATAATTAAGAATTTTTCTTGTAACCTTTGATTTGAATGAAATCATATGGTTATATTATACCATATACATGGTAAAAGTATACCCCAACCGCTCGAATATTACTCACGAAACAAAGGGCTGATTACTTCTGCTCCTTAAACTCTTCCAGCTTTATTTTCACATCGCGCGTTTTTCCGCCGGAAAAGACCTTGACGGTAATCTCATCGCCGGGATTAAACTGCCCGATAGCGTTGGATAGCGCATGTCCTTGATCGATTTTTTTTCCATTCAATTCAAGAATAATATCACCATCGTGGAGTCCCGCTCGATCCGCCGGCCCGCCCGGGATAACACCGAGGAGTTTTTGTTGTGAATCACCAAGGATAATGGCACCATTGCTGACGGGAAGATTGTTTTTCTTCACATATTCCTCATCGATCAAACTATAGCGCACGCCGAGCCATGGCCGGATGATTTTTCCAAATTTCTTAATACTCTCAACCGAGCGCTTGGCAACGTTAATAGGAATAGCAAATCCGATAGATTGCCCAGAGCGATTGACGGCGGTATTGATGCCAATCACTTCTCCGCGCAGATTCAGCAGCGGCCCTCCTGAATTTCCCGGATTGATCGCCGCATCGGTTTGGATCGCCTCCTGGATAATTTCTGACCCACCCGTACCATCACTCGCTTGGACCACTCGGTCAATGCCGGAAATAACACCGCGGGTTACGGTATTTTTGTATTCACCCAAGGTATTACCGATAGCAATGGCGGTCTGCCCCTTTGCGATGGTGTCTGAATCACCGAGAATCAATGGCGTCAAATCCTTCGCATCTATTTTCATAATCGCGAGATCGTTGATAGGATCTTTTGCGAGAACTTTTGCCGAATACTCTTTCCCTTCATTCGTAACGACCGTATAGTCAGCCGCGTCATCGGCAACAACGTGTTTATTCGTCAAAATCATGCCGTTTGCGGAAATAATAAATCCCGACCCTCCCCCGATTTTTTGCTTTTGGGGTTTTTGCTGTTCCTGATTTTTGTTTTCTGTATTGTTCTGTTGGGGCGCCTGTCTCAATTCAAACGGGAATCCAAGATTATTAAAGAGATTATCAAACGGGAAGACGTCCTGACCGGTCTTCTGATAAACCTGCGAGATATCTTTGCTAATAATAATACTCACTACCGACTGCGAAGATTTTGTTACCACCTCAATTGTCGCTTGCTCCTCGCTGGACACGGTTCCATCGGTGCCTGTTGACGCTCCACGAGGAAGTGGGGACGCGTCTGATTTTGTCAGCGCCTGAAATGTTGCCGCTCCCCCCAATGCGCCGCCAAGAATACCGACACAGAAAATAAGAAATACGATACCGAGTGAATAGGGCTGCCCACATGTTTTTTTACATTCGCTTTTTGATGGTGTTTCGTCAATCATACATATCGCTTATATAAATTATTGTTGTGCGGAGCGCAGATCAGCCAACGACCGTCTCGATTTCATAAAATCAATTGTCTTACGCAGTCCATCTGCAAGGAGCACAACCGGGAACCATCCAATATCGTTTCGAATTCGCGTGGTGTCTATAGCACGACAATACTGTTCCCACACGCTTGAAAAGAGCGCGGCATCTCCGTCCGGTTCTGCTCGTGTCACGCTCGATGATGAGCCCGTATACTCGATAATTGTTTTTACGATTTCATCGAACGTGTAGAGGGACGATTGGGCGCAATTAACAACCATACTCTTGTCAGTCGCCATAATTTTTTCGAGCGCGTCGACAGCGTCTGAGACAAACAAAAATGACGCCCGTGTTAGCCGTGGAGAAAGAACGATCGGCTCATTATGCAGCGCCCGTCCTATTGTGTCGGGAATAAAACGTCCGTCGCCAAAATGCATGGGGGGGCCAAATATATTATGAAGACGCACGATTTTCGTCTCCAAACTATAGAGGCGCTGATATGTGGCTACCAGTGTTTCAGCAGTGCGTTTTGCCTGCGCGACCACAGCCATCGGCGTGAGATACTCAAGGGGGCCATGATATTCTTCACTCAGCGCAGCGCTGCCATCACTGTCCCCATACACGCTTGTATCCGATGCGAGAAGAAATTTTGCCCGATACTTGAGCGCGAGATCGAGCATGTGTTTTGTCCCCTGAGATGCGAGCGTCAATACTTCGACCGGAGAGGAAAGATAGACACGAGGAGAATCGGGGCCCGCGAGGTGATAGATCTCCTTAATGCCCACAAACGCTGTTTTGAATTTCTCGGCCGCTCCGCCAACAGTAAAATCGAGCGGCTCGGTACTGTCGTGACGAATAAATTCAAAATTCGGGTGGGCCAGGAGATGGTCGATATTTTCCTCCTTGCCGGAAAAATAATTATCGACGCAAATAACATTATATTTCTCCCGCCCCAGTAAAAATTCGCAGAGTGCCGACCCGACAGTTCCGGCACCGCCGGTTACGAGGACATTTGCTCTTTCAGTTATTTTAGTATTCATACAGCTGCTCATTAGTTAATAGTATGTTTTGATATTCTGTGAAAAAAAACAATAAAATTACAAATTCGAAATCTCAAGCTCCAAATAAATCTCAAATCATAAATACAAAACAAAAAAAAACGATCGAGTTGTTTTGAATTTTAAGCATTGTAATTTATTTGTTATTTGTAATTTTGAATTTGGTGCTTGGAAGTTTGTATCGCCGAGAACTCCAAGAAACTGCTAATAGACAACGCCTATAGTATATCCCGCTCTCTCCTGGGATGGTCTTGCAAAAAACGTGCCAATAACGGTGCCACCCCCATCGATAATCATAATCTGTGCCGGGGCACGAGTTCGAGGTACGGCAAAAATTTCCTGCCGACTATTTCCATCGAGGTCGCCAATCGCGAGGGATAATCCCCTGTCGTAGCTGCTTCCATACGGGAATAGAGATCGTGACAGAACGCCAAGAGAAGAAAATATTTTTAACTCACCCTTTCCCGCGCGGGGCGCGGTAATAATTTCCTCATCTCCATCACCATCGACATCACCGACAACAAACGAAATATCACGGACGGTGTTTTTCGGGTAGGCAAGAAACTGCGTGCGCAGTACGCCATCTTCATTAAATACGCGGACGTCGCCACCGGTAATAGCGGTGTCGAGTGGGGACACGACGATATCGTCTTTCCCGTCGTTATTCACATCGCCGAGCGCCACCGTGTATCCTCCGCGAAGATGGGGGTCGTAGGCGAAAAAACTTTTCTTCAGCGCCCCGGAAAGAGTAAACACCTTGATATGGGCACCACCGCGCGATGCGGGCGTCGTGACGATTTCTTCCTGCCCGTCACCATCGACATCACCGATAGCAACATTCACACCACCACGAAACTTTTTGTCATACGCAAAGAATTGCGATACGAGATTGCCGGCCCTATCAAATATACGAATGTGCGGTCCACCACCGGGACCCGCGGCAAATACTCGATACCCGTTTTTTGATGAGGTAACGAATGAATAGGTGGGATGATAGGGCGCAAAGGGAAAAAATACCGTTTCGCGCTGCACTGTTTTTCCATTGCGATTAAAAAGAGAAAGAGGCGTACCCCCTCGCGCGTCCACGACACCAATCATCGGCTGCCGCTCATTATCTTCTTCTTGCATGGAGTTTGAGTCCTTGGAAAATTCGATCGCTGCGCGCACCAGTTTGTGAACATTAAGCGCCCCGCATCCAAGCTTATCGGGGAAAAAAGGATTCAGCGCGTCGATGTTGTCACAATTTTTCCGGAGCAATGTACTCACTTGCGCGGGTGTTAAAAATGGATTGACCGACTTGACCAACGCAATCGCCCCACTCACCATGGCAGTTGACAACGAGCTGCCCGACCACCCCCCTCCATAAAAAACATCGAATCCTGTTCGTTCATATTTGACGACCTGTGTCGAAAATATATCCGTTCCGGGAGCCATAATATCGATACACGGTCCGTAGCTTGAAAAGGGTGCTTTTTGCCCTAACGAATCGATCGATCCCACACTAATAACGTTTTCTGAAAAATCGTAACAGGCCGGGTACACCGGATGGTTTGTCAAATCGATACCATGCCCGTCGCTCTGATCGTTCCCCGATGCGGCAACGACAATAACACCCGCGTTAGTTGCGCGCATAATCGCCGATCGTAAAAATGGACTATCTGAATCACCGACAAAACTCAAATTAATGATGTCGGCTTTTTTCTTTACCGCGTAATCGATTGCGCGAACGACCGTGAATACATCGCCATCTCCCTGGTTGTTCAAAACGCGAAGCGGCATGATGGTGCTTCGCCACGAAATACCGGTAACGCCAAGGCCATTATTCCCTCGAGCGGCGATAATGCCGGCAAGAAGCGTCCCATGCTGAATACCCGCGACGAGAAAATCACCACCAAACTTTGGGCTTGGGTCGGGAATATCGTTAATAAAATCCCATCCGTTTATATCGTCGATAAATCCATCGGCGTCGTTATCGAGTCCATCGCCCGGTATTTCATCGGGGTTCGTCCATACTCCTTCGCGGAGATCGGGATGCGTAATATCCATCCCCGAGTCGATCACCGCTACGACGACTTTTGACGAACCGGTAGTAAGGGACCATGCCTCTGACGCGTGAATTTGTGATAAATATGTTTGGCGAGAAAAAAGCGGATCGGCAGGAGTAACATCCTGAATACTTTGCGCGGAAACGACAAATGGGGCGGGTACCCCGCCTCCAAAACATACCAAAAAAATTACGACAAGCACTAAATGCGTCCTTCTCATAGTACCTCTAGTTTACCCTGTATTTTACAGCTTATCAAGAGAAGGATGCCGCCCAGCATCCTTGTCATCCCCCGATGGCCATCGGGGGATCCAGTCAAAATGTTCCTGTGCCGGCCTGTTCAAGCGCCTGAACATGATTTTTTGCGTTTTCGTCGGTAGGATCTTTTTGTAAAATCGCTTTCCAGTACAGAAGTGCGGTGGTGTTTTCTCCTTGTCGTTCAAGAAAGTTCGCGTACGGTCGCATTAACGTGAGGGCGCTCCCCCCGCGCACCAATCCTTCGACATAGATACCATTCGCCTGTTGGGGGTCTCGCAGAACACGCTCCATAATTATGGCAAGATGTTCATACGATGTACTATTTTGCGGATCGCGCTCTATGGCGGTACGCCACGCATCCAGCGCGTCAGAAGGAAGAGCAAGTGTCTCGAGAAGAGATGCTTTGCGAAACAACGCTTCTTTATTCTGTGGATCGTGCATCAATACGGTAGAGACATATTCATATGCCCTTGCGTGATGTCCCAATGCCTCGAGCCGCTCGCCTATCGCAAGAGTAAGATCGATAACACGATCGTTTGCGCCTTTGAGCTTTTCTTGAGCGATACTTTTTTGCAGATTTTTAATATCGTCTCGTACCTTATCTTGTTCTTTGAGTGGGGATTGCGGAGATGGCACCATATGCATGACGTATGCCTGACTTTTCAGAACAGTGCGCAAAAAAAATGGAGCGGCAAACCATGCCCCGATAAGGAGTAATACCCATACAGTAAAAAGGATGGCTGTTTTTTGTTTTTTCGAGATTGACTCCATAGTCACACTAGTATACCCGACCAATCTAAATTGTCAAAAGACCTTATAATAAAAAGAAAATCCCCGTTTCCGGGGATGTTTCTTAGGGGGTGACTATCTATCTCTGAATAATTTATGGCCGAGAAATTATTCTTGTATCATTTTCATAGTTCTCCTCATTCACCCGGTAGGGATGAGGGCCATTAATAGTGAGGCGGAGTTTGACGGCTGTGCTGGGTGGGGCAGAGTTTACCACTGTGAAGGTCTCGGAGTGGTTGGCAAACACCGACTTGTCCAG
>OBEQ012720727.1_pt1 | contig 27697 bp, 27 predicted proteins | sample 1670901 | NCBI WGS metagenome assembly OBEQ01 (sample SAMEA104232315, study PRJEB22302) | groundwater metagenome | biome: forest; feature: aquifer; material: groundwater | place: USA | collected 2011-08-07 | depth 5.4 m
AAGTATGCTACAAAAGCCGGTTCGGGTCCATCACGGTCGACTGCGAGAAGTTCATGGAATCAGCTGTGTACCGCTCGAATATCCTCGACAATCTGGACGCCTCGGACAAGGAAGAAGGATTCCTGCTCAGGGCGGTCCTCAAGGATGGCGTTGCAGGGTCAGTGGCGTCTCAGACTTCCGACCTCGGTTACTTCCCCCTCGACATCACGGTGAACGGAGAGGCCATAGCGAAACGCGACTTGTCGGCTGAAAGCAGGCAATACAGGTGTACCGCGGTTCTCAAGAGGGAATATGAGGGCAATGACATCTATATCAGGGTGGGTTCTTCTTTCTCTGTCAACCCTTCGTTTATCAAAGACAAGATCAAGGTGATTTGGTACGGCATTCCGATAGGGGGGGACCCATACTATATCGATGTCTTCATAGACGTGAAGAACGGATCACCGCTTACGCCGGTCCTTCCTTATCGTCTGACTATCAAGGAGGACCAAAAACTCAGTGCGCTCTGCGATTTTCTGCGCAAAACGGTCGCAGACTACTGTATCCAGCAGATCAACGACCCGGCCACCACAGACACTTCGACACTGACGGCATTGATGCAGGTTATGGAAAATGTCGGCGCTCAGGAAGAACTCGACAGACTCGACAGGTTCTATGTGGATATCGACGAGCCCCATCACCGGCTGATCGATCCCCTCGGGCACGAGGAAATAATCAACAGGAGCGATCCCTCACCTGTAAGTGGGGTGCTCTCGACGATCGTGGTGAAATACGTGACGAAAAAAGGGATGAAAAGAGAGCTCTATGACGAGGCCCCGGATGAACTCGTTCTCCCCCAGGGCGCCATCAAGGAGGTAACGGCTCCCCGCGTGCATCCGTCATGGTTGAAGGTCGTCACGAAGGAGCACGCGCTTCTCATCGCCGGTGAGGAGACGCTGAGTCACCTGAACTACACCTGGATAAAGGCCCGCAAAATTGTTTGCTCCGAGAGGCGGATTCAGACTGTCGCCATGGTCGATTCATGGGGAAGCGGAGAAATATTCTTCATGGAAGATCCGGCGCGGGTCGATGAGATCAGCGAGGCCATATTCGAGGGCATGCTCTATAACGAAGATGGCGATTCCTACGACACCCAGCAGTATGAGTTCGAAAAAGAGATTACGGAGGACATCATGCGGCTGAAGGGCGCCTTTGAAAAGCGGACCCTACTGGATGGGCTGAGAATCACGGGACTGGACGTGTCCCGAGTCGTCAGTATCGCCTTCAGGGGCAAAAAGATGACGGTGAAGCTCAAGGGCGGGGAATCTAAGACCATACTGCTTGCCGCGGCTTAGCCGTCTGCGCATCTTGTCTTGCCGGTCGGTCCTGCCTTTGGCAGACGGCAAATCGTTACATCATATTTTCAGGAGGATGTTATGTTGATAGATTTCAAGGAACTCTCGAAGTTGCTTCCCGAGGCGGGAAGCCTCTCTCTGAGCGTAAAAAAGAGCAAAGGCGAGAAGCTCGATATTCTCTTCAGGGTAAAACACGATCTCGGGCAGGTGAAGAACAACTCTGCACGGGTCTCCGAGGAGGGAAAACAGATCGAGGCCGCAACGAAGCTTCTTGAGCAGCCCTACGCCTTCTCGGCGACCGCAGAAGAGCTCAATGCGAGCTTCGAGGAGAGGATAAAACAGCCGGTCGAATCCACGAGGTCTCTCGCGGAGTTAATCACCGACAGGACGAAGGCCCTCGATGAGGCCGCCAAGTCCATAAGGACTACGGCCTCAAAGGCAAAAACTCCCGAGAAATCAAAAGTTACAGGGCAGGCAGACGCAGCAGCCAGGACCGCGGAAAAGGGCGCAAAGGAAGAGCCTCTCATTGGCAATCTCTTCGGCTCGGTCGGGATGGAGACGGGCAAGGAGGAGGCGGGCGACAAGTCCGAAAGCAAGTCCGAAAGTGCGGCATCCGCCTCTGCCGGATCTTCGGAACAGGAGCAAGGTAACGCCGGGGAAGACTCGGAATCGGATGACGCCGAAGAGAGTATAGAAGAAGAGCAGGAGGCCGCATAATGGAAAAGGCGGGCACCCTGAACCAGTTACCGAGAAAGTTTCTTTATAACAACATGACGCTCGATGATGTCTCCGGCACGCCCGAAGATGCGCTGGTCTTCTACGCAGATTTCTATACCGATCTCTCAAACGGCGTGGTCGAGGGACCTGAAATCAAGGACGGTTTCATGGTCTACACCTTCCGAAAGGCCGTTGACACAAAAGGCAATACAAATACAAATGATGATGTTCACTTCGAGCTCATGGCCGCCGTGGTCCGCGCCCTGGACGATACGGGAGAGTGGGAGCCGGACGAGGCAACGGAGATCCCGATCGAGGAACTCGGGGTGATCTGATATGAATCTGCCGAAATTCAACCGGGTGCCTATGTCGCTCACCTTTTGGACGATATTCGCCAGGCGGTATGCGGCGGCCCTGTCTTCTGCGAAGGAGCTCTATCTTTCACTCGGGGGACGGAGGTCCTCCGAGTGCATGGGTGAGAACTCCTCCCTGGCCGTCTGCGAATGCGCAATCGAAAAACTGCTTTCCAGGGCAACGAAGGGCAGGGAGATAAGGCGATGGACATCGGAGACCTCGCCCATGGATCCCCCGTTTGCCCTGGTTTCTTGCAATGTCGTCAAGGGCGCTTTGCTGGAAGCCATACTCAATGTGGATTTCCACATCTTTTACGTCTTCTATCTGGATTTTCTCGATCGTCTCAAAAAGAAAAGGCCGGAGACTTACAGACTGGTCCGTCTCATTGTCAGGGGGATGAGCTCCTACATGCCTTGTGAGACCACTGCGAACATTTCCGAAAGGAGGTTCGATATGTACTCGGACGAACTCGACGAGCTTGACGCGGCAGGGGAGCACGAAGCCGTAAGGGAAATAAAGCGGGAGCAAAGAGAGTTCCGCAGGCACGTGAAATCGCTCAAAATCACCCTGGCGCTCTTCATCCGGAAACTGAAGATGAGGTACAAGAAGGCTTCGGTATTGCTCAGGCCGTGTGAGGAGAAGTGGGTCAAAATCGCGATCGAGATGTTCGAGCATGCGCTTGCTGCATGGGACATGGAGTACCGCTTCGACGACGCTGAGGACGTCGACAGAATCGACTTGAACTGCTGCTTTAACCTCCTTTGGAAGGAAGGGAGCTATATATCCGACTCGACTCTTCAAGAATACGAATATTGTGAGGCTATGGGTCCCATGGTAAGGGTTGTGGTCAAATCCAAGGCTGACGTTGAGAAGTTTGTCCGTCTCATAAGGATGCACTACCTTCTCGCAAGGTTGCTGAGCACAGGAGGTCGCACATGGCGTTGATACCACTCAAAACCCTCGACGAACGTCGGTATGACGCCACCACCGCACTGATACTGTATTCGCTGAGGCGCGGAAGCGACGAAAGTTATCTGTCCCATGATGAGCAAGGCCTGCAAAATTACGTTACCCTTCACCGCATTGAAGACGGTGCCGTGCTGGAGGGCAAGCCGATCACGAAAAAACAGCTGCTGCGACTCTGCCAGTCGGTGATGCCTAAGCTGAAAGCCAAGCCGATCTATCTGCCGCCCGAGGTGTTGTCTTACAACTCAATTGACGGCTCGGTGATGGTGTGGTGGAGGCCCGCGGGGATGCAGACGATCTTTTTTTCAAAAGAGATGAAGATCAAAAGCGGGAAGGCGCCGCTGCCGCCCCTAGTATTCATCTTCACCCAGGGCTCGATCAGGACCGTGGCGCTAAAGAAAGACAGAAGGCCGGACCCCGAGACGGACGTTTATTTTACCCCCTTCTATAACGACGGCTGCATGGGAAACGCCAAGGTCCCGATCTCGGTCACCGCAAAAGAGACCCGAGACCTGGAAGAGCTCTTCTTTCAGGGGGCATTTACCTCACACGTGACGCCCACACTGGAAGGCATAGACGGCCAGAGGCTGTGGAGTGGCCTCACGAGAAGCGGTCTCACCGAGTTTCCGTACGACTGCTTGAAAAAGAGGGGCAAACTGAAAGACATAATCCAGGAGGAATGAATGACTAAGGACGAAGTGGTAAGGAAACGGTTCCCGACACTTATGACGCCCAGGGAAGAGCCGCTGCCGGAATGTCCTGTCGGTGAGACGAGGTTCCTGATGGCCGCAGACGGGTTGTATCTGGAGACGAACCAGCCATGGGGCGGGCTTATCAAACGGCTATGGAGTCTCTCCCGAATCAGGCCTCTTCCCTACGGGACGGTGGAGGAAGTAGACGGGTTTCTGACCACCTTGCAAAGACACATCATGCCGGTAATATCAGCTTGCATGATTAAGGAAGCCGCTACATATGCCCGTGACGGAAAAGAGTGGGCCGGGCTTGTCATCTGGGACGACGGAGGGTGTTACTACCTTCCGGTCCCCTTCAAGGCTTCCTGCTTTCGCGCCGAGGAGATCCGGATGCCCAGACTGCCCGAAGGCCACTGCATAGTGGGCGACGTCCACAGCCACCACAGGATGGCGCCTTCCTTCTCTCCTACTGACGATTATAGCGACAGCATGGGGACCAGGATATCCGTTGTGCTGGGGAATTTCAGGGAAGGGGAGGACGGCCCGGGGTTCGATTGGAGGGCCCGGTACTGTGTCCAGGGGTTTATTTTTTCGGACGACATTACTTGCTGTCTGGAGGCAAAGGAAAATGATGCAACACTTATCGACATTATCCTTTAGGCATTACCTTGATGCTTCCCTCACGATGCCTAATGCGCCCGTAGGCGTTGCGCTGATCGGCGTGGGGGGGAACGGCGGCCCTGTCCTGACCGAGCTGGCGAGGATGCATGTCGCCCTTCGCGCACTCGGTCATGCGGGCCTGCACGTATATGCTTTCGACGACGACAGGGTAGAGGAGCCAAACATTGGGAGACAGTTATTTTCACGCGCCGAGAAGGGCCGCAACAAGGCGGAATCTCTTGTGACGAGGGTCAACTGCTTTTTCGACCTCAGGTGGGAGGCATACCCGTGGAGAGTGGACAACGACAACATCGGCGAACTGGCAGCGCTCTGCAGGCGCAGAAATCTGAAAATAATCATTACCGCGGTGGACAACGCCGAGACGAGGTTGCTGATCTGGAACTGCCTAAGACATGTCGGCCCCTTCTATTATCTTGATATGGGCAACTCCAGAGAGACCGGCCAGTGCATCCTCGGCGTCCTGGGCGGCGCGATCAAGCAGCCAAGGCGGCCGGGCTGCATCGGATATCTTCCAACCACCGTAGATTTGTACCCGGACATTGCAAAACAGGACAAGGAGGAGAGGCAGGGGCCTTCCTGCAGCATCAAGGAAGCCCTTGAAAAACAGGATCTTTTCATCAATCGCATTGTGGCTGAGTTCGCGGTCGAGCTCCTGTGGAAGGGATTCAGGGAAGGATACATCGCGGTGCATGGCGTCTATGTGAACCTGAAAACGATGCATGTCCGGCCGCTACCTGTCGATCCTGCGACATGGGAACGTATGGGCTGGGCCTACAAAAAGAGAAAGGCCGCGGCAGGGAAGGTTCTGAAAGCGGCGTAAGAGAACCGAAACTAATCCATGATCAGAGGAAGGAGTCAACAACGATGAAGAGAAAGTTTGACGCATTTGAGGTCCATCCGGTCAAAAAGGTGGACGGGGGTGACTCGCCCTATGACTGCTTTGAAGAGTGTGAAGAGGAAGATCCCGAGCTTTATGCATGGGCGGTTTACGGCCATGTCCCCGATAAAGGGCCTGAGTGCCTCGCGGATTGTCCTTCGAAGGAGACGGCGGAATTGGTGAAAGCGGCCCTGGAGATTGCCTGCCTCAAACACGAGTCTTTGGTCTCTGCGGCAACGACGGTGGTAAGCAGATGGGAAAGCGGCGATCTGGCGGACGCGGTACGTAAGCTCGATGCCACACTCAAGCGGTAATGGACTCAGCGGTAACGCACCGCTTCAAAAAAAGCGGTGAAATAACTTTCGGAGGCAAGAATGATTAAGGTACCTATCGCTTTTGTCGCCAAGATGCTCAATACCACGATATCGAAGGCGCAGAGGAAATTCGGAGGGAAGGGACATATCGAGATTGAGGAACTCATCGAATGGGTAGAGATGCATTCCGCTAACGTCAACTATCGGCACTGGATCGAGATGATCGAGAAACTCGAAAAGAACCTTGCAAAGGAGATAACAGGGAAAGCATAACCACGTGAGAAAGAATCATCAATGTAATATGTCTATAGATTAACAAGAAAGGAGGTCGGGAGTGGATAAGGATCGGATATTAGATCATCTGTCGCCGCAGGACATCTATGGAGCTGACCTTAAGAAGAATTCAAAAGGGTTTGTCATGCGCTGCCCTTTCCACCGGGACACAGCTCCTTCTTTTCAGGTCTACGAGGACAATAAGTCCTTCAACTGCTTCGGGTGCGGCGTGGGCGGGTCGGCCTTCGACTTCATCATGAAAAGAGAAGGCTTAGACTTCCTAGGTGCCCTGAAATATCTTGCGGGCAAGGCTGGTGTCAATTGCCAGGAGGCGACGCATCCATATGAGAGGCTCTTTGACTTGAACAAGGCCGCGCAGGAGATATATACAGACAATCTTCTCAACGGCAGCTCTGAAGCCCTCAAGTATCTCACTGAAGAAAGAGGCCTCACCATGGAGAGCATCGAGGGATTCAGGATGGGCAGTGCCAATGGGGTCTCCGTCATACCGGCTCTAAAGAGCCAGGGGTTTGGCGATGAGGAGATCCTTACGGCCGGCCTTGCCTATAAAAAGGATAAGGATATGAGGGATCTCTTCAGAGTCAGGATCATATTTCCTATCATCAAGGGGGGCAGGGTTCTCGGATTCGGCGGAAGGATATTCGGCGCAACCGAAGGGCCAAAGTACCTTAACTCTCCGGCGACCCCCATATTCCAGAAAAAAAGGGTGCTCTACGGCCTCGACTCAAGTTCCATTCAGGCGAAGGGCTACGCGATACTTGTGGAGGGGTATCTTGATGTGATCACCTGCCACCAGCATGGCTATAAGAATACAGTATCGCCACTGGGAACCTCCCTTTCGGAGGAACACGCCGGGCTCATCAGGAGACATACCGAGACAGTCGTTCCGCTCTTTGACGGGGACAACGCCGGCAAGATCGCAGCGGAAAGGACCGTAAAACTCCTATTTGATCAAAGGATGATGGGTTCGGTAGTTTCCCTGCCCGAGGAGGAAGACCCAGACTCTTTCCTGAGAAGCGGAAACTTCCTTGCTGATCTGATAGGCAAATCAGAGCCTTTCGGCTGTTTCCTCGCAAAGAGATTCCCTGCCACGCGCAAGATGGTGTTCAACTCTCTCCTGCTCAGGTCGCCCATCGAAACGGCAGAGTTCATTTCCTATATGGGTAACACTGAGGAGGCAAACGCCTATATGGAGCTGAACAGCAGGACGATGATCGAGTCTCTTCTCTTAACGGCACCGATCATATGTGGCAAAGGAGATGCGGAGATTAGGAAATACCGGGACTTCCTTGCACTCTTTTCAGAAAAACGGTTTGTTCTGTGGCGGAAGATCGGTGGAGACCACAAGAAGCAGGCCGAAGAGATGATGTATCAGTTCCTCGGGGCAAGGAAGAAAGCAATTTCTCAGGCCGCGGATTGTCCCTAACTGTCGGATCCGTTTTAGAGAAGTAGAGGCCGAGAGCTTGTCTGACGTCCAGGCGCTCTCGGCTTTCTTTTTGAAGAGGAGTGAGAGTTGGCTCCTCCCCAGTATGAGATGGAAAAGCGAAAGGAGAATCAGTTAAAATCCCTGAGCTAATATTCAAGATGTCGAGTAAAAAAAAGAATTCAATGAGAGGAAATTTTTGCCATTGCAAGCAGATAGGAAGCCCATAAGAATTGTGAGTAAATCCCTCTATCCTTATGCAAAGAGGGCACTTGATATAGCAAAAAGAAAGCATGGAGACAATATGACAATCATGCTTTATGGGGCTGAAGTCAGTCTTGGTGCCGATAGCGACGGGGAGATAGCAATATTTTCGCTCTCAAGAGATTACTTCAACATCGATGCCGTTGAAAAAGCCCTTCGGGTATTTGTCGGAGACCTCCAGGATGATGGAATGCTCTCCTCACCTGTGGTAATTATCGAAAAAGGAGAGGGCGTCTCGCAGAAGGGGGTCTCTTCGTAACAGAAATTCGACTGCTCTATCCCAGAGAGAACCAGTCCCTCTTCTGCCGCTTATAGAAAATACTGAGCTTTGCTGGTTCTTCCCAAAAAGCCCCTTTTTTTGCACTTAAAAATACTATTACTATTTGAATATAAATGTGTAAAGGTACGCTATTTTTTGTCTTGACACCGTTTAAATAATACTATACACTATTGGTGTTAAGTTAGATGGTGGAGAATAACAGAAATAGGATAACGTATCCGATAGAAAACAAGGTTGCCAAAAAAAATTTCTGTTTTGCCACCTGGTAAAATGAGGAAAATTTATACCCATTTGGTAGACGTTCTGTCGATTCGCTTAGATTCAGGTGAATATCTCTCGTATCTGATTAATAGACAGACCGGAGAACTCTTGCCACTGACTTTCGCTTACGCATTAGAACGTCGACTCGATTCTCAGTCTTCCACAGTAAAGAACATGATGCATTCTTTGGCCAATCTTTATGAGTTAGCCCTTGAAATAGACTTTAACATAGACGCTTATTTGAACGGAGAGGACGAATATGACTTCGAGGCATTCGAGGCATTTGTCCAGAGCCTCTTCGTTTTCCTGATGAGCGGGGAGCGGAGTCCAAGAGTCGCCGGCGCAATTCAGTCAAAGATTCAGACAGGGACCTTCAACAATTACTGGAAGAATATCTTCGATTACATATTTTTCTGGTTAAACAAGACATTCCGCAGGCTCAGGAGCAGACACGGTGAGGAGCAGGTGCGAAGCCTTTCTCACAAGATGGCCTCTTTACAGGATAGGTTCAGTCAATATACTCCAAGGATTTCGCCAGCCCAAACTCTAAAACTGCTGAACAGGCATGACCTCTTGAAGTTATTCGATCTGTTCAGGCCTGACTCTTCGATCTTTAAGGAGGAGGCTGTTCAATGGAGGAATTGGGCGATCTTCCTGACCCTGCTCGATTCGGGTATGCGAAAAGGGGAACTGCTTAATCTGCGAATGGCAGATCTTCCGCAGGCTGGTAGTGCTGGAATTAAGATAGTCAGACGGCCTGATGCGTCAGATGATCCCAGGATAAATAGGCCCCGCGTGAAGTCGGCTGGGAGAACTGTAGTTTTGAACCTGAGGACTATTGCAGCGATCCACCAGTACATCACCATGTATCGCTCCGACTTCTCGGATTCGCCTTTCATTTTCCTGAACGATGACTGCACAGGCCCGCTTTCAATCAATGCTCTAAATGAGATCTTCAACAAAGTATCCCGCGTTTCCGGGATAAAAGTATCGTCCCATGTTCTGCGACATACTCGCCATTATTACCGACTCCGGAAACTGGATGAGGAATTCGGGTACGAGAAAGCCAAAGAACTTGTCCGGCAGGAAGGCGGCTGGTCTGCAAAGGCCGATATCCCATATACATACAAGAGGCAGTATCTTATCGATATGCAGAATACAACGGCGCCCTTGTTCCTTGATGCGATACTGGGAGAGCTTAATGGTAAATAATAGCGACACTTTCTACTTCAAGGAAGACCGGCGCTTCTATAAATGGGAAGGCGTTAGGCTTACTGTAAATCACCGAGGTATCAATTGTACCATTGATCTGGGTTTTTTAAATCGCGTACGTGATCCTCTTCTTTCACAGATAAAAATTTTTCATTACCAAGAAGTGCAATTCCTCATATGGCGCGATAAAGGGAGCAAGAGATGCATTTAAGGCTTTGGATCTTTTCCTAGATACTCAGGAGCATGATATATTTGCTGGCTCGGATTTGGAGATTCCCTTATTGACCTCGTTTGTATCCGTTTTGAGGGATAATCCGAGCATTGTCAACTACAAGTCACAACCGGCGTGCTGCGGCATCTTTTCAGTGTTCAGAACGTTTTATCGGTGGGCCTATCAATCCGGATTTGATGGGTATAGCGAGAGAGCGCTTGATTACCTTGGTTGCGTTAAATTCTCAACTGGTCCGCTCTATAAGTCTTTGAAGCATATGGACATAGAAAAAGGGCCCTTTACGGACATAGAACTCCTGGTGCTTGATAAGTTTTTCTTGGAGAAGATGAATGAATGGTATGATCTGTCACTTAATCATAAGTGTGCAGTCATCTCTTACTGGATATCCAGGGAGACAAGTCGAAGATGCCTTGAGCAGTCAGCGATTACAGTAGATGATGCCTCTCAATATAATGGCAATATCTCATATATAAAACTGCCGGACCGTAAGCCGCTTAATACCGCAGAATCCTCTAAAATGCCTTTGAGGGTCTCAAATGCACTGTATTCTCTAATCGTAAGATATATTGATGAGACCAGCGTGGGACGGCAGACTCTCAATATCAAAAGTCTCTTCATTTATGAAGGAGCTTCCGGGGCATATTCTACGAAAAGCCCGGACTTTCTGGCTGAGCAGGTAACTGAAATCGTGAGGAAGGCCTATCTTCCCAATCGAATGTTCTTTGCATCTGATCTGATCCTTGAAGATTTAAGGAGCCCTGGGAAGAGGTCTTATACTCTGCACTATACACCGAGCAGGATGAGAGACACCTACGGCACACACATGGCTCTCATGAAAACACCTTTTGAGTACCTTTCTACGAGGATGGGGCATAAAATGGTTCAGACTACGCAGAAATTCTATGTTGTTCTCAGGCCTGAGATTGTCTCTGATCTCTTGTCAAAGACGGTAGGATTTAAGTATGCAAAATTTTCGGAATATTTTTTTGATCGAAAAAGAGCATTGAAAGACCAAACGACTCAACCAATCCTTGCTTTGGATCAAGACAGCTCTCTGCCCTTTGGAAACTGTACCGGCACATACTGCAATTTTGATCCAAGGATAGGTTGCTATTTGTGCTCAAGATTCCAGTACATCGATAGCCGCGACGAACATCTCAAGAATCTCGAATGGCTCAGACGGAAGAGGACCCAAATGATGAAGGACAAGAAAGAAGAGGGCGCTGATACGAATGATCCTCAACTTTTAATGTACTTCCGGCAGCTCGATCTTGCGATTGAAGGCGCCGATTTTATCGTTAGTAAATGTACCCTTGGGGACAGGCGCTGAGATGATTATCGCAAAACAGGACGAATTATAGACAGCCGCATAAGTAATGCAACGATTAGGGTAAAAAAAGGGATAGACCGGACTGCTGGATGCATCCACGCAAAATAGGTTGAGACGTAGCCAGATTACGGATTTCTTCGGATAGTACGTCCATCAACTCGGTTTGAGTATCAGGGCGACCGTTGGCAAGAGTGTTCTTAAGGTGATTCCATACTCCTTCATCCGGATTCAGCTCGGGGGCATATGGCGGGAACGGTTCTAAGTGTAAACGAGATGTACGTACGAGAAGCTCCTTTACGGAATCACTTCGATGGGTTTTACCATTATCCAGCAGCACAATGAGATGACCGGGTATTTGACGCAACAGATGGCGAAGGAATGCCGCCACTTCTTCACCCTGAATATTGTCCTCATACAGTTGGCAGTACAGCGTACAATGGAAGCGTTTCAGGCTGACGGAGATGCCGGAGATGGCGGAGATACGATCGTGACGATATCGATGATGCACTATCGGAGTCTGTCCTACAGGGCTCCACGTCTTACGAACCGAAGGAATCAGGAGGAACCCCGATTCGTCAATAAAGACGAGGTGGGCCGCCAACCTTGCGGCGTTTTTTTTACACGGGGCCAGACGGATCGTTTCCATTCCGCGATAGCAGTTTCGTCGCGCTCAATGGCCCGACGTTCCGGCTTCTGATGGCTCCACCCTATCTGGTGGAGAAGTTTGCCCACGTGATTACGATGGTATTTCACCCCAAGTTGGCGCTCGATCAGATCAGCGATCCGCTGTGTTGTCCACAGTTCTGTCCGGTAACCATAGGCCATGGCCCCTTTGCTCAAGAGGCGAACGAGGCGTTCTTTCTGTTTCGAAGTCAGTCGCGGTGGTCGGCCCGACGCGGGTTTGGCTTTCAGCGCGTCTTTCCCGCCACTCTGCACCGCATCGCGCCAACGAAGGACGCTGCTCGCGTGACAACCCATGCGCCTGGCGATCTCATGAAGGGACAACTTTTGTTTGAGAAATGTAATTACATGCCGCCGACGATCTTCCAACGATTGTGGAGAACCATGAGGTCGCATAGAGACACCCCCTTTCAGTATGCCTCTATTTTATTGCATTACTTATGCGGAAGTCAATAAAAGAAGAATTTTCCCCTTTTTGTACCGAAATCCCAGTTGAAGAGCAACGGCGGATAGTTGATGGATTGGCTGCTCAAGGTATCGTTTTCAGCTCTGATTCCTGGAATATATCCGGCTGGTGCAGGCGGAGAATTCTCGTGAATCCTCCGTTGCAGCTACGGTTTGAAAGGATAGGGGATAAAAGCGCCGGGAAGCTCGGATTTATCGAGTCTTATGTGAAGTACTTGATAGGTAAAATGAGACTCGATGAGGGGGCTGCTGCCACAAGGGTGGTTCAATTCCTTGGAACTATGATTAAATTCAGCCGCTTCCTGGAAGCAGAGGGATATCGCGGGCAAGGTGATTTGACGAGAGAAACATTCCTTGCGTATGAAGATTACATTTTGAAGCTTCCGATTGTCGAAATATACAAACAACGCTGTCTTTTTCACGGACTTTATTTTATCCGGGGACTTAGAGTCGATATAGACTGGCGCCCTCAGCGAATAACGTTGGGTCGCGATCATCGGAGCGCGGATCGGTATGTCAAGAATCTGAAGTCCAAGAGGATTCCCGAGGATGTGATCGTTCAACTCCTGTCCTTGACAGGTCGCTTGATCGAAGAGAGGCAACAAAAAGGATCGTTATGTTCATGGAAGGCTTCGGATGATCATGACTTATTGATCTGTTCTGTGATGATACTTCTTATCGGGTCTTATACCAGAATAGGAGAGATCCTTTCACTCCACTGTAATTGTGAATTCGATACCCCGCAGGGATATGCTTTGAGGGTAACGGCGGAAAAGTCACATCGCCCGGAGCTGAAAACAGTGGCTCCCGAATATGTCGCTGTGGTAAAGAAGACATTGAAAACCGTTCGAGAGATAACCGATCTGAGCCGCAGATATACTCGTTTCTGGGAGCAAAAGGGAGAGATTAAATATATCATCGGAGAGCAGAGACTCTCCGAGTCCCTTTTTTGCTTCATGAAAAGAGGAGAAAAAAACCAAAACAGTTATGGTGTTACGAAAAGTCTCCTAATGAAGTTGGAATCAGGTGATGATCGGGTGACTCTTCAAGAATTTCTAAATCTGACCGCCATCGACCCGCTAAGCGAAGGTACTGTCAACGCTGCTTCCTTCAGGCTCCCGGACACGATGCTCCACGCCTATAAAAAAGACAAGAAAACCCTTTTTAGTCTTGCTGATTTGTCCAAGATATTACTTGGTACGGGAAGCCTCTTTACTTATCAGCGTTTCCATCAGTTGCTTATCAAAGAATACAAAAGCAGTTTTCCGGACCGCTATAAAATCACCCACAACGGGGCGATCTACCATTTCAACAGCCATCAGATCAGGCACTACAACACCACTCTCATGCTCAATCAGGGGCTCTCGATGGAGATGGTCGATAAGCTACACGGTAGAATAACGCCCGGACAGTCGAAGGAGTATGATCACCCTGATTATGCCGAGTCGTATATGCGGGAAGTGCACGCCGGCCAACAAAATAATCCCGCAGTAGTTATTGACGGACAAAGTGATGTCCTAACTATGAAGGCAACTCCCTTTACCGTAAAAGGAGATTTGAGAGCCGACGTGCTTCAGTTGGTAAAAGAACAGGCTGTTATCGGGCCCGTCGCCAGAGAAATACGGCGGCTGCACCGTAAATTGCAGTCAGGTGAGATATCAGAAGCGGATTTCGATCGAAGCAGCTGGCAATTTATGCCCGTGGTGTCGATATCTCCGACACGCCTTGGATTTTGTACCCACGCATGGGCTGAATCGTCGTGCTCCTACCACTATGAATGCCTTTGCAACGACGAAAGGGAGATATGTGAAAAGCTTCTGCCGTTTGTCCATCCTTTCGTTCTTAAACGGCTTGATGAGATTCGAAAGGACTTTGCTATGCAGGCCGAGTTGGTCAAAAGGCGACAGAACTCGCCCTATAAAGTGGTGTGGGAGAGGATCCTGACCGCTAAGCTCAAGAATATCGAAAAGATCAAACACGAGATCCGAATTCGATTGGAGATGGAAAAAACAGGGTCTCTGATCGCGGATGAAGGAGATGATTATGCCGAAAGAGGATAGGCCGAAGTATTTACGGGGAGAAGAGCTGGAGAAAGCCGTCAAGGAAGTCGTTGCGGCCATGATTTTGGATACCGAAGTAACCCCCGCTCAGATCAACATGGCTGAGGTTGCCAGAAGAGTGGGTTGTTCCAGGACTGTACTGTACCAGAAGAACTACAAGCGATTTATTGCCCAGGCTTCTCAAAAAAAAGTCGAGAGTTTTCAGTATGAAAAGAGGCTGGCACGGGCGAGAAAACCATCTTTAATTATAATGAAAGACACAATAGAGCGCCTCAGGTCTGAGCGTGAAGAATGGAAAAAGCGCTATGAAGAGGTCAGTCGCAGCCTCGCGAGGGTTTTGATTAACATCCAAAGGTACGGCGGGAAGCTCAACAAGGGAATCGATGATTTGTTGACTATGCCCGTGGAGCCGCTGGAGATAAAAAAGGTTTCACCTTTCATGAAAAGTCGAGTTAAGGGACTGGATAGGTGGAAGATATGATGAAAATGGAAAAATATAGAAAATGTGGGAAAAGTACAGGACACGTCTGGGACATAGGCGGCACTTTATGCTTTTCCTGTTACCTTGGCGAGGAGCCTGACTTCGACCTGAAATATGGGGGTGATGTACTTCCTCCAGTGAAGGTCTTTATGTGCTGTGTCACTTTTCTAGCGGAAATCGCTGCAATACTTAGAGGCATATTGACCAAGCCCCCCCGTAATTTGCATGTCAAGGTGACAACATTTAAAAATGCTGAGGCACCCCAAAGGCAAGACAAAAACGCTTGTAAAATGTAACATTACAATTTACAATAGGATTGATGATAAAAAGTTTTCGACACAGAGGATTGCGGCGGCTCTTCGAGGATGACGACGGCAGTAAATTACCGCCGGATATGTTGAATCGAATCAGGCTTATTCTCTCGACCCTGCAAGCCGCGCAGGAGATCGAGGGCGTGAACGTGCCGACCTTCGGCCTGCATATCCTCAAGGAAGAGTTGAAAGGCTTTTTCTCGGTTACTGTCCGTGCGAATTGGCGGATCATTTTCCATTTTGAAGATGGAGACGCTTTCGACGTGGATTTTATCGATTACCATTGAAGGAGGAAAAAACATGGAGATGAAAAACCCTACACATCCCGGCGAACTCGTCAAGGCGTGCCTTGACGATCTTGGCATAAGTGTCGCGGAAGCCGCTAAGGGGCTCGGCATTACGCGCCAGCAGCTTCACAACGTCATAGCCGGACGCAGCAGCATCACTCCGGAGATGGCGATCCGCTTTGAAAAGGCCTTTGGCAGCACAGCGGACACGTGGCTTCGGATGCAGATGAATTATGATCTTGCACAGACGCGCAAGCGGGCCTCTGGCATAACTGTTGAGCGCCTGAGGCCGAAGGTCGCCTAAGCGAATTGCAGGGCAAATGATACATACGGCCATAGGGCAGGTGATTCAGTATTGGTGGACATCGGAAGTGGTGATTGATAAGCGACCCGTTGCACCTCAGCCGAATGCTCAAGCTATCGAGGTAATATCTCCTCAACGTCATCTTACTGACAGTGAGGTTGCCGCATTGAACTACGCGGTCTCTGAAAGATTTATGGAAGAACAGGGTTGGATCGTGGAGATGAATGGTCGTTAAAAGAATTCCAAAGGGCGAACGATTTATAAACCTGGTTATGTTACTGCATCTCATCAATAATTATATATAAGAATATTGCTACACTTGTAAGTAGCTGTTTCTACATACCTTTACTGCTATTCTTATGTTTTCCGCCCCATATAAAAATTCTGAATTCTGTGACCCCACCTACAGTGCCGACGATATTATCGTGGCCGCGCAAAATTCCGTTGCCGTCGTTAGCCCGGCGAAAGAGGTTATCTTGCAAGGGAAAATCGCGACCTTATTGCACTTATTGGACCGTCTCTCAAGGAAACGACCAGGCTGCTTACAGACCTATGCGAGTCCATAATGCTGGAAGATCTTCATATTCTTACTTCGATAAAAGGCGTGAACTCAAAGACCGCTGGTCTGTTTCTCCTGAGATAGGTGCAATCGACAAATATGCGTCTTACAAGAAGCTTATTGCTTATGACTGGCTTGGATCCTTCCTTACATCAATCAGGCAAATGGGTTGGAAAAAGCAAACTATCAAAGAGGGGGAATCGACATCTGCGAAGAGTCATCTATATGATGACCGCATGCGTCGTCAGAGTGAACGCCTCTTTCAAAGCGTATTTTTTTTTAAAAAAAAGCGAAGGGCTGCCGCCCCAAAAGGCTCTGTTCGCTACCGCCCATAAGCTTATTAGAGTCATTTTCGCCATGCTGTCTCTAAGGACATATTTCAGAGCAAAGGTGGTGAGCTGAAAATAGTAGACTATAACAAACGGCGACCGCTTCTCCGCAAAAATGGCGACTTTCAATCTAAAAGAATCAGCCTGGCTGTACCGTTACTTATATGAAAAATCGGCATGGACTTCTCATGCAAATAGACGCGTGGGAGCGAAGAGTTACCGTCAACTTACTCACATATCCGCTGCTTAACGATGCCATAGCTGACTATGGCGCTTCATTTAGGATAAGCCAATACAATCCCAATTGCTGGATTGCGGCCATGAACTGAGTAAATTCAACAGGCTTACGCACATAACTGTTGACCCCCAGCTGATAGCTTTCGATCCGGTCCCTGTCCTGATTCGACGTTGTCAGTACTACAACGGGCTGAAGTTTTGTCCTCTCATCGGTTCTGATCCGCCTTAGGACTTCGAGTCCGTCCATCTTCGGCATATTCAAATCGAGTAAAATTATCTGCGGCAGAGCGCGATCCTCGCGTTCTGCAAATTTGCCGGTGTAGAAAAGATAGTCCAGCGCTTCCACGCCATTTCCGGCAACGACTACTTTGTTCAGAATATTGTTCTTTTTGAACGCCCTGGTCGTAAGCAAGACATCATTTTCGTTATCTTCTACCAAAAGAATTACCTTATTTTTCATTTTCTCCTCTTGCTCTATATGAGTGTAAAATAAATAGTGGCGACCTTCCCGACTTCGCCTTCCGCCCAGATGCGACCGCCGTGGCACTGAATAATTCGATGTACCGTGGCCAGTCCTATGCCAGTGCCTGCGAACTCATCGGCATTATGCAATCGCTGGAAAGGCTTGAACAAGTTACCGGTATGTGCCATATCAAAGCCCGCGCCGTTATCCTTGACAAAATATATGCGTTTGCCGTCGCGCCGGACCGCGCCGAATTCAATTCTGGCTTCTTCACGCTTCCCGGTAAATTTCCACGCATTTTCGAGAAGATTCTGAAGCGCTATGAAGAGAAGGCCCTCATCACCGTCATCGACCAATCCATCCTCAACGATAAATCTCACCTTCCGCTTCGGTTGAGTTTTGACGATATCGTCGATTATGTTCTTTACGAGCTCACTAAGATTGACCCGCTTGCGCGTCATGGCGTTGCGTGACACCCTGGACAGCTCCAGCAAGTCGTCAATCAAGCGGCCCATGCGCAGTGTTGCGGTACGGATACGTAATAGAAAGTCCTTACCTTCCTCACCGAGTTTGTCTTCGTATTCCTCCTGGAGTATGCTGCTAAAGGATTCGATATGCCTGAGCGGTGCTCGCAGATCATGGGAAGCGGAATAAGTGAAAGCTTCAAGTTCTCTGTTCAAGGTCGCAAGCTCCTGCTCAGCCCTCTTGCGCATAAATGTCTGGACGATAGCCGACCCCAGGGCCTCCAGTGCTTCTAGGTCCTTAGTGCGATAGCCGCCCTCGCGATTACCCATCCCGACCATACCGATATTTTTTCCGGCATGGAAGAGGGGCACACCGAGAAAGGCCTTCAGAGCCGGATGTCCTTCCGGAGTTCCGACACTGTCGGGATGAGAGGGAGGGTCGTTCGTGAAAAACCCTTCGCCGTCGATGAGCACTCTACCGTAAATACCATGGATTGTGAAGTTGCCCGGTGGCCTGCGATGTCCCGTCTTGTCATGCATGGCACAAAGTTCCCACCCTGGATTGCTGATGGCGATATCGTGAAGGAAGCCGTCCGGACCGATCTCTCCAATAAATCCGAAATTGCTTTGAGTCACTTCTTCTGCTATCGCAAGGCATCTGCGGCCAAGCTCCTCTTCCGTATGGGCGGCCAGGGCTTCAAGAAATATCCGGTTGATCCCTTCCAATACCGCGTTTTGATTATGGACTCTCTCCTTCGCTTCCACAAGGTCCTGGTAATAGCGTGCGTTAGAAATCGCCAGTGCGATGACTCCAGCGAGATTAATGCCCAAATTCAGATAGTGCTCCTTGTACTGTATGAAGGCAATACCCTCAATCTCGATAATTCCCATTGTGGTATCGTCAAGACAGATTCGAAGAATGAAGCCGCTGTCAGAGGCGGTCCACGCGGCGCCTTCGAGAGCGTGTATAAGCCGCTTTTTTCTTGTTTCGTAATCGAAGGGAGTAGAGGGGTAAAAGAAAGCGCCCCCTGGCTCGCTATTAATGAATTGAAGATAGGTCATGCTGCTTGGGGCACAGAGCATGGTAAAAAGTTCGAAGGTCTTTTCGATGACCTTCTCCTCGGTTGTGACCTTTGCTATTTTACTCACCAGATCGAAGGTCATGGCATAATCAGCTAATTGCTGATTCCCGGGAGAGGTTGGAACTGGCTGGTTATTATTATGCTCCATATGATACAAGACTATTCAAACTTGCCGATCTTTTGTCCACGAAAGAGGATAGATTCCCCACCTATGGACAGCCTCTGATATGGCCGTCAGTACATGGTCAGGCACTTGGCAAGGTATCTCCCCATGGTTATCTGCAAGGATGAAGCCTCCACCCGGTCCTGCCTTCGCAAGAGCGGTTTTTACAACTGCTTCAGTCTGCTCAGGCGTCCATCTGCGCATCTCTATCCCATTCAGGTTTCCAAAAACAGTAAGTCTTCCTTTGCATGCTGCTTTTATTTCACACAGATCTTCAAGAACGCTGACACCGATCATAGCCGTCCCCGTTTTTGCCAGATCATCGATAATGGGAAGACAGCGCCCGGAAGCCATATGAATAGCGGTCGGCCCCTTGATCCTCGAAATAGTCCTCTTAGCAATTTCGTAGCCGGTCTTAAAATACATTTCCCGCGGTATGATTGTGGTTGAAGAAACCGGATCGAAATAGCATATCGCGGTAGCTCCTGCATTCAGTTGGGCATTAGCCCACTCCACGCAAAATTCCTCGTTCATCTTCATGAGATGCTCAAACAATTCGGGACGCTCATACATAAGCTGGATATACTTATCGAAGCCCATCTGCATTACCGGGAGAGAAAAAGGGGACATCACAACACCGATAATCGGGACCTCGTCACCGACCTTTGCCTTCATAATCTCATGGGCCTTGAGTACCTTCACCAGGCAGAGTGTATCTCCCACCCTTGGAGGCGCGAGTTTCTTGATGTCGTCGAACTTACGGATAAAAGGGGCTCCGGAATTCGGCGGACCATCCTCATAATAGATGACTTCGCCGCCCCATGCCTCGACCTCGACAGGCGCATAAAAAAAGTTATAAATGCAATCGTGACGGTATTTTTTTCGCATCCGGAGCTGACCCTCCACAACGGTTTCAGGCTTTGAAAAATACTCCTTTATTGACAGGCCCAACTCTTTCGCGCCGTGCATCGTTAGCAGGAGAAAGAATGGTACTCTATCGGGCTCCTTTTGTCCAAGTGTAGTTAGCACTCTTTGTAATGAAGTCATCGAACCTCTTTCACCATCCGGTCAAGTATTGACGTGATATCGGAAGCAGTGCGCGCCATGGCGTCTGCCCCGACATCTTCCCATAGTTTGTCATCAAACAGAAAGGGTGCTCCACCTACAACTACCTTAATGTCCAGACCTCCTCCATTAATCATGTTCACCAAAGTCCTAACCTTGAGCGCTGACCGCAACATAAGGGTCGAAATCATGAGGATTCTTACGCCGTCGCGCGTGAGCTTTTCAAAGAGCACACCTACGGTAACCCCCTGGCCGTAATCTATCAGCTCGTACCCGGCAGACCGGACCAAGGAAGAAACAATCTTCTTCCCCAATAAATGATAATCTTCAAGAGTTACGATGGCTATCGGAGGATGCACTTTCGTGTGTGAAGCCTGGGGCGGAAGGATTGTCCCGACAATAGCCCCACATATAAGCGCACTCATGTACATCTGTGATAACGACACCTTCCCCTTTTCCCACTCCTCACCCATTCGGCTGAGCGCAGGTGAAACTAATTGTTCAATTCGCTCGGTTGCAGTCCAGTCCGAGGTCGTTTCTGTCAAGAGCTTGTTTGCGGAAAGTCGATCAACAGCAAGGAGGGCATCGTATAGTTCATTAGGTATGTTTCTACTTTCCACCATGTGCGTCATTCCCTCTCTCACGTGTCATGAATCGTATTAAGAATACCAAATTTCGCTACGTTAAGACAAAAAGTGGGGCCTCTTTGGTTTCGAATCGTGAAAACTCCATGAAGTCCTCCTGCAGATGCTCGGCTGTCATTAGGCTGTCGTTTGCTGCCGCAACGTTGTCTTCCAGATTTCGCGTCTTGCCCGACAGGACCCTCTCTAAGAACCATAATGAGGTGACGATAGCGTTCTTGATGTAGTGGGCAATCATGGAGAGAATGCTTTTGCTCTCCCTTTCGAGACTTTCTATGTACTTGCCGTGCTGCTTGTCGAAAGTTCTCATCAGTCGGCTAAAGAAAAGGTTCGCAAGTGCCGATTAGAAGGTAGTATGACTTAAATGTTCTCACGGATGAGTTTTTTCTTTCTCGATGATAACTTATGAGAATGATGCCTGTATCAAAGGGGTTATTTTTGGCAGTAGGCCCGACTGTCCTTAAGGGGCAGCCGCTTTGGCTTTTCTCGTTGTCGAGTCCCTTGCCGGCAGAGGCGGTATTCCTGCGATAACGGGGGGGCTGGCTTAGAATAATGACTGATATATTGACACCACAGACACACCGATGGAGGTACCAGGAACGAAAGTGGTCGCCGAGGCTCTGAGGAAAGGAGATGAGTGAGTGAGGGGACTTATTGATTCCACCCGGCATATGGTCTTCTGGACCATCCAGATGGGGCCTTTGCCATGGCAAGCAGGAGGCGTTGATTGATACCTTCCAATAAACAATCACAACTCTGTCCTTCGAATATCGGGACATATCTCGTCTTATTGCAAGGAGCAACATAATTATGGCACACGCCTTTGGCAACAAGACCTATCGCAATATTTTAATTGCCGTAATACTGGTCCTCGGTGCTGCCTTTTCCATTTTTATCTCTGCATTAAGTTATCAAGCCGACAAGAACCTCATGCGCGCCCAATTTACCGAAGCGGCGGAAAACCGCTATTCCGCGCTGAGAAGGGAACTTGAAAGCAATCTGGACGCGCTTGAGGCGCTGCAAGCCCTGTATTATCACTCGGAAAAAGACGCAGACGTAAATAGGTTTGAGTTCCGGAATTTTACCGGCTATATTTTGAAGCAGCGCACAAGTATTCAGGCCCTTGAATGGATCCCGCGAGTTCCGGATTCCCGGAGGGAGGCATACGAAAGGGCGGCGCAAGGAGAAGGCTTTCCTGGTTTTCAGATCGCCGAGCGTATTGCCCAGGGAACGATGAAGAGGGCGGAGAAGCGAAAGAAATATTTTCCCGTCTATTTTGTAGAGCCGTATAAGGGCAACGAGATAGCCCTCGGTTTTGATCTTGCTTCCAATCCCATACGGCTGGAGGCATTAGAAGCCGCCGGGAGGACCGGCAAAATGCTTGCCACGGCAAGGATAACCCTCGTCCAGGAAAAAGAAAATCAACTCGGCTTTATAGTTTTTGCGCCGGTCTATAGCAAAAGGGCCTTGCTCAATTCAGACCGGGCGCGCGCGGACGCGCTTGAAGGCTTTGCCCTGGGCGTCTTCAGGGTCAAAGAGATTGTCGAAAAGTCAACGAGTTATTTAAAGCCTGAAGGCATCGATTTCTTTATCTACGACGCGTCTGCGCCTGAGAAGGAACGGTTTCTGTATACGCACGAATCACGGACTCGCAAAACTCCCATACTGAATAAAGAGCAGCCTGAAACGCATCTAAGAGAAACGATGACACTTGACGTTGCCGGCAGGAAATGGCAGATAATCTATTCGGCCACGCCCGGCTTTATAGCGGCAAGGACAAGCAGCCGCCCCTGGGTGGTCTTCTTTGCAGGGTTGGCGTTGACGGGCTTTGTTGCAGGTTTTCTCGTCAGCAGCACCCGGCACGCCAAACAAATTGAGGCCTCAGAGAAGAAATTAAAGGCGCTGTTCAACGCTGTAAACGACGCAATCATGATCGTTGAACCATCCGGCCGCATCCTGGATGTCAACAATGTTACCTGCGAGCGTCTGGGATATATGCGGGATGAGCTTTTACAGATGACGCCGCGCGATTTCGACACGCCTGAATATGCCCCAAGGGTAGGAGAGCGTATCGCCGAAGTTAGCCGGAGGGGAAGCGCTATTTTTGAGACCGCCTGGGTAACGCATGACAGCAGGATTATTCCGATTGAGATCAGCGCCCGCGCCATCGATTACGACGGCAAACCGGCGTTTCTCAGTGTAGCCCGCGATATTACCGATCGAAAGAGAATGGAGAAAAAGCTTGTAGAAGCGGGCCTGTTTACTGAGCAGGTTATTCGTAGCGCCGGGGAGGGCATCATTGTCTACGGCCGCGACTTGCGGTATCAGGGCTGGAACCCTTACATGGAGCGATTGACCGGCATATCTGCGGAGAAGGTTGTTGGAAAAGACCCTCGTGCGGTCTTTCCATTCCTGCTTGATACGGGCGTGTTGGAATGTATACAAAAGACGCTGGAGGGACAATTATCGGATGATGTGGAATTCGAATATGTTGTACCCGAAACAGGCCATTCAGGATGGGTATCCCATACCAACGCCCAGTTGCGCAACGCCCAGGGCGAGATCATCGGCGTAATTGCCACCGTGCGCGATATCACAGGACGCAAACAGGCTGAGGTGGCGCTTAAGAAGAGCGAAGAATTCATCCGGAGTATTCTAGAAACGGTGGATGAAGGCTTTATCGTGATAGACCGTGATTACAGGATTATCTCCGCAAACAGGGCCTTTACTGAGCAAACCGGGATGGCCCTTAGAGATATGACCGGCAGACATTGTTTTGAGATATCTCATCATTGCATTGCCCCGTGCTATGAAGAAGGAGAAATGTGCGCGGTAAAACATGTTCTTGATACAGGTGAGTCCCACACAGTTATCCACGCAAACCATGATATAAAAGGGGTGCCTGTCTCTGTTGAGACAAAGGCATATCCGCTAAGTAAAGACGAATCAGGGAAGGTAATGACTGTCATAGAGATAATCGTTGATATTACAGAGAAGAAAAAGACTGAAGAACGGCTGAAGCTGTTGAATGAGTGTTTTCTGGAATTCGGGCCGGACCCGCTCGAAAACATCAAACACCTCGTCTGTCTCTGCGGAAAGTTTATGGGGGGAACGTGCGCTCTCTATAATCGCCTTGAAGATGAGAGGCTCTGTTCCTGGGGACAATGGAATGTGCCTCCGGACTATAATTCTGCTGACGTTCCGGAGGGACATATCTGTTATGATGTCATCAAGGACGGCAGTGACGAAGTGGTTGTTATTCGCAACCTGTCTGAGACCGTCTATGCCCGGACTGACCCCAACGTGACCCGCTACAATTTGCAGACTTATGTCGGCATAGCCGTAAAATTCTCCGGCGCCTACGTGGGTTCGCTCTGCGTTGTTTATCAAAAAGACTTTTTGCCTGGAGAAGATGATAAAAGAATCCTGGGAATCATCGCCTCTGCCATCGCCACAGAGGAGAAGCGCAAGAAGGCCGAAGAGTCGGTGCTGGCGGCTGCCATGGAATGGTCGGAATCTTTCGACGCCATGGCAGACGGAGTGTCCATACTCAGCGCTGATTATACGATAATGAATGTAAACCAAAGCCTGTGTAAGCTGCTGGGGAAAACCTCGGAGGAGTTGATCGGCAAGAAGTGTTATCAGGTCTTCCATGGAAAAGACTGCCCGATAGCAGCCTGCCCGTTGGAAAGCCCAAAAGGGAAGGCTCAAAGGGAATACGGAGAGTTTTATGAGCCGGCGCTCGATAAATGGCTTTCCGTGTCAACGTCGCCTGTGTTGGACGAGGCCGGCAGTATGCTAAAGGCGGTGCATACGGTCCGAGATGTGACTGAACGCAGGCAAGCCGAAGAAGAGTTAGCAAAACTTGCGCACAAAATCAGCCTGATTCTTAACTCGGCAGGCGAAGGGATTTATGGGGTCGATTTTGAAGGCAAAGTTACGTTCATAAATCCCGCAGCAGCCAGGATGCTGGGATACGAGGTTGAGGAGCTGCTCGGGAGCCAGAGTCATGAAGCCTGGCACCATCATAACCCTGATGGAACAGCCTTGCCGGTTGAAAAATGCGCTCTCACCGAAGTGTTAAAAGAGGGAACGCCAGGCGCTGGCGAAGACGTGGTGTTTTGGAAAAAAGACGGCACAAGATTCCCGGTCGAATACACTAGCACCCCAATGTTTGAAGCAGGCAAGCTGCTCGGCGCGGTCGTGACCTTTAAAGACATCACAAGCCAGCTCCTTGAAGAGCGGGAGAAGAAAAAGCTTGAAGCCCAGCTCCGGCACGCCCAGAAGATGGAGGCGGTCGGCACGCTGGCAGGGGGTGTTGCGCATGATTTCAACAATATCCTCAACGTCATAATCGGATACGGGAGCATGGCGCTGGACAGACAGGGCGACGACCCTATCGCAAAAGAGCAACTCAACGAGGTGCTTGGCGCTGCCGACAGGGCAGCTGACCTCACGAAGAGACTGCTTGCTTTCAGCAGAAAACAGGCAGTGGACATGAAACCCGTTAATGTCAACGAGATTATCCTTGGCATGGAGAAAATGCTTTCCAGAATTATAGGCGAAGATATCGTCTTTGCCACTGAACTCGTGGGCGGAAAAATGTTTGTTATGGCTGATTGCGGACAGATGGAGCAGGTATTGATGAACCTTATCTCAAATGCCCGCGATGCAATGCCGAAGGGTGGAAGGCTGACGATTAGTACAGGAATAAAGGAAGTGGATGACGCCTATATTTCGGCATATGGATATGGCAAGACAGGCACGTACGCCCTTATCTGTGTAACAGATACAGGGAGCGGTATGGATGCTGAAACACAGAAAAGGGTATTCGAGCCTTTCTTTACAACGAAAGGCATTGGAGAAGGAACAGGCCTCGGCCTTGCAATCGCCTATGGAATAATAAAAAAGCACGACGGCTATATACATGTTTATAGTGAAGTAGGGAAGGGGACTACATTCAAAATTCTTTTGCCCGTCATTAAAGAAGAAACATCGAAAAGGCACGGGGTCGAGGCGGCTGTTCCAATAAAAGGCGGGACAGAGACCATACTGATCGCCGAAGACGATGCCTCGCTTAGGAATCTCTCCAGAATTGTTCTTGAGTCCTTCGGCTACAGTGTCATAACGGCGGAGGACGGTGAAGATGCGATAACCAAATATAAGGAGAACAGGGACAATATCCACCTCGTAGTCCTTGATATGGTCATGCCGAAGAAAAATGGTAAAGAGGCATATGAGGAGATCAGAAAGATCAGCCGAGATGTCAAGGCATTTTTTATGAGCGGGTATGCGATGGATATTATCACAAAGAGGGATTTGCTCGACGAGAGAATGGATTATATCTTGAAACCGGCCGCTCCTAAAGAGCTTTTGAAGAAGGTGCGAGATGCGCTCGATAGATGATACAGAAGCAGCAGTCAGCCTGTTTTCACGTATTTATGGGGGATATAATGCCAAATGAAAAAATATTGATTGTCGACGATGAAGAGCCTAACATCGTGATACTTGTCAATTATCTCGTTTTAGAGGGATATGATATAGACACCGCCAGTAACGGGGAGGAGGTGGTGCGTAAGTGCAAAGATTATCGGCCGGACTTGATTGTCCTTGATATCATAATGCCGGTAATGGACGGGTATGAGGCATGCAAGCTTATCAAGGCTGACCCGGAAACAAAAAATATACCGATAATTGTAGTGACTGCGCTGCACGATAGAGAGTCAAAATTAAAAGGACTTGCAGCGGGCGCAAACGATTTTCTTTCCAAGCCCATCGACAAGGCCGAACTGATCATCCGCGCCAGAAACCTTCTGAAGATCAAGGCCTTCGAAGACTTTATGCTCAGGCATAATCTAATACTTGAGAAGGAGGTCCGTGACAGGACGCAGGACCTTCGGAATATGAGCAACGAGATGGTGCGGAAGTTGACGGCTGCTGCTGAATTTAGGGATACAGACACCGGCGCTCATATATCGAGAATAGGGTTTTATTCCAACAAGATCGCAGAGGCGATGGATATGCCGATGGACTTTGTTGAGCTGATAACCTTTGCGAGCCCATTGCATGACATAGGAAAGATAGGGATTCCGGACAGTATACTGCTAAAGCCGGGCCCCCTTATAAAGGACGAATTTGAGATCATGAAGACGCACACCGGTATCGGAGAGAAGATACTTTCAGGATCGACCTACCCTGGTATTAAAATGGCTGCTTCCATTGCCTTGAATCATCACGAACGTTGGGACGGCGGGGGATATCCGAGAGGGCTCAAAGGAGAAGAAACGCCTCTTGAGGGCAGGATAGTCATGCTCGTCGACCAGTACGATGCGCTGAGGTGTCAAAGGCCCTACAAACCGGCTTTTGACCATCAAAAGACTTTCAAGATCATAACCGAGGGTGACGGAAGGACACTGCCTGAACACTTCGACCGGGCGGTTCTGAAGGCATTTAAAGAGATCGCACCCTTGTTTGAAGAGATTTTCGAGAGCACCAATGGGGATAAGCCTAAAATAGTTTGTAAAAAAATGAAGCCGGGAACAGAACGTGAAATGGTTGCAGTTAAGATGTAATCGTGTAATAACCTTACTTCGCTTGTATCATTACATGATTCCCCACGTTTGGCCTAATACAAGCAAGGTGATTTGGGCCTGTTCCTGTAAGCCGACTCCGAGTGGCTTGCCCTCATCTTCTGTGCAGCTTCGTGGCGCACTTACGACCGGACAGAGATAGGGCTTGATGCGCACCTGCACGCGCGAGCGCGTCGGAAGAAGGCCGGGGATGTTCTTGAGAAGATATGTCTTTACCTCTCCCGCCTTGAGCGTGTAGGTGATCGTATAGTTCGAAGCGACAAGTCGCGTGTTGTCTTCGGCCG